>Ga0307432_1001589_pt1 | contig 13501 bp, 12 predicted proteins | sample SalMarWE160150MG_FD_202158 | JGI IMG/M metagenome (GOLD analysis project Ga0307432, IMG submission 202158) | Salt marsh sediment microbial communities from the Plum Island Ecosystem LTER, Massachusetts, United States - WE1603-150 | ecosystem: Environmental > Aquatic > Marine > Intertidal zone >...
AGAATTGATTTACGTATTCTACAGCGTCAATTCCGAATTGATTGCGGGCAATAATAGGAAAGTCGAGGTTGGATTCTATCCTATTAGCAAATAGATGTCGGTGTAGAGACCACTGTACCAGGGAAATTTTGAAAAGAGGAAATTTCTCTTCAGAGTTCTTAGCTTCTAAGACCGCGCTTTTGGTAATCGGATGATTGACCAGTAGAATTGGTGAATCGCTTAGGGCGTAAATTGGTTTTAAATATTTCATGTGGTTATATTAAAATAAATAAAAAAAAAGTCAATTGCTGTATTAGAGATGAAAAAAATTTACCGCAAAGACACAGAGAACGCAGAGCCGCACACCGCACAACCAAATTTAATTGTGTTTATTTAAAACCGCCCCTCATGCAATAATTTTCCGATTTTTCCTCTTTCCTTGTAGCCGAGTATTGAAATTAAAACCGCGAAAGCCAACACTCTTTGATAGAAAGTGTTTCCCGCGAGGGTTGTTAACGATATTAGAATGATGCCGAGACACAAATCTGATGAAATTATTTTTAAATTATAATTTACCGGAAAGATTTTATTTCCAATTATGTAAGAGAATATAGCAAAGAGGAAATAAGAAAATAGAGTCGCGACCGCCGCTCCCATTATATCGTAACGAGGAATTAAATAAAGATTAAGTGAAATGTTTATTAAAAGAGGCGTCAGGGCAACTGGTATTAAAAGTCCGGTTCTTGATTTTATGTAGAAACCAGCTGAAAAAATTTCTTCAAGACCAAAGAAAATATAAGAAAAAGCAATGATAGGAACGATTTTTTGTGCAATCCAGTATTCTTCCGCGACCATAGCCCTAAATATTTCCGGAGTAAAAAAAGAAAGGATTGCCCATAATACAAGAGAAGCGCGAACGAATATTATCGAGGAATCGGCGAAAACCTTCTTGTTTTCAGGGTTGTTATAAAAGAAGGCGGTCCATGCTCCGCAAAATCCGGATACCAATACGCCCATTACGGTTCCAAATTGATATCCGAGGGTATAAACGCCTGTTTTACCCAGTCCCAGAATCCATTTTATCAACCATCGGTCAATTAAATCAAGACCAACCCAGATGATAATGGAAAGAGGCAGTATAGGTAATCCATAATTTAATAATCTTTTTAATGGACTCCAGTGTAATTTGATGGTTAAAAATTTACGTATTTCAGGATATATAAGAAGAAAGAGAATAAAACTGCTTCCCAGATTGCCGAGAAGTACTCCGGCTATACCCATTTTCAAATAAAGTACAAAGAGAATATTAAGAGCTATGTTTATTATAAATCGTATAGTATTTAGAAAAACATATTTTTTTGAACGGTTTGTAATACGTAATATTAAAAGACCAGGACCGGACAGACACTCAATCCAGTTCGTAACGGATGCGAGACGAATAAGATAAATGTCTCCTGGTGTTAAAAGAAAGTTTGAAAGCCGGGAGGAAAGAATAAACAATAAAAAAAGAAAAAGGGAAGAATAGGTGAGACGGAAGAGAAAAAAACGACTGAAAACTTCCCTTTTATCGTTTTCTTTTTCGGTGAATTGTTTCAGAAAAGCTTCGTTTAGTCCGAGATTATAGAATGTGATTAGCGCTCCGGAAAACAGGTAAATCATGGCAAGTTTTCCATACTGATTGTGGGTAAAAGTATGAGTGTAAAGTGGTATTAAAAAGAACCCAAGAGCTTTCCTTAAGAAAAGCCCAATTCCGTAAATCGTAGATTGACCAAACAGATTTTTTATGCTGGTAGAGTTTTTTTTCAAATTACCCTGTTAATTAGAATTTTGCTTATAAAAAATCGCAAGATTCTATCTCCTAAATTTTTCTATAAAGCTGATTACGGAAGAAGCCTTGTGCTCCCATACTTGATTTGAATGATATTAATCCTCTGTTTACTTCCATCGGATTATCTTTGGATTCTTCCTGATTTACTCCAAGGTCCAGGCATTTAAATCCGTTTTTCTTTCCCCATTTTATAATTTCATACAGTAGATAATTGATTGGTCTGTATTCTTGATAATCATAATTAAGGGCTATATAAAAAGCTAGGAGAGCTCTTTCGTTGCAGACGAAAATGAGAGAACCACCCAATAGAATTCCCTTTCTGTAAACTAAGAAGAGTTTTAAAGTGTCGGGTAAAAGATTGTTGAGTTTTTTTAATTCATCAAGAGAGTGAGTTACCGAAACTTTGAATTTTTCTTTATTTTTAAGTAGTATAGGATAGAAAGTTTTATAGTCCTCGCTTAATTTTATTTCAAGGTCTGATTTTGTTCCTTTTCTTATGGCGTTTCTGGCGTTTTGGTGGAAATTTTTAAGTGGGGTTTCGCCTAATTGTGATAGGTTTATGATAGAAGTGTACATATTAGTAGAATAAGAAAATCCGTTATAAAGTAGAACGTATTCTAAGTTTTTATTCATTTCTTTTAAATATACCATCGGAGGAAAGGTAAAATATACATCTTTTATTCCGTTATTTCGACAGTATTCAAGAAATTTCTTGACGATAATATCCGTTTTTCTGAAACTCATATCGTCCATAACTATTCCTCCGAAACTTGCTCCTGCGGGTGATTTATAAATACCCTTGTTGAGCATTCCGGGTAATAGCGCTACAGTAGCACTATCTTTTTGGAAGATTAAATGATGAAAATCGAACCTATTCTCAGGGTGATAATTTAAGAATTGTATCTTATGGAATATTGTGCCGTTATTTGCCTTGTCAACGAAATTGTCCCATTTTTCTTTTAATTCATCTCTATATTTTTCTATTATTATATCGTTCATAAATAGATTCTCGTTTAATATTTAAGATTTAACCCTATGTACCAGCCAACTTTTTGTTTTTTTTTGCGAAGAATAAAACACAAAGCCTACCTATCCCAACACCGAAATATTTAATCACATATAGCACAGAATTTTTTATTGTTTTTATCCCAATATCCCATTTTTTAACAACAAATAGCACGAGTTTCACGAATGAATTAAGAATATTTGTGGTATTCGTGTAATTCGTTGTTCCTCTTTTTTTTAAATTAATTTTTTGGAAGGGAGGGGATTCTGTATTCTGACTTCTGGCTTCTGACTTCTCTATTTTCATTTTGATATTAAATTTTTACATTTTAGCGGCTTTGCCGCGCTATGCCATAGCTATGTTTGTCATCAGGGAATCTACCTTCTTTAACTTCTTCTTTATATTGAATGAAAGCTTTTCGGATTATTTTTTCCAGATTAACGTATTGTTTTGAAAACTTTGGTTTGAAATCGAAAGATAAGCCAAGAATATCGTTTACCACAAGAATCTGACCATCGAGATTTTTACCTGCTCCAATCCCATAAATTGGTATCGATGATTCTTCCAGAACTTTCTGGGTTAGTTCTCTTGTTACTGATTCTAAGATAATTGCGAATACGCCAATTTCTTCAAGAATTTTCGCGGAATCCACGGTTTTTTTGATTTCTTCTTTATTTTTCCCTATTACTTTGTATCCGGTCTGAAAGTAATGTTGTGGATTTAATCCTATGTGCCCCATTACAGGTATTCCGGAATCTATAATTGCTTTTATATTATCTTTTTGCTTTATCCCTTCTATTTTTACTCCGGATGTACCTAACTGGAGGAATTTTCCGGCATTTAATATTGCTTCATCCGGAGTAGTCTGGTAAGATAAAAAGGGCATATCTACAATTACTGGAGAATTTTTGGCACCTTTTACGACACCTTTTGTAAAGGTAAGCATATCTTCCATTGTTACGGGAATGGTGGTTTGGTATCCGATTTCACAGGTTCCGGCAGAATCTCCGACAAGAATCCAATCTATACCGCATTCATCGGCAATTCTGGCTATTGGATAATTGTATGCGGTTATTCCTACTACGAATTCTTTTTTTTCTTTTTTATCCAGGAGGGTTATTATTGTTTTAAGTTTATCCCCCAATTCTTCCAACCAGTTTTACTTTATTGCCATTGGATATCTCAGTCTTCCCCATAATTGAGGTTATATATCCGGAGGCTGTTTCTTCGCGTACATCTACGATCTGAATTTGCCCAAGAGGGACTATTAAATCTGCTTTTTCTTTATAAATAAGAAATACGTCACCCATTTTAACCGAGCCCATACCGGGTTCTATGAAAACTACCGCAAAAGGTTTTACAATCTCTACTTTTTCTTTTAATGCGATTATTCTTCCTTCAAGTTCATAAGTAGTGGGGGTAGCTTGACCTACAATAACTTCCGGAGAAGTATATTTCATGATGTGGTCGCCTTTCTTTATTTCCTCGTAGGATTCAATTACTTTAGCTGTTGAAAGCTTTTCCCCTGCTTCCAGGATTTTTAACAAGCCTTTTATTCTTACTATATTTCCGTAACCGCCTACTCTTTTATCCCACTTGAATATAACGTAGACATCTTTATCGTTAATACCATCAGAAGTTCCTCTGTTTACTTCTACATCATCGCCGAGTGTAGTGGGAGAACCTTTAAATTGAGGGATAGGTTGTATAAGTTTACTTATCCGACCTATACTGACGCTTCCTTTTTTAGTTATAAATCCGGCTAGAAGAGCTGCTTTCTTCGTGAAAGCATAATTTTCTGCTTTGACAACAGAAAAAAGTATTGCTTTCTCTTCTCCAATTTCCATTGTACTTCTTGTTGTTCTTGATTCTTCTTGCAGTTCGCTCTTTGTACCTTTTATTTCTTTTACAATACCTTCATCAACGGGCAGGGTCGCAGTTTGTTCTTCCGGAACGTTAGGTATTACAAATACTTCTCCCGGATAAATCCAGTGAGGGTTTGCAATAGAATCTTCATTTGCTTTATAAATAACTGGCCATAGAAATGGGTCATTGTAATAATAACCGGCAATGTCCCATAAGCAATCTCCTTTTACAACAGTATGTTTTTTGTATTGAGCGACTAAAATAATACTGGTGGTTAAGATGATAGAGATAATAAAAACAAATTTTTTCATTTTTACTCCTTTTCTTTTACATATTTTAATTCAAGGTCCTGAATTATATTGTTCAAATATCCTTCCTCTTCCATATTTAGATTGCCTTTTGTTTTGTCTTTGAGTATTATAAGAGAATCAATAAGATACTCTGCCATCTCGATATCCTTGTTCTTTTTTTCGGTAGTTGGATCTTCTGCTAATCCCAGGGAAATGTATGATCCGGTAGCCAAACGCAGGATTATAGAAAGGAAAGTTGCTTTTTCCAATTTTTCTGATTGCTTTTCTTCTTTTTTGTTTTTTTGTTTACTGCTCACTTTCTTTACTCCTTCCTATCTTGACCAGAAAACCCTGAGGACTTTTTGGTCTTCAGAGAATTTATATTCGATCGCTTCTTTACATCCCTGTTTCTCCTTTTGTAGATTTTGTCCATCTCTTTAATTCTCCTTCGTTGTTTAATAAATGGGCGAAAGAGGATTTGAACCTCTGACTTCCTGCTTGTAAGGCAGGCGCTCTCACCAGGCTGAGCTATCCGCCCTTTATTTTTATATTAATTATTACAAGTTGTTTTGTCAAGGTCTTTGGCGCTGAATAGGACGCAGATTAACGCAGATTTTCAGGATTTGAATTTCCACACCCTACCCAGGATTATTCTCACACAAAGGCACAAAGAACACAAAGTTTTTTATTATGTTTATTTAAAACCCAACCCAGCTCCCATAGTAAAGGTAGAAGGTTGATAAAAACAAAAATAATAAATCCTGTTGATCCTGTTTGATCTGTGTCCAGATTTTAGGGATTAGGATTTGGGATTTAGAATTTAGAAAAAACAAAAAACTTTGTGTGCTTTGTGTGAGATAAATTTGGGTTAAGGGGTGGGTTTTAAACAACAATATACTTTTTTTCTCTGCGTACTTTGCGACTCTGCGGTGATAATCGTTAAACAATCAGGGTTGACATATACTGTTTTAATTTTATATTTTCCGCTGTATGAAAAATCTTTGGGTTGTTTATAGTTCGAGAAAAGGCGGACACAAATATCCCACTCAGAGATATTTTAATGTTAATTTAACCCCACCACTTGACACTTTGCAAAGAAAACCTCATCCCAATATTTGTTGGTAGTTCAGGTAAAAAGAAAAATTAGAGGCGCTAACTAACCTCTAATTTTTCTTTAACTTTAACTTTTATATTTGTTGCTGTATTCTTATTTCTGATTACGTATTACTACCACCACTCATAGATTTCATTTTGAAAATAAGTATTTTTGTATAGGTTTACATCCATGCCACCATCTAAGTTTACACATTTAATCATGCTAGCAGAGTTATCTTGGATGTAGTTGTTGTTTCCTAAGTCAACATCACTCCCGAGAAAAGTTTCTGATCTGCCGGGACGACTGCCATATTCACCTGCATGGTCTTGTTCGTAAAGTACGACCCCCCATGCGGTAATACCGTGGACCTTGATCGAAGATACACAGTCATTCCAGGTTACAGTATACCATCCAACTTTTACACGAACTTTTTTCTTTAAGTTGGGGCAGTTTTCCGTCAATGTTATTTTATATCCCCCAAACCTGGAATTCGAGTAAAGAGTACATGAAGCTCCATTTAATAACCTTACAGAAGAAACTTTATCGTTTCCTATCTTATTACCGGGCCTCCATGACCAACCGTCAAAATTGGGGTCCTCTGCAATGAAAATTTCGGGTGTACCACCATAATTTATATCCTTGTAGAGTATGACATATGCGGCGTCAGAGAATTGGTCTAGGTATTCTCCTACTTTTAAAGAAGAAACCTGATCATTGCAACATTTGGAAAGGTTGCGTTCAGATACCTGACCTTGAGACCTGGTTTTCGTTGACTCAAGTGTCAAATCTTCGGATGTTACTTCGTCTTCGGATGTTGCCTCGGGAGCCATAGGGTTTTTTTCGCACGAGAGAAAGAGAGCTATCACGATCAGAGCACAAACAATTAAACCGGTTACTTTATACTTCATTTTAGTTCCTCCTTTTTTCCTTGTTTTACCGATTATATAATAAAAAATCAATATATATACATTGATATAAAAAATTATACGAAATTTTTCAATTATGTCAAGGAGTTTTTTTGAAACTTGCGGGAAAGTTCATGCACATGGTGGTACAGTCAGGAAGTTAAATATTATGAGCGATAAGACGGAGTCAGGTCTTGACTTTTTTTGCTTTTTTTCTATTATACCGGCATGAGGATTTGTTTAATCACTGACGCGTATTATCCGTCGATAGGGGGAGTAGAAACGTGTATACAGGTGATTGCAGAAGAGTTTGCGAAAGCCGGAAATAAAGTTTTCATATTAACACATTATCCTTTAAAGGATAATGAAAGACTTGTCCCGGACAATTTACATCCGAATATTGAAATTATCCGTGTAAAAACGAAAGCGATCACTCTGTATGGCGGTGATCCGGTGATCGATCCTTTTGCGGCAGCGAAAGTTTATCCTGTTTTAAAAAATTTGAATTGCGATGTTGTCCATGGGCAAGGCATGTTTTCTTTGTTGGTCTTTGGTGCCTTCAAAGCCGCCAAAAGTTTAGGTATACCTACGGTTATCACCAAGCAGTCTACAATAGGTCAAATTAAGGCACTTTCGCCAATTACAAAAATATATATTTCTATGATCCCTTATTATCTTGAGCATGTTTGTGATGCAGTAACCGGTGTGAGTAAAGAATGTATTAATGAACTTCGTCCATTAAAAATACCTGTATATGTTATACATAATGGTGCGGACTCAAAATTCGATATCTTCTCTGATAAAGAGAAAAAGAAAATTCGCCTTGATTTAGGTTTTTCTTCAGACGATGTAGTCATGGGTTTTTTTAGTAGGTTGGTGAAACGAAAAGGAATTATTCAATTACTCGATATGTTACCGGAGATAAAAGAAAGAGTGCCCAAGATCAAACTATTGATAATAGGTGGGGGACCATTGGAATCATATGTGAAAAAGTATATGTCGAAGACTGAAGAAGGCGCAATTATATTCCTTGGTAAGAAAAAATCGGAAGAAATGCCCGGATATTTTCAGGCAATAGATATATTTGCATTTCCTACTTTTGGAGAAGGATTGCCGATTGTAATGCTGGAAGCATTAGGATCAGGAGTTCCGGTAGTAGCTTTTCCGGCAGTGGGTATACCTGAAGTGATAACTTCCGGAAAAGAGGGATTTTTGGTAACATCCAATGAGGAATTTTTAGAGAAAATTGTTTTTCTTGCAGAGAATAAAGAAGTTCGTGAGGAAATGGGTCGAAGAGGTAACTCTTTAATTAATCAAAAATTTAGATGGAAGCACATTTCTGAGGAATTGCTGGAGCTATATAAAGAATTAATTCATTGATATCTAACTTTTAACATCTTCGATTTCTTCGTTTCAAAACTACCCTTTTCTACAAGTTCTAATAGTATTTCCAAGAGTTTAAAGCGGAAAAGTATCAGTGGTCAGGAAATTGTATTTCGGATATCTCGAAAATAGAAAAGACAGACGTAAATACAAAAAATTATTGTTTATTTCACTAAGTCTATCAAGCCAAATTATGATTTGTCATAAAAGCCGCGAGACCTTGACATCTTCAAGGAGCTTTATATAATTACCCTGAAGATAGAAGGGATCGTGTACATATATTACTTCGGATATAATGTGAGAATTAAAGGATATCTAAACTTACGTTCGGATATAAATGAGTTATCTACTATTAAAAAAAAATGAAGGAGAAATGATATGACGCTATTAAAAAAATTAGTTTTTATCGTACCAAATCAGCTAAAATCACCAGGTCATTTAAGATTAATTTTACACGGAATAAAAAAAAGAATAAAGCTAATTACAGAAAAGAAAAAAGTTACAAATATATCTGCTCCTTCAGTAGTAAACATAAATCTCACAAATGCGTGTAATCAAGATTGTAAAACTTGCACTTACAGAGTTTCCAACCGGACTAATCTTAATATAAAATTTCTGCCTTATGAAGTAATTAAAAGGCTTATTGATGAAGTAGCTCCTTATGGGTCGAATTTGCTTTTTTGTGGTGGAGGAGAACCAACCTTACATCCTCAACTTGGCAGAATAATAGCTTATGCTAGTAAGAAAAGACTGTATTCTGAAATTACAACCAATGGATTTATATTACGAGACAAAGTCAAAGAATTAGTTGACGCGGGAATAGGCGCGATAGTAGTATCTATTGATGGACCGGAAGAAATCCATGATTTAGTCAGAGGTAGAAAGAATGCATATGCAAGAGCTATAGATAGTATTATGGAATTAAACAAAATCAAGAGACGTCCTCATGTTGCAATATCGACAACGGTATCACCTATAAGTTGGAAAGCATTACCGGAGTTCTTTAAAAAAGTCGAAATTCTTGTTAAAACCAGAAAAGTGGACTATGTAATGATAAGACATATGCAAAATATTTTAGGACAACGGAATTTTGAGGAGCATAATAAAAAGTTTGGTGAAGAAGTATTTTATGCTGAATCAAATGAATTTGAAGAAATGGATTTTGGTTCAATAGATATAGAAGAACTTCATCGGTTAGTCGAATGGAGCGATAAAGCGTTTCCATGGCTTTTTTGGGTAGGAAAAAAGATGAGTGTCAAGGAACTCGATACATATTATAATGAACCGGATGTGTTTATTAATGATAGGAGAGTTTATTGTCCCTGGGTTTTTGTGAATATCACGGAAACCGGCGATGTCGTGTTATGTAACGAAGTAACAGCGAGTAATAATTTTGTATTTGGAAATATAAAAGAACAATCTTTCCTGGAAATTTGGAATAACAGTCCCAAGATTATAAACTTCCGTAAAATATTACAGAAGCATGGGAAACTTCCTATATGCGCAAGATGTTGTGGATATATAAGTATCAGGATATGAGGGTGAAAGTTAGAGCGGATATAAAGACCAGAAAATTAAAGGGTAACATTTTTTATTTTGTCTGAAATTAAAAATAAACTTGTGGTTTTCTTTCTAAATTTCTCTATGTTCCGGACAATTAGAAATAAAGGATAGATATAATATGGCTACATTAGGGGATAGAGTAAAGAAGGGAATAAGATTATTCCTTGTCTTAGTAGTCGTTACTATGATTCTGCTTCTCATATTCACCGCTCGCAGGGAAACACTTGAGGCGCTCGGAAAAGTGAATGTCTTTTATTTGATTTTTGCCTTTATCCTTTGGCTTATATACATTTTCATGGAAGCAGTACGACTCTCATTATTTGTTCATGGAATAACCGGTAGATGGGGAAGTATAAGTATGGGATTAAATGTTATGCTTACAGGATCTTTTCTTTCAGCGGTAACTCCAACTGGAATGGGGGGATTCCCGGTGCAACTTTATATTATGGAGAAAGAGGGAATATCGTATGGTAGGGGAACCCTTGTTCTACTGTTACGATGGATTTTCTGCGCTATTTTAATAATTACAATGCTTCCTTTTCTTCTTCCTATATTCAGCAATCAGTCTGATGTTATATATATGAGGGTTTTCTTGAGATATAGCATTGTTATTTATATTTTACTAATAGTATTTATTGCATTCATACTGATAAGACCTAAAGTGCTTAAACGATTCCTTTACAGGATTTCTTTGCGGCATGGTAGAAGAACAAGAGTAACAAAATTGATTTATAAGGGATTCAGGGAAATAGAAGAAATGCGGGAAGACTTCTGGAGTTTCTCTATCAAGAAAAGATGGCATTCTATCGCGAGTTACTTTTTGACATTTCTTACTTATCTTCCATTTTTCTCGATTGCACCAATTCTTTTAAAAGGTTTAGGAGTGGATGTCGCGTATGTTCAAGCTGTCTTTCTACCGCTGGTTGTAAGTCTCTTTACCTTCTTTGCGCCAACTCCCGGGGCAACAGGATTATATGAAGGAGGATTCGCCGTTTTGTTTGCTCCCTTTGTTGTCAAGCATCTTCTCGGTGTGTTTACTATACTCTGGAGAGTGTTTACTTATTATATAGCTGCTGTACTTGGCGGATTTGTAACACTTAAAGTCCTTAAGTTAGGAGAAAAGGAACTTGAAGAGTAAGAGATTTGTCAAAGCTCATCTTTATAAGGGCTTACGGTTTTTCCTCTTTATAAGCTTTCTCTCAGTAACATTGATTCTTGTCTTTACGGTTAGCAAGGAGACGAAGGAAGAACTACAATTGATATCCCCTCTGTTTATTGCCTTTACTGTTTTTTCCACATTCCTTAGTTACCTTTTTAATATATGGAGGCTTCGTTATATTATAAAAGCTTTGGGCAAAGAACTGAGCTGGAGTGGAGCTTTTTATTATACCATGGGTGGTTTGTTTTTAGGAGGTGTGACGCCTCTGCAGGTTGGGGGTATACCCCTTCAATTATATATTTGTAGGAAAGAAGGGATAACAATACCGGAAGCAAGTGCTGCAATATTTACCCGAGGTTTGTTATCGGTTTTTGTCCTTCCCTTTTTAGCTCCTTTTGTTTATTATTATCGTGTCTATTTTACATCGGGAATAATGCAGGGGATAATGAAGTATCTCTCTATCCTCTATGGTGTTGCTATTCTGTTATTCATCTTTGTTATTGCAAGAACCGACTGGCTTACGAAACGTTTTAAAGGTAAATTTTTTAAAGGGGTTGTGGAATTTAAGGAGGTATTTAAAAAAGAGTTTGTTAAGAGAAAAGGGGCATTCTTCAAAGCCTATGGTTTAACGGGGCTTTCTCTTGTTTTTCATTTCCTGATTGCGTTCCTTCTCCTCCGTGGTTTGGGAGTCCGTGCCGATTTCTTTAGGGCTACTATTATACAGATCATACTTACCTATGCTTTGGCTTTTATGCCTACCCCGGGGGCATCGGGTCTTGCCGAAGGGAGCGCTTACGGATTGTTCAGAGATCTTGTCCCCAAGTCGATTCTTGGAGTTTATATTGTCTTATGGAGGTTCTTCACCGGATATCTTGGGATGATAGTCGGTGGAATTGCGTTATCCAGGCTATTTGGGAAAGCAAACCTGATGGGGGAAGAATCGGGTGAGCATACCCCAAAGGTGCCCTGAGGCGAGAGTATGTGCTTCGTTACCGAGACCCTCTAAAAGTTTTGGATAGGTTATTAGGAATCAGGTGCCTGAGAATCTTCATCAGAGGCAACTGCTGTTAATATAGAAGACGGATCGAAATCTACCTCGTTGAGAGATAGGGCTCTAATGATTGTTGTTTCTTTTGGGGTGTCCTTTGAAGCTTTACCTTTTCTGACTATTGCGACTTCTCCGTCCGAGATCATTACCCCTTTCATTCCTCCCTTCAGAAGGACTATCGATCCTGGTGGATATATTCCCATTATATCGAGGAATACTTTGACTAAGGAGGGATCGTAAATCTCGTTACTTTTTACAATGTATTTAAGTGCTTCAAAAGGACTTCTTACGCTTTGGTAGATTCTGGGGGTTGTCATTGCGTCGTAAGAATCAACTATCCTGATAATGCGGGCAAAAAGAGTGGGTTTTTTTGTACTGATGTCGGGATATCCGGCCCCGGAATAGTCAATATGATGCTCTAGTATACCGCGAAGCGCAAAGACCGGTACTTCTTCTACTCCTTTTAGGAAAATTATTCTTTCTGCAGAAAGATAAGGATGCTGCTTGATTTTTTCGTATTCAATATTGGTTAGAGTGTCCGGCTTGTTTAAAATATCACCGGGAATGTCTATTTTTCCGAGATCATGGAACAGCGCCGCGATTCCAAGTTCAAGCAAATCTTTTCTGGAAATGCCCAGCTCAATACCCATTGCAATTGATAGTATGCAGACATTCGCGGAATGATTAAAAGTATAAGAACCTATATCTTTGATTATTGTTAAAGCGATGAGATAACTTCTTTCCTTGAAAAGCAGTTCCGAGAATTTTCTTACTATTCGGCGGGCTTCATAGATATTCGATTCTTCTTCAATAGTAACTTTTTTCAAATAACTAATGGAATCAAGAAGGCTGGAAAGAGCTTCTTTTCTTATAGAACGTAAAATACCGTCCTTTTGTTTTGAGTCTTCTATACGTGCTATTTTTATAGATTTAACCCCCTGTTCCTTTAAGCTTTTAGAGATTTTATCAAAAGAGTGTTTTGATGTAGCAAGATGTGAGCCCAGAGTGCATAAAAAGGAGACGATTTCGTCAAGTTCTGGTAAATTGACGAATACAATTGACCCGATCGATAGGGTTTTTAAATCATGGATCAAGGATCTATACCTGCCCATTATACCCATTTCCACTCTTGCTCTCTCATCATTAAAGAATAGATGATTTTCGGAAATGGATAATTCTATTTTATTGAATTCTTTAAATAGTTCCGATAAAAATTGATGGGTTTTTTTGGCGTGCTGATAGAGTGTTTGACTCTTTGTTTGGAAAACCCGGGCAATATGGATTGAAGATGAAAAATATAGAATAAGGTTTCTGATATCAGTTTGTTTCATGATTTTTTAAAATCCTTTCAACTGTTGCTTTAAGATATCTTGAATTT
>Ga0307432_1001591_pt1 | contig 13494 bp, 20 predicted proteins | sample SalMarWE160150MG_FD_202158 | JGI IMG/M metagenome (GOLD analysis project Ga0307432, IMG submission 202158) | Salt marsh sediment microbial communities from the Plum Island Ecosystem LTER, Massachusetts, United States - WE1603-150 | ecosystem: Environmental > Aquatic > Marine > Intertidal zone >...
TACGGGGCTGAGAGAGTCCCACAACCTCACAAGAGCAGAGGGCAGAGGGGCGAAAACCCTAAGCAGAAAAGTTAGAATTGTTAGAAGGTTCCAACAATAACAATGGGGTCAACAGGTTAGCGGTTGTCTGAAAAGGTGGCCGCCTGAGAGCCATATCTGAGGCCGCCACAGGTCTAATTGGTCGCAGAAGAGATTCAAGGGGCGTAGATTTTGATTACAGGGCGTCTGTTATTGTAAAGTAGCGGGGTCTGATTGATAAAAGGCTGTTTTCTGTTGAAAACTCGCTAATTTTAATTGATGGTTACCGGCGGCGGAGCCGCAGGATTCTGGCCAGGTCACGTTTCAGCGGGTAGAGCGGGTCGGCCCACCTTTCCCGGACGAAGGTCGGTTCCAGGACAAACGTCCCGTCAGGACCCAGCTCGATGACGACGTTCCTGGGGTCATATTCGTACTCAAGGATGGCAGCTCCCTCTCCGTAGTATTTCCCATACCAGAGAAGGGCATCGGCCCGGCTCTTGCAGAGCCAGACACCTCGGGCATCACCATGGCGCCGGCGAAACTCAGCCAGGGTAGCTGGCCAGTCGGCAGCGGCCACGTCGAAGTACTCGGTCTTCCCACCGCCGTAGATCATGGGAGATTTCTTGGTCATGCCGAGGAAAATGGCGACATCATCCAGGATGTGTTCGTTCTGGAGCTCGGTGTACTCGAAGTCCAGAACCTTCCAGGCGACGACCTCCTCTGGGTACCCGATCCGGAACCCCTTGGCCATTAGCTCCCCCAGGACCAGGGCGGCCGGGGCATGGGCTTCTTCAGCGCCCGGCGTATTCTCTCAGCGTCCTCTCTGAAAGCCTCTAAGGGGTTGAACTCTATCGGGAACATCTTTGGCGTAGTGGTCGCCCGGTAACCCTGATGTTGGGCAGCGAATATGAAGTCCTGAGCGCGGCTCCGGTGGGAGAAATGAAATAGAGCTGTGAACTCGGGCGGATCTCTCGCCTCCAGGTACCCGCCCAGCTGTATGGCCACCGGCTCAAGGCGGTCGGTGAACGAGATATCCTCCACCAGTACCAGAACGGTCTCCTCCGGCACTATTCGCCTCCCTCCTCTTCGACCGGTACCAGATCCTCACCAACCACCCGGATAGCAGCTCGTAGAGCCGCCCCGGCTCTTTCCCTCTCAGCCGCCGTCCTTGAGGCCAGAGTTCTCTCTACGGAGGACCGGAGCAGGTTTCTGTGGTCGAAGGTTGCACGGATGCGGGAGCTTATACCACCCAGAGCTGACCTCTCTGCACCCCTGGCCTTCTCCGCAGCCGAGACAACAGCCTCGCCGAGGATGATGAGTTCTTCGTCGAATTCGTCAGTCTTCTCCAGGGTAGGCGCCCTCTCGATATCCTCCAGCTTGTCGGCAATCACCGCCATACCCTCTTCAAAGGGAGCCAATCGCTCTTGAAGGGTCGGCTTCTTAGGCTTGGGAACCTTCGGCGGTGCCGGCGGCTTTGCCACCGGGGGTTTTATCACCTTGGGTTTCCTGACCTTCTTCGGCGGTTCCCCCTCTGGCGGTGGAGCTGGTCGGATGGGTACCCGCGGGAATGGCGGCGGTACCTCGATGCCGATGCTCTCACGGTAGCTGGCCTCGAGTCTTACCCAGCGGGGATCTGCCGAGTCAGTAATCCTGTAATAGTGCCTGGGAGATGGAGCCAGCGGCCGCGGCTCCGGTATATAGTTTTCCGGAACTTCGACGCCGTCCGGGATACCATCCCAGTAGGCCGGCACGTCGGCATGGTCGAAGACGATCAGCCCCATCTGCCTGGCCCGCCAGAGATACGTGCTCATCGTATCCCGGCACGTCCCGTTCTTAATGCCCTGGGACTTCAGGTAAGCCTTATAAGCCCGGTGGATGGACTGGGGGTAGTCAACGCCACCGACTTCAACCAGGTGGTCCCTGATGAATTCCCCGGGCGGTTTCGCTCTTACTCTAACCGGCATAATATCTCCTATCTCTCTGCAGGGAACCCAGTGGGCCGAATTCCTGTAAACCCATAGCCAACCTCCTTTACTCCGTCGCTAGACACTATTATCCTCTCCGCCTCGCTCCGGATCAGGGTAGCTAACCAGTTGATGCCCCGGGAAAACGGCTCATCCGTGAAGATGGGGTCAACCAGGCTGAGAAGGTCACCGCTGAGCAGATACCACCGGTAGTCAGCAAGCAGGATAACCTTGCTCATTATCCGGGCGCCAGCTGATGCCGGCTGCCCCAGGAACCTCTCCTTTATCCATTCAGCGTAGAGGGTGAAAATCCCCTCCAGGTCTTTGAAGAATAAAGGGATCGTGGCCACCGTCTCCGGCATGTACTGGGTGAGTAAACTCAATAGCAGCTCCATGGAATCCACGTCGCCGCGGTAGATAGAATAGAGTGCCTGGCCATTGCCGAGAGCCTCTTGGTCCAGCTCAACCTTGGGCAGGGTATAGCTCAGCCCCGGGAACTTTAGTGGCTCGCCTACCTCTTCGGCGTCCTGCAGGAGAAACAAGGTGAACGTTCCCCAGCCATCCCAGAAGCCGTCGAGCTCCCGAATACCGGCCAAGTCTCTCACAATCATCTGGTTGTAGAGAGCAGAGTAGACATCACCGACATAGTGGAAGCGGCCGAAGGGCCCCAACGCTCCCACGAAGGTCACCACATCCTGCTGGACTGAAAGCCCCAGTCCGCCGGCGACGATAGAGGGATAGGTCGGGTACTCTCCCGAGACGGCCCGGTATAGGGTGAACATGTCCATGCTGTAGAGCCGCCCGGTGAAGGCGGTCTGGACGGCTGCCAGGTTGGGTTTGACTATATCGAGAGCCATCTACCAGTCTTTCCTTCTATATTCGTAAGTCGCAGTAAAGCCATCATCCGCAGCCTGGTCACTGTGAACCTCAAAGCGAAGAGGCCCATATATCTCCAGCTCCCAAAACCAGAATAAATATGCCAGCGGTCCGTCTACGGCTACCTCCCATTCTTCGTCTCCTATCTCTCTTTCCTCGCCTGCGATAGTGAGATAAGCACGAACAGTCACAGTTGCTGCAGGATTAAAGCCTGTTAGTATAAGATACGCCTCAGTAAGCCGGAACCATTGACCAACGCCTCCGGCGGTAAATAGGTCGGCTCCAGGCTTACCGCTGGTGGCTACACCTGAATTCCAGTTCGCCGTGACCGTCCCAGGCACGAGACGGGCCTTTTGAGTTAGTAGATCGAGGCCGGACTTTCTCATATGAGCATTTCTCTACTTTACAACCCCCATGCCTTCCTGATCCGCTTCACATCTTGGTCTACGGCTTGAAAAGGTTTCCTGAACGCCTCTTGCCCCTGACCGGTGAGCTTCCTGAAGTCTTCCCTTAGCTTTTCCTGAGTCTGGAGGATCTCACGGCTCATCTGCCTCACCAGCGGAGGTGGTATCTCCCGCCTTGGAGCTTCTAGAATTATGGCAGCCCTCATCTCGTCGTACTCCCTGGCCGTTATCTGTCCAGCCGCAAGAGCTTTATCAATGTACTGGATGGCCTTCTGAGCCCCCAGCTCTTCCGTGATTACGTCAGCAACCCGCTTCGGAATGCCTCTCTGCGCTTGGGGCATCCTTGAGAGCCTGCGGACAATACGGTTCATCTGGTCAGCACTGATGTCATTGATGGTTTTGGTGAGCAAGGTCGAGGTAACCCGCTCGCCAAGTGGGTCTGAGCCTCTTTCCCAGAGTATCTCCCTGATGGCGCTGAGGGCTTGCGCCCTGTTTCCCTCTACTACCTCAATACCGGTCGCCTGACCACCCTCCAGGGCGAGATAAGTCTCATGGAGCTTCCAGGTTGGTATTCTCCTTAGCGCAGACCTTACATCGCGGGCATAAGGCTCCGGAACCGTCATTCTCGGATATTCCATATCTCACAACTCCTACCAGACCTTAATAGTTATGTCCTCCAGTTCAACCCTATGCCGCCCCTCATCGCCGGCTATCTCGAGCAGCGTCCTTGATACCGGGGAGAAACCCAGCCGGCGGGCCTCATTCGCCAGCCTGGTGTACTCCTGAGAAGCCTGTGCCTCATCGGGGATCAGCTTTCTGATATCAGCCAGAAACTTAGTAATCTCGGCCTGGCGTTCCGGCTGTGGACTTTCCTGGTGTTCAAATAGCCCCAGAGGGTCAAGTGGGTTAAAACGACGTGCCGCCATGCTAGTACCTCCTTAATCGCCCATTAGGCCCCATGGGTGGGCCTTTCAACATACCAATGGGGAATTTCATGATATCTTCGGCTGCCTGCTGAATCCCCAATATGGCCTGGTCCGGATGTAGAGCTTCTACCCGATCCAGCATAGCTTGGGGCCCCATGACACTCTGTACCAGGGCAAAGCCTTCACCTAGGACTCTATTCAGCTTCTCTATGTCTCCTAGGATTGGGCTGAACGGGTCGGCGGAGCCGGGCGGGTACCCGAACATCCGTTCCAGTTGCCGTCTTATTTCCTCAAAGGGGTCTGGAACTTTCACAGGTCAAACCCCTCTGTCTCGACCGAAGCTTCGGTCTTCTACCTTCACACTGCCCGGGCTGAAGACCCGCAGGAATCGGGTCATGCCGGGTAACTGTAGCCCGGGGGATTTCTCCCGTTGCACTATTGCTCTCTCATTTCCCATCCTCTGCTGGAGACCCGGGACACTGGGCAGAGTTGGCAGCCCGGCCTGGACCGCCATGGTGTCAATCTGGTTCTTGGCAATCGAAACGACTCCTAGCGGATCGAGTGGGTTGAATTTGTTAGCCATGATTTCCTCCTTTATTAATGCGGCTTTGGCAAGCTAGCTGTGGACAGGAATCGGTCAACATCCCGCCTTATCGGCCCCAGGATTCCAAGCGGGTCAAATGGATTGAAACGTTCCTCCATAACACCATACCCCCTTTACTCATCATCCGGTGAGGAGTCCGGATCAGCGCCCATCTCGAGTACCTGGTTAACTACCGACTCTTCAACGTCAAATTTAAGGTCCTTCCTGAGAGCCACGAACGAGAGGCAAGTCTCCAGGGAGTTCATCCCATGCCTCAAGCTGAGTGTTGACCATATCCCCCCAAGGGCGACCTGACCGCGAATCTCCTTGAAGATGTCAGAAACATTGTACTTATTACCATACTTGTCCCAGACCTTACATGTCACCTCGCCTTTATCGAAGACGATCCGGATTCTGTTAACCGGCATAGCTCACCTCCTCCAAAACAAAAGGCGACCCCACCGTTCAGGCAGAGCCGCCTCTGTGTCCAGCCAGCGGCTGTTCACCTTTACTGTTGGTAGCGGGGGTGGGATTTGAACCCACGGCCTTCAGGTTATGAGCCTGACGAGCACAACCAAACTGCTCTACCCCGCGACACCGCTACCCGTACTAGTATAGTATCAAGCCCCCGTCATTTCCAGTCTAATCTAGCCTGCCTGGCATGAGCAAATCTCTTCGGGAGCTTGCGGCGCAGTTCATCAGACACCAGATGAGCATAAATCTGGGTTGTCTGGATATTCTCATGGCCGAGGACCTCACGGATATCTTCTATCGGAGCTCCACCCTTCCGGAGCTGGTACCCGGCGGTATGACGCAGGCTATGAACATGAACGTCAGGCATGCCTGCACGCCGGCAGAGGTTCTTGATAATTCCCTGGGCTGTCCTCGCAGCCATCGGCGTATCAGCAACTTTACCCGGGAAAATATAGGTACCGTTCTGCCCCCTGGACTCAATGTAGTCACGGATGCCCCTGATAACCTCATCCTCGATAGGAACGAAGTCTTCTTTGCCGCCCTTGCGTGTCACCCGGAGAAAACCCTCTTCGAGGATATCGTCTTCCTGCAGGCTAATCGCCTCGGAAAGTCGAAGCCCAGCGCCGCCGTAGGCATAGACAAGAGCAAGCTCCAGCTTAGCCCTGAGACGGGCATAAGTGGACACCTGGGGGTCGTAGATGGTGTCATTGGCCGTACCCATCAGCCTGTCCCACTCTCTATCCCGGAGAAACCGGGGATAGTGTTTCTGGGTCTTGAGCCCCCGCATCTTGAGCTCCTGAGAGTCCGGCATGCCGGATTCAATGCGGAAGCGATAGTAACTCTTCAGCGCCCAGATGTGGCGGTTGACGGCGGAGGGCTTATTGCCGTCCTCTTCCAAGCGTTTGACGAATGCCCTCGCAAGCTCGGGCGTGGGATCACGGCCATCAAGAAAGCCCAGGAATCGGCCGACGGTGTAGAGGTAGGCTTTCCTGGTCCTATCGCCCTTCGAGGCCTCATCATCGGAGCCGTATCTCAAGTAGTCATCGAAGGCGGACAGGTTATGATGTATAGGCTGGGTTGCTGTTACCACTCATCCTCTCCTTCACAGCCTGGCCAGCCTTGAGATTTTCTGCCGCTGTAGCCAGCTGCATGTTCCTTGTCCACTTACCACCGGTCGTCTTGGGCGTCAACGGCGGATTGGTCGGGCCAAAAGGCGTCGGGATCATGGGCCGAGGGATGTTTGGCGGGAGCTGACGGACGTTTGGCTTCCCGGCAGGTACACCGCCCTGAGCCGGCTGCGCCTGTTTACAAACGCCCTTCGGATCGGTAGCCTCTATGGTCTCCAGCCCCGTCACGTGTAGCTTCATACCGCCACCTCCTCTCTGGCACGGTCTCTCAGTAAATCGCCCAGGGAGTGGATTTCAACCTCCTCTTCCTGAACGGGTTTGCGCTTCTTCTCTTTGGTTACCCGGGTCGGGACTCTCGCAATGGCGGGCATTTCCTCCCCGGTGATGACACCGGTAAATCTGGTGATGCCGCCCGTCGATCTGCCCACGATTACCACCTTATGGCCAGGTGGCACCGTGGTCTCTCTCTTGAAGTCCAGCGTGGTAGATTCGGTCAGCTTAACCGGGGTCAGATCCACCCATTTATCGCCAACCGCGTCCCTGATTATTACCCAGGCTTTGCCCTTGGTTAACGGTTCCATGGGCTGAATATCTATGGCCACATTCAGGAGCTTGCCTTCTCTCAGGTGGTCAACCTGCCAGGTCGTTATGGGGACCGACTTAGAAGTTGTGTCAACATCCACGGTTGAGGTGAACTCTACCGGCGTTATAAGGGGAGCCTTCTTGCTCGTCCCGCCCTTCGCATCCCTGTGGTCGATACACCTGAAATCCGCCTCTCCCAGATACTTCGTCATGCCATCATATTCATAGCGGACGATGCCGATACTAACGTCCAGATCGCAGGAGCCCTTGGTGGCCACAAATATTTCCCCACCTGGTCCGATTTCCCGCCTGGTCTCCTTGCCATTCATGGCGCCCATGCGGATTGCCCCGGTCTCGGAGCGGACGCGGGCTACCACCGGCAGCCGCAGCGGGTTCCTAATCTTGACTCCGTATCTCCTTGTCTCCCGTTTAGTCATACATCTCTCCGTTCTCTATTCTCTCAGAGGGAGTTTGCGGAGCTGCTCATATACTCCGACCTGCTGCCGGTATAGCCTGTCAAGCTCCAACCTCAAATCCCTCTCGGCATCTTTGGCTGCCGCATTGAACAACTCGGCATTGGCCTGTATATTCTCCCTTAACAGCTCACCGAGGAACTCTACCTGGTCAAACACAAACTTATGTATAGTACCCTGCTCTTCGATTAAAAGCCGCAGGGTTTCTTTAGCCTCCTCAGTTTGAGCCTTGGCCTCCTCTACCAGCTTTTCTAAGGATGGGGCACGCTTAAACATGAGCTTCTACTCCGCGCACTATTGCCTGGGGTTCGGGCTTCTGGTCCCGGGGCGTTCAGCCGGCCTGGGAGTGCTTATGCCCTTCCGGTCACCGCCGGGGACACCTTTTCCACCACCTCTCCCGTCATGAGCTGGTCCCGTTGGTGGACATGGTTTTTCATTAGCCATCTGATACCTCCTTCATGGTATACCTCCTAAGCTACCTGCGTATAATAATAGTTAAACGCATGGTAAAAGTCAAGGGCTATCACCATAAAATTAGAAGACTCCCTCATCAATCAGGCCGGCAAAGAGTCGACCGCTTACCGGTGGGGTTTGACCTTCACCCCTGAGAGACATCAAGTGCTTACTTTTGGTAGAAAAGTCACCCTGGGCTCCAACTATACAGAGATTAAGCTCATATACCCACCACAGGTCATAGTTTGCTGAAACCTTTAAGGTAATCCTCCCCTGATGGGTACCGGTGTAGCACCCTATGAAATCTCCAACTGCGACAGCCAGGTCCACAAGTGCTGTTTTTAACCCTGCACTTGTGTAGGGGCCGATGACTGTTGCACTCCTGCACCTATAGATGCTACCTGAAACAAGATAGAAGATTCCGATTGGGATGGCCTGTGAGCCGCCGACACGAATGTGAACATTAATGAGTGTAATTTTCCCTGTTCCGGTAGCGGGTTGGCTCTTGTCGAGCGTTGTATTCGAATAACCAAGATTCCCCGTGCCAGAGACGGCGGGTGCTCCTACTATAATATCCACCTAGATGACCCCTCTTATATGCCATGGCCACATCCTAGCATAGCAGCACCTCCTATCTGCGTGTAATAATATTAAAACGCGTGGTAAATGTCAAGAGGTTAAGCTAAATAAAACCGCCACCAAGAAGGTCGGCAAATGGATTTTTCCCTGCGCGTGCTGGGGTCTCCCCCAAGTCAAAGGGGTCCACCCAGCCGGAGATAGCTAATGCAACGCTGTCATTGTAGGTGTTCACAGCATATATATCTCGGAAATCCTTCTTGTTGGTATGGAGCACTGTACTTATAGTAGCTTCGAGAGTCCCGCCATCGTGGTAATAGTCGTCTTTACAGATGTAAGCATAAAGGGTACCGTGAAGACCTACAGATTCATCCCTTTCTATCTCCACAAAATAGGTCGTATCAAAATCGCCACAATTCGTTAAGTCCGAGAACGTGGCTCCCCCGTCGCACTCAGTAAGTTCAAAGCGTAAATACCCTAACCCGAACCTGTCAGCAAGAGACAGAGAAAGACTGTCCTCACTAGCATCAATAATGCCCTTGAGGTCATCTACTGTATTGGCGAGCATCCAGACAACAGCGAGGCCACTACTGTCTACATGAATAGCGTAACACTTCTCTCGATGCAAAAAGTTCCCATTGAAATGCCCCAGACCTTTATCATAATATAGCCAGGCATCCTCATCCCTTCCAAGGTCAGTGAAATTTACTCGTTGAACTCTTCCTGACAGGGCATTGCCAATATTACTCTCGATAAGAAGACCACCCGACCAATCCCCAGCTAATGTTCTGCCTGAGTAGTAGCACCACATCTCATTACCGGATGCACCGTAAGAATCTCTCTCTATATCATCTGTTAATGGATATGGTGCATCAATATCATAGCTGTCCCATCCAGCACTCGCATAAGTCCTAGCGATACCCACAAATGTCCTATCACCAACGTGGAAAGTGGGGCTACTGTCCCTGTATAGCTCGAATTCCGCATAGTAAGGTGGATTTGTGGCATGAGGAATTAGAAGATAGTAGGTTCCCCCGTACTTAAAGGGATTCGCTATGAAGCGTTCAGAGTCAAATATCGGATTATTCACATCTTTGGTCCAGTTGATAAGGTCGGTAGAAGTGGCCAGCCCTGTCTTTCTTACGACAGAAATCTTAGAGTACCAGCAGTAATATGTCGAGCCGACTTTCATGATCCCAGCGGTCTCTACATCATCTTCGTCCCATTCAGCGATGCCGCCCTCAATTACCGCATTACCGCTATTTTGTTTAGTCCAGGGGCCTTCAGGATTGTCGGCAGTTGCATATCCGATAGCAACGGCACCGAGTGTGTTTATGCCCGTGAAAAGCATCCTCCAACACCCCGCACCAGTGCCTTCCTTCCAAGCGGTAGCGGCAGTGATTCCGTTGTCATCAAATTTACCTGGAGGCCCTTTCTCAAGGATGGGGTTGTTTACGCCATCTTTTGTTAATGTCCTGCCGTCGTTCGATGTGGCGCGCCCTATGACCCTGGTACCTCCGGCGCCAACATATGTGTAAAAGAAGTTGTAGATGGCTCCATCCTTTTCCACCCCGGTTATAAAAATCCGGTCCTCGGCACCTACGGGAACCAGGATAGGATTACCACTATAGGGTAACCACTCGCTCATGTCTCTGTTGATGTGGTCGTTTAGGTCAAACTCGGTGTACGTGGCAAGGTTCTCAGGAGGGTCAGCGACCTTGGACTCACCCATGTCATCGAGGTTGAGTGACTCAAGTTCATACAGCAAATGAGAAGTGGCCTCGGTGGGCTTTACTTCCTCTATTTCTTTATCAACGAACAGTTTATGATAGATGGCATCCTGCTCTTCAATGCTGAGTTTGCTAACCGCCCTCCACTGCTCAAGCGTATAGTTAGCCCACCTAATATTCTCCATCAGACGATTCCGCTCGGCCAGTAGCTTCTTCAGTATTGCCTTTGATTCTCTGTAGTAGGTCCAGAACTTGGCCTTCAGGGTGTTATTCTCAGGACTATCAGAAACCATTAAGCCTTCGGGTACCCACTCAGGGATAAAACCTCCTTCTTGCTTCTTCTTATATTCTTGAGGGTTTTCTGGGGCAGGTTCTAGTACGAGCCTGTTCCTGAAGCCCTCTGCCACATTGTTATGTATAAGCAAGTACCGCTCGATAAGATCTCGACAGGCAAAGTGTTTCTCCCTCATCGTTGCGTTAGTTGGATATACAATATCTTTCATATTCACCTCTAAACCATCCATCTTTCTTATTCGCCTCTATAGAACCCCGCTGCCCAACAGGTCGTTATAAGGATTCTTCCCAACCCCTTTAACCAAAGCTGGTCCATAGCCGTAAATCTGGTCACGTATCTTGCCGGAAACATCATAAAAGGGGTTGACCTCACCAATATGGCACTTATTTCCACTGGTACTGGCTCGCAGACCGTACTCAGTACCACTGGTATCCTGAATACACCCTTTCTGGACAGTAGCATAATAACCGATGAGGTCACCAGCCTCACAAGGCATAGAAACGACGTAGTTATTCCAGCCGATAGAGAATGGAGTGCAGCTCTTAGCAGCGCGGCACTCATAATTATCGCCGCCGACATTAAAGAAGAAGGCAACAACGAAGTAACCGCCAGAGGAGGAACGCTGACCTTGAACAGTAAGATGGGTAATAGTGCCATCACCATCCGCAGGCTTCCACCTGGTTAGAAAAGTCCAGCCAGGACCACAACCAGCCGAGCCTACGCAGTCTAAGCCTCCGATATGGATATCAGCCATAGCACCTATATCACCCCTGCGGCCATGAGGTCGGGGTACGGATTCTTTCCACCACCGACTCCATAGTCTATCACAAGATACGGCGGGTTGGCCTGCGCAGGACTCTGAAACGTAACATCGTAATCACCGTGCGCCGGCTCCACGCCGGTTAAATCACGGTCTCCCTTCAGACATAGCCAGGTTCCCTTGGGCCAGCTCTCGGAATACTCAGCAAAGCAGTGGTCATAGGTGCCGTTGGCCGCCCATACTCCACCACCAGTATCATAAGTGGACTTGCCGCCCGCATAGGGATTGCCCGCTGTCTCCTGCAGCCTGAAGTTCCAAGGGGCGCTCATCTTGAGCTCCAGACAATACTTCACGCCTGGTGTTATAGGTATTTCCGAGCCGAAGTCCCAGATGTACCATCTGCCCGAAGCACTGTTGGTGATACCTGCGCTGGTGCGCACTACAGTTGCTAAAGCGGGGCCTGTCGGATAATCATTAGCATCAGCGAGCTTAAGGTAGAGAGTTGTGTCTCCCGCCGCCGCAAGTATCCTGCACCGCATCTTCACATACCTTATCTTGTCATAGACCGGCGTGAACGATTGAGCACTGTCGGCGAGGAAATGCTCCGCCGAAGGAAATAGAAGCTGAGCCTGGTCAGTTTTATATATTGCCAAGTCCTGGTCGAGCCAGGATATACCTGTGGCGTTCAGGGTGATGGCATTATACGCATTGAGGACAAGGCTAGCCCTGTCTATAGAGCCCCCGGAGGTAGCCTGGGCGGTCTGGTCATCCCAGTCGGGGTCTGTCCCCCCCACCTGGTCAATGATGGGCTCATTATCGACACCCCTGGTGAGGTGCCAGACGCCTCCTGAAGGTATGTTTGTACAGTAGAAGTAAAACTTAGCTGACTTTATTGCCGCTGGGGGTATATTAATCTCGGGTACCCAAATGAAATTCCTGTAGAACCACCAGGTTGCTACAAATTTAATACCGGCTACAGGATTTGGATATAGATTGCGGACCTGGTAGCCATTCCTGGCGGTTGCCCAGGTGCCATGAGAGCTTGACAGCACAGACATACTGCGTGTGGGATAAACGATTACACTTGGCATCTAAAGCTGCCTCTCTAATTGAACCAGACCCTGACTATGGAGGAGACATCCAGCAGCTCAATATTGGCTCCGGTCGCATACACACCCTCGGTGTTATTCGTCTGCTCGGAGCAGAAATTGTACGTGGCATCACCGTCAACTATGGCCTTGATATCAGTCGCCCCGAAAAGCGGCGGGCCGCCACGATAGGCGTCGGCGTCAACCTGCAGGGCGTTCAGAGCGAAGGTAAGGGCAACCATCTGGTCACCAGCCACAGCCCAATTCCCCGTTGACTTCTTAACCCGGATAGTCTTAGCGGCAATCGCTACCTGGTTTTCAGCACCGGACGTGTCGAATATTGCCCCAATAACCGCAACGAAGTCGGCCCGGGCAATAGTAATGCCTAATGGGAGGCCTGAGACAACAACACTGGGGAAGTTGATATCGGTGACGCCCGCCGCGTTCGGGATAACGATGATAGCTGCGGCTGCGTCGGCAGCGGGTGAAGGGAATATCATGTCCGGGCGGTCACGATTCAGATGGTCAAGGTAGCCAGCCCTGATTGCTGTGAGCCTGGCGAGCAGGGTAGTAACATCCCCCGAGATACCGCCGACATCAGTGGATTTAACTAAAAGACTCATGATTTACCTCCTTTACATATCCTCGAGGTCGTACTTGTAGGAAATCGCCAGGCCGTTATCCAAAGCATCGTCGCTCTCTACCTCCACTCTCAGGACGCCGTCTATCTCCAGGGTACCGGGGACAACCCAGATACCATCGTTGTCGGTGCCCGGCGTCCAGGTGGTTCCTACGGGCGGATAGACCTTGGTATCCACCCCGTTGACGGACATGAAGAGCTTGATGGTGATGGTAGCGGCTGCAGTAAGGGCGCCAATGTTGACGACCAGAGAATTGAGCTTCTTTCTGTCTCCCGCCACACCGATGCTGACCAGATCCGCCCCGGCTTCTCCCGAGGTACCCGTCCCGGATTGCCAGTTAGCGATAACCGAGGCCTCCCCCGGAGCTTCGCCGGCTAACTTATTCGTCTGGGCTAGGATATCGGCTACTTCTTCCTGGACGACTTCTCGTACCTGCGGTTTGCTTAATCCGAATGCCATGGTAACACCTCCGTGGGGTATCTGCGTATAAGATAACTTAAACGCCAAGGAAAGTCAATACTAAA
>Ga0307432_1001593_pt1 | contig 13469 bp, 14 predicted proteins | sample SalMarWE160150MG_FD_202158 | JGI IMG/M metagenome (GOLD analysis project Ga0307432, IMG submission 202158) | Salt marsh sediment microbial communities from the Plum Island Ecosystem LTER, Massachusetts, United States - WE1603-150 | ecosystem: Environmental > Aquatic > Marine > Intertidal zone >...
TCCGAATCAATCAACTCCACACCTGCTGAGCTATCGACAACCAGCATATCACGATTTGCCTCGACTACCTCATCCATCCATTCCAGCTCGAATTCAACCCCTGAGCCTACCTTGACATACATTTCAGCCTCACTCACCGCTACCATCTGGCTGGGGCTAGGCTCATAGCTGTGAGGGCTGGCCCCCGGCGGCACCATAACGGTAACATCTACCTTGTCTCCTCCAACATTCTCCACAAAGTCCGCCATTGGTGATATGGTGACGACCACCCCCATGTTACCCATTCCTTCCTTCTTCGGCCCACATGAAATGGCTGGTGCCGTCAGCGCTATGGCAAGCACAAGAACTAAAACTAGCCAAGTCAATCCAGTAAACCTATGTTTCTGCAACCACCATTGCCCCCGAAAAGTCTGCATCGCTATTATCCAAGTTTGGGCTCCGAACCATTCGACATACTGGCTTCCGCTGAGAAGCCACCAGTAGTATTATTCAAGTCCTGAGATTCCGCATTTGGTTCAACCTGCTTGCTGACCCAACGCGTTTTCCAGATGAGAAACGGGACAGTGATAGCCAGCATACAGAGCGCTATGATTTGACCCTCGTGGATCCCACCGAAAATAGGGTGTGTGTCCCCGCGAAGAAACCTGATGCCAAAGGCACCAATGGAATACAACGCCAGATACATTGCAAACAGCGATCCTTTCGGTCTCAAATGGCCTCGGAAAACCCAGAAAAGAAGGGCAAAGACAGTAATGTCCCATAGCAACTCATACAATTGGGTGGGATGAACTGCGACGCCCAAAGGAGCAGCGGTATTTGGGTTCATGTAGACATAAGCCCAAGGCAGTGAAGTCGGCTGCCCATAGCAGCAGCCATTGATGTTGCAGCCGACTCTCCCTATTGCCTGAGCCAGGATAACTCCTGGCACAGCCACATCGACCAGCGGCGCAAACGGCACCCGTCTCACCCTGCAGTATATCCACGCCCCTAGTATAGCACCCAGTATGGCGCCAAATATAGTCATCCCCTGAAATCCGATAATCGCCCGCGGGTCTGACATGTATATGTCCAATCTATCGACAACATGTATCAACCGAGATACCACTATTGCCGAAACGATCGCCCACGGCGCAGCGCTTAAAATAAAGTTACTCGTTATTCCTGCTCTCTTGCCCACCTGCCAAACCCACAGGCAAATAAATAGAACGGCGAGCACCACTAATATCCCGTACCACCTTATGGATAAGGAACCAATGGTGAAGGCAACAGGGTCAATTCCTATCACGATAGACATTAACGCCATTTTTCAACACTAACTGAACATTATTTTCAATAAAAAAGGCAAAATAACGCTGCTTTTGGAACAGCGTCAAATAGAACTATGTTGAAGCTGCCTTCTGGCAGCTCGGGCAGCAACCGGTAAACTCAAGGGAATGTCTCTCAATCTTAAATCCAGTCTCTTGCGACAGCCTTTTCTCCAGTCCGCCAAGATGGCATCCAGTAAAATCAACAACCCTACCACAACCGGAGCATATCAGATGATGGTGATGCTCCGATGGTCTGGTTAGCAAATAGCTGCGGCGGCCATCTTCAGCGTACACTCCGCAGATAAGGCCTAGCTCATCGAGTATATCAAGGGTGCGATATACAGTGACCAGCCCTATACTATGATGTTCTTTGTGCACTCTTTCATATATATCTGCGGGGGTAAGATGTTCCTGACTTTCAGCGATAACCCGCAACACAGCCCGTCGCTGTGGGGTAATCTTATAACCCCGCCGCCTTAGTAAATCAATTACCTTTCTCATTATATATAATTTCCAATTGTAAATGAAAATAATTTTCATTTACAATACTAACAAAGATCCTCAATATTGTCAATATGTCAGAGCGTATCCTTGCGAGGGCAGACTATATCCGTATAATAATTCCTGTGAATGCAGCGCGAGGCTTTAGCCTCGCTTTATGCGACCCTGAAGGGTCGCGCTACGAAAACTTTTTTGGGGAACTGAAACATGCCCAAGCTATCCAAATTGAATGAGGAATCAAAATTAATCAACTTTAAGGAAGATACCTATCCCTCTTGTATTCGAGTTAGCTTGGTTAGAGCTGATATACCGTACTCTAAGCCTCTGGCCTCGTCAGGATCTCGTCCACCAGCCCGTATTCCACTGCTTGCTCCGCGCTCAGATAGAAGTCGCGATCGGTGTCCCTGGCAACTTTATCGTAATCCTGCCCAGTGTGATTAACAATGATGTTGCGCAACATCTCCTGCATCCTTATGATCTCCTTAGCGGCGATAGCTATGTCTGCCGCCTGCCCCTGAGCGCCACCCATAGGCTGGTGCAAGTGAATGGTTGAATGGGGCAGAGCGTAGCGCTTGCCTTTAGCACCAGCGGACAGAAGAACAGTACCCATACTGGCAGCCAGTCCAACGCAGATGGTGGAGACATCGCATTTAACGAGTTGCATAGTATCGTAGATGGCAAGACCGGCGCTGATAATCCCACCAGGGCAATGAATGTACATGCTGATATCCTTCTCAGGATCCTCTCGCTCCAGATACAAAAGCTCAGCGATGATAAGGTTCGCCATCTGGTCGTTGATAGGTGTACCCATAAAGACTATCCGTTCCCTTACAAGCAGAGAGAATATATCAAGGGTTCTCTCCCCTCGAGCACTAGTCTCGGTTACAAAAGGTATCACGCCTTTCGGCATTCTATCCATCTTCCTCTTCCCCTTTCTCTAAGGACTCTGTAGAACCAGCTTCATCCGCTTTCTCCAGGGATTCTGTAGAATCGACCTCACTCCCTTCCTCCGATGATTCTGTGGAATCAGCTTCACCAGAGGCTATATCCACCAATCGCCTGACCGTATTTCTGGTAAGCAACCTCTGCTGTAACGACTGGCGCCCTATCGGGGAATTGAAAAACTCCCTCAGTTCGTCTCCCTTTTCACCCGCCGCCTGAGCCATCTTCTCGATCTCTCCATCGGTCTCCTCATCACTCACCTGGATGCTCTCTTCCCCCAACACCTTACCCAGAACCAGAGAACGAGCAACCCGCTTCGTAGCTATTGGTCGGAGTTCCTCCCTCAGTTGCTCTCCGCTCATCTTCACTCTCGTGAGGTAATCCTCCAGGCTTATCTTGTTTGCCCTCAACTCCCTCTCCTGTTCATCGATGAGCCCATCAATGTCGCGCTCCACCAAGACGGGAGGAAAATCCACATGAGTCTGTTCCACCACCGCTTCCATCACCTTCTCCTCATAGCTTCTCCTTGCCTGCTCCTCAGCCATGCTTCGAAGGTCTGAGGATACCCGTTCACGGAGCGCATCGAAGGTATCGAACTCTTCACCGACACTTTTGGCAAATTCGTCATCGATCTCGGGGAGTTTCTTCTCCTTGACCTCACTGACCAGCACCCTGAACCAGCACTCCTGCCCTGCAAGCTCACTCCTTTCATGGTCAGCGGGGAATGAGATAGTAAACTCCGCCTCCTGCCCCTTCTCCAGTCCTACCAATTTTTCCGAAAACCCGGGCACGGGGAAGGCGAAATCCCGAAGTACCTGATACTGAATACCTTCTCGTTTATCCAGAGAGTCCTCTCCGACTTTACCTTCTACGTCTATGGTCACTAAGTCATCAAGTTGGACCGCCCGCTCGGTAGGCGCCCAGGGGGCATTCTGCTGACGAAGCTGCTCGATAACCTTATTAGCTTCCTCCTCAGCAACCTCAACCGGATCTGAATCGATTCTGATCTCTTTGTAGTTTCCCAACTCTACAGTGGGGCTAACCGGCACGGTGGCTTTAAACACCACCGGCTCAGTCTGAGTGATCTCGACCTCAGGTTGAGCTATCGGATTGAGCTCTTGCTCCTCGATTGCCTGATTCAACAGCTCGGGGACAAGGCGCTCCATCGCGTCCTGAAGAAGGGCCTCCCTGCCAATGTAGCGTTCGAGCATTACTCGTGGCGCCTTACCCTTGCGAAAGCCTGGGATGTCAGCCTTCTTCACCAAACGGTGGTAGGCCTCTTCAAGAGAGCGCTCTTCCTCTTTAGGCTCAACCTCAACCTCAAGAACTACCTGGCTATTCTCAATTCTCTCCGCTTTTACCTTCATCTGCTCAAGTACAGATTATAGCATGGCAATGACTTATTTCCAAGGAGGCTACTTCTGCAGCCGCACATCTTTAAGAATAGGGATAATCATAGAGGCAGGGGAAAAACCCTCGACATAGGGTTTGACCAGATAATAGCTTCTGTCAAACCAAAGAGGGAGCAATGGGGCGTCCTGGACAATGGCCTGCTCTATCTCCTGATATGCCGCCAGTCTGCTATCTAAATCGTTTTCCACCCTTGCTTCCTCCAGCAACTGGTCTACATAGGAACTGCTGTATCCGGTATGGTTCTCCACACTCTCACTGTGAAACAAGAGGTCGAGAAAATTCTCTGCGTCGGGATAGTCTGCCAGCCAGCCGATCTCGAAAGCCTGAAATCTCCCTTCCCATAAGTCATCGAGGAAGGTGTCCCAGTCCACCACTTCGATCTCTACCTCAACCCCGAGGTTCTCCTGCCACATCCATGCTATCGCCTCAGTAGATGCAGCCGCCCCGACACAGCTTCCGGGCACAGAAAGGACGATAGCTGGCAAGCCATCCTGGTAGCTTGACTCGGCAATCAGTTGTTGTGCTCTCGCTACATCGTAGCTCAAGCCCTCTACATCCTCATTATACCCAGGTATGCCAGGAGGTAGAATGCCGTAAGCAGGTGAAACGGTGTCTTTAATCAATATCTCTATAATCTCCTCCCTGTCCACAGCGTGACACATGGCCTGACGCACCTTCTCATCATCAAAGGGTGACATGGCAGTGTTGAAGCCAATATAGCCTAAGGAAAGCTCAGGGACGATGACCACCTCCTCATTCAGTGGATTCGTGGGGTCAAGCACCCTTTCAATGTTGGCGGTACCTACTTGAGTTATGTCAAGCTGCCCCTTTTCGTACATCATCATTGAGTTTCCGGTGAAGAGGAAGGTCACTATATCTAACTTAGCGATGTCTCCATAAAAGTTATCGTTCCGCTCAAGGACTAACCTCTGCCCGCTCCACCATTCACGAAACTTGAAGGGGCCGGTTCCGCTGGGGAACCGCCACCAGTCAACGGTCGACTCAACATTCTCTTTGTCCACAACGAAGGCAGCAGGGTGAGTAAGCTTAGCCAAGAAGTAGGCTTTGGCCGCATCGATGTTGAGTTGCAGTGTCCTGTCATCGATCACCACCACTCCAGCAACCTCTTCAGCCTCACCGCTCAGCTTCTCCTTAACGCCAATAATGTCGCCGAGATAGGCTTCAGCCACCGGAGAGCCAGTATCAGGGTCAGCAGCACGCTCTATAGAATACTTAAAATCGCTCGCCGTCAACTTCTTGCCATTGTGGAATCTCACTCCATCGCGAAGGTGAAAGGTATAAGTCTTGCCATCATCGCTGATATCCCAGCTCTGAGCAATATCGGGGATGGCCTCAAGGTCGCTGTTGAGAGTCACCAGGCCGCTAAATATTTCCACAATGTACCCTCCTGAGGTCGCATCAGCACAAAGGGCAGGATCCAAAGTAGAAGGCTCGGAGCCATAGAGGGTCAACACCCCAGCCCCGGATATTCCGCCGCAACTGAGCGCAGATAAACACAAAACAAAGACCATTGCCACAAGGGCAATGGCAATACCTTTCTTAACCCTCATCGGTTCTCTCGAGCCAGCTCATCTCCAATTCAGAGCCTTTATCACACCCGTCCCTTCATCTATGGTGGTCTTTTTGCGCCACACGACTTCTTGTGGCAAATAGTCTTCAAATGCCTTCCTCAGGAGCCATTTCCCCCACACCTTCCCCATTTCCCGTCTCACCTTATACTCTGCGGGTATTTCTCGAGCGAATTTGGCCACCTCCAGGGTTAGGTAAGGAGCGTTCAACTCCAGACCCAACGCATCGGCCAACATATAGGGATATCTAAAATCATATGCCTGAAATACCCTTGACGATAACTCCCGCTCCAGATCTCGGGCGAAGATTTCGTCGCCACTAGAGGTGATTAGGTCAATAAAACTACTGAGTGAGTTATAGCCAACAAATAGCTCGTCGGCACCATCGCCTGTATAAACAGAATCCACGAACTTCCTGGCAAACCTCATTGCAATATAGGCTGGGGCAAGGGTGGTGGGTCCCACTACCTCACTATAGCCTTCAATAACTCCTTCCTTGATATGCAGAGGGACGCTAGCCTCGTAATTTCTATTATCTAAAATGCTTACTGCTTCCAAGGCTGCATCCGCGAGTTCTTGTTCGGTGAAAAAGTGAACTTCATGATCAAGTCGAAGGAATTGAGCCACCTTCATGGCATATTTGAGGTCTTCATCAACGCCTTCCATGGTTACGGTGAAGGCCTTCAGCCCAGGCACATGCTTTTTGGCAATTAATGCGATGATGCTGGTATCAAGCCCCCCTGAGAGCAACAGCCCTTCAGCTTTTTCGTTCCTTATGGCTTCATCCAGTAGAACCCTCAGCCAGCAAATTGCTTCGTCTATGTTCATTATGGATGCCCTCACTCAAGCAACAACTTGAGATGAAGCTCCTTAAGCTGCTCGTCAGATACCGCAGCGGGGGCATCGAACATCTGGTCCACCGCGCTCTGGTTCTTGGGGAAGGGGATAACCTCCCTGATGGTCTCCTCCCCAGCAAGGATCATCACCAGCCTATCGATTCCCGGAGCTATGCCACCGTGAGGCGGAGCACCGTATTCGAAAGCCTCAAGAAGGTGTCCGAAACGCTGCTCGATCTCTTCCTCTCCATATCCCAACAACCTGAGTATTTTCTCCTGAAGCTCCCTTGTATGGATCCTTATGCTTCCGCTGGAAAGCTCGCAGCCATTACAGACAATATCATAGTGCTTGGCGTGCACCCTTTCTGGTGCGCCATCCAGCAGGGGCACATCCTCATCTCTAGGTGCAGTAAATGGATGATGCATCGACTCCCATCCGCCACCTTCTCCCCTCTCGAATAGGGGATAATCAAGAACCCAGCAGAAGGCAAGGAGGTTGGGGTCTGCAAGGTTCAAGCGCTGCGCAATCTCCCCACGCAACGCGCAAAGCGCCTCAGCAACAACGTTTGGTTCGCCGGCAACAATGAGCAGGAGGTCTCCCTCCCTTGCCTCGAACCGTTTTGCTATCTCGTCAATCTGCTCCGCAGTCAGAAACTTGGCAGCCACAGATTTCCCTTGTTCTTCACCCAGTGGCAAGTTGACCAGCCCCTTTGCTCCGTGAGCCTGGACAAGCTCAGCCAGCTCATTGATCTGGCGACGTGAGTAGTTACCAGCGCCCGGGGCACATATCCCCCGTACCCAACCACCCGCATCTATAGCGGAGCGAAACACAGCGAAATCGCACTCAGCCGCAATATCCGCCAAATCCTTGATCTCAAGACCGTAGCGAAGGTCGGGTTTGTCCGTTCCATAGCGCTCCATAGCCTCAGCGAATGATAGACGGGGAAATGGCTTCAACACTCGCATGGCTGGTGTAACCTCCTCAACCAGTGAGGTGAAAAGCTCCTCCGTAAGCGTCAGGATGTCCTCCTCTTCGACAAAGCTCATCTCCAGATCGAGCTGGGTAAACTCGGGCTGCCGGTCGGCCCGCTGGTCCTCATCGCGGAAGCACTTGGCGATCTGGTAATACCTGTCGAAGCCAGCCACCATTAGTAGCTGCTTGAGCTGCTGTGGGGACTGCGGTAGTGCGTAAAACTTCCCAGGATGGACTCGGCTGGGCACCAGGTAATCCCGCGCCCCTTCGGGGGTGCTCTTGATAAGGATCGGGGTCTCGACCTCGATGAATTCTCTCGCATCCAGGAAATCGCGAATGAACTTGACCACGCGATGGCGTAGTACGATATTATCCCTCAACTTCTCGCGGCGCAGGTCAAGATAGCGATACTTTAAACTCTTCCACCTCCACGTCCTCATTTACATTAAACGGTGGGGTCTTTGAGGCATTGAGTATCTCCACGTCCTGCGCAACTAACTCAACCTCCCCAGTGGGGAGCTTTGGATTCTCCGTTCCTGGGGGGCGCTTCTCTACCTCACCGGAAACCGTCACCACATATTCATTGCGCAACCCGGTAGCTACCTCATGCACCTGGGCAGATATCTCGGGATTGAAGACCACCTGCACCAGCCCATATCGATCCCGCAGGTCGATGAAAACGAGTCCACCATGGTCCCTTCGCCGGTTCACCCAGCCAGCAAGGGTCACCTGTGCACCGACGTTCTTGCTGGTTAGCTGACCGCAATTGTGAGTCCTAAGCATTTGTACAATCCTTACTGGATTATAGTTCATAACAGGAGTGGAAATCCAGAGGGGTCTCTCCCTTTACAGCGTCTCTGGGGTTGTCCCCTAAGCTGCGGAGCATTCTGCCGGATGGAGTTGAAAGTGGCAGTACCCCTAAGGGCGGGCGGCCGGGACCAACATATCATTCTGAGGGAGCGCAGCGACTGAAGAGTCTGGATGAGGTTCTACGCTTCATTCACAACGACAAAGAGTGTCTCCCTTAAGTCACAAACCTGCTTACAGGAGAGTCGACAGAGGCCTCGCCTCCGGTGGAAAGCCTCCATATAAATGTGTCGCCAGCTTGCCAGCCAGCCACGAACTCCAGGTTACGCGGATAGGCAGGCCTAAAATAGTAGTATTGGTTGACTTAGCCACTTCTCGCATAGTATCCTAGAACATTCTGCAATCACAATGCGTCCAAAGGAGGTTATTTATATGTTGAAGACGAGAATTACTGAGATGCTTGGCATCGAGTACCCCATAATTCAAGGGGGTATGATGGGTGTCTCCAGCCCCGAGCTAGCGGCTGCGGTTTCCAATGCTGGGGGGCTGGGCATCCTCACCTCAGCAAGCTGCGCTACAGGGGAAGAACTACGCCAGGACATAAGAAAGACCAAGGCCCTCACCGACAAGCCCTTTGGCGTGAATCTGAGCCTCTTTCCCGCTTCACGGCCATTGCCGAATGATGAATATGTCGAAGTGATAGTTCAAGAAGGAGTCGCGGCGGTGGAGAGCTCTGGTGTTAGGGCTCCTGATGAATTCATACCCCTTCTCAAAGATGGGAACGTGAAGGTGATTCACAAATGTGTTGCTGTTAGACACGCGCTGTCAGCACAGCGGGTCGGGGCAGATGCCATTACCGTGGTCGGAGTGGAGAACGGAGGCCACACCGGGATGGTGGATGTTACCTCCATGGTACTCATTCCGGCAGCAAAAGATGCCTTGTCCGTACCAGTCATCGGAGGAGGAGGCGTCGCCGATGCCCGTGGATTTCTCGCTGTTTTAGCCTTGGGTGCAGATGGGGTTATAATCGGCACAAGGTTCATGGCTACGCATGAGGCTCCGCTACATAAGAACTACAAGGAATGGCTGCTGAGGTCGAACGAGACCGACACCGTGCTTGTTATGCGGTCCCTTCGCAACACCAGTCGAGCGTTAAAGAACACCGCATCCGAGAAGGTGCTGGAGCTGGAATCAAGGGGCGCTACCATCGAGGAGCTCTTGACTGTGATAGGCGGTGACCAAACGCAAAAAGTGCTCAAGGAAGGCGATCTAGAGGCCGGCCTGGGACTCGGCGGACAGTGTATAGGGTTAGTGCACGAAATAGTAAGTGTGAAGGAAGTCATAGACGAAATCGTCGAGGGAGCCATAGAGATACTCCCGCGCCTGGAAAAAATCATAACACCAGCGTAATATTACGCCGACTCGGCATCATATTCACGCCAAATAGCCCCTGATCGCCTTATGTAAAGGGAGATACAGGCCTACTGTGGAGTATACCCGTTCTGATTCCGTTCGCCTTGAGCCTGTCGAAGGGCCTGTCCTGAGCTTGTCGAAGGGCCTGTCCTGAGCTTGTCGAAGGGCTCACCACGAACAGTGTTGTACTGACACTGCTTCCCATCACATCCCCGAGATTGTTTCACCGCCCCCGATATATTCCCCGCTGAAGCCTCCTAATAATTAGACACGATGGCCATTGCGGTATAGCGCGGCCACAGGTATATGTTGCGCCTCAGCTTAGCCCACTTCCTCCAACACCACTTCTATGATGCGGGGTATCCTGGCTGACACCTCGTCTGAAAGCTCCAAGCCCCACTCCATTGCCGCCGGCTCAACTCCGATGAGTACCACCTCCGTACCTTCCTTCCAGTAGCTCCTCAATTCCAGACTATCTATAAGCTCCCATTCATGCAGCGATATCGGATTCCTATCAGTCTGGTCTATATCATCGGGAGAAAGCCTGTAGATGGTGCCCGCCTCGCCCCCTCCCTTCACCGCATCGATGATAATAAGCTTGTAAATATCCCCCACAAATGCCAGTGCATCAGGAGAGGTCCCGCCGTCTATCACCACTATGTTCGATGGCAGAGACCGTCGCTGCAGCTCCTGCACCACATGAACCCCAACTCCCTCATCCTTGAGCAGCAGGTTCCCCACCCCCACTATCGCTATCTTCTTCTCCTTGGACCTCCCCAATGCGGTGTATCTCCCGTTTCTATAACTAGGCTCCAGAATTATATCCCCACCTATTGCTTCCTGTCCAGAAATGATAGAATAAGATTGCATATTACGTGTTAACGCCTTTGTCTCATTCTGGCATTTCCGGTCTCCTTATTGTTATACATATATGCCTCAATATAAAGCCACTACTCCAGTATTTCAAAAGGCTGAGGTGGTGGTGGGTTCTGGTTGGATCAGGGTTTATGGCAGTTATTTGGTTGGGCACCATAATGCCTACAGTACTTTTTTGGCGTGCATTAGGCGGGCATAGGGATGTCCCACTCAACTACTATGGCTGTTCTAAGCAATTATCCCTAGTTGCTTTGGGCCACATGCAGCGAAACATATAGTATTGCTCAGGATAACGCTTGATATATGGCTCGAGTGAGTTCATGATTTCCTGCGTCAGCGCCCGGATGTCCTTGCTAACCGAGCCGCTTGGCTCAAAACGGATATATTCATCGAAGAAGGTGAGAAAGGTGTTATCGGGGAGACGCACTGAGGCCATGGGCACAATCTTGGCACCGGTCTTTAGTGACAGGGTCGCCGCGCCGCGGGGCATTTTCATGACGGCATCACAGAACTTCACCTGTACACCCTTGCCCGCGTTCGGAATGTCAATCAATAGCACCAGGTACTCGTTGCGGCGTAGCGCTTCTACCATCCCACCTACCCCCTCCTCCATGGCGACAACGTTCATCCACATATACCTACGTCGACTCTGCACAAACTCATCGAGCTTCCTCGAGGGCAAGCTCTCCACAACAACGTTGAGGGGTTGACCACCCAAGACAACGGCGCCGCCAGCTATTTCCCAATATCCCTGGTGCAAGCCAACGAGAATCCCTCCATTCCCTGCCTCCAAGGCTTTTTCCAGATTCTCCCAACCCTGGAAGGCCACCCTTTTCTTCACCTCTTCTGGCTTAACTGCCGGAAGGCAAACGTAATCCAAAAGATACTTACAGTAGTTGCGCAGCGCACCCTTCGCTAGTCTATCGATCTCTTTCTTGCTGGCACTACTGCCCACGATATGCCTCAGGTTTTCCCTGAGGCATTTCCTTCCCCGGGGCCACACCAGAAAAACAATATGGCTGATAATATAGGCCAGAGCGTATCCAAACCTTATAGGAAGTACTCGGAATACAAGACCAATAATACTACCCAACAAGTAGAGGATCACTTTCCACTCACATCGACAAACACTTCAACCATCCTGCAGGCTTTATAGTCGGTAAATATAGCAGAATCTCTCACTTCAACTCTCTATGAGATAAGGCCTATTCCTTACCACCCTAATTGATGATACTTTTACATTACCCGACCGTCAACCCTGCTTGCTGCCCACCAGTCCCATCGGTTAATCCAAAGAATAGGGACATGGATTTCTGTCAACCCTCTTGACAAAATAAATATCATCTTATATACTTAGTAATAGTTATCATTAATAAAAACTTTTTATATCAAGGTTCGTTTTAACGCCGTGAGCCGGAAAACCAAACAGAAAGAGGCTATCCTTAGGGTTCTAAGGGGTACAACATCTCATCCCTCTGCGGACTGGATATATGAGCAGGTGAGAAAGGAAATACCCAATATAAGTCTGGGAACGGTCTATCGTAACCTCAGGTTGCTGAAAGAGGAAGGGGAGATACTTGAGTTGAATCTGGCCGGTAGCTTCAGCAGGTTCGATGCCAACACCCAGAACCACTATCACTTCAGGTGTGAGATGTGCGGTCGGGTGTTCGATCTGGATGAGCCGGTTGATAAAGAGATTGATGAAAGGGTTGCGAGAAAAACGGGCTTCAAGGTTACCCAACACCGCCTGGAATTTCGAGGCCTGTGTATCGATTGCCAGCGTGTAAATTCGCATACAGTTGATCAGACGAGAGCAAGTTAATAAAACTTAAGCAGCAAAACGTAGAAAGGAGATGGAAAGATGATCGCCGGAGAGAAGGGACACAATCTGTGGAAGGCCTACATGAAGACATGGGCTGACCTCGGGCTGGACCATGTACAGTTCAACATGGTGGATGACGCCACATTGAGAGCAGCGCAGCGGGAGCCTGAGAAGTATCAGGAGCTGATAGTTCGGGTGGCGGGCTACAGTGCTCACTTCGTGGATATCAGCCGCAAGACCCAGGACAACATCATCCAGAGGACGGTACAAGGGCTGGGATAATACGTCAGTCTGCCCACCGTCAGAATTAATGGCCAAAGCAGTAGTTTGGTTGGTACATGTATAAGCCTTGCGAACCATAGAGGAGGGTGAAGGTAAGATGGCAGAAGCAAAAAGCAAGAGTGCAGATGCAGCCAGCGTTAAGATGATAGAGAAAGCGGCCCGTGATGGGGTTAATACCGCTTTTGATAGAGCTGAAGCGATGAAGCCCTGTCCCATAGGAGCGGTTGGCAGTTGCTGTAAGAACTGTGGGATGGGACCGTGCCGGGTTCCTCTGCCCAAGGGGAAAGAGGAGACACCAGAGGATAAACTGAAGCGGAGGGGCATTTGCGGAGCAACTGCAGAGACCATTGCCGCCCGTAACTTCATCCGTATGGTGGCTGGTGGAGCGGCTGCCCACTCCGACCACGGTCGGGGGGTTGCCGAGCTCTTTCTGGCAGCGGCTAAGGGAGAGGCTTCAGGCTATGAGATTAAAGACGAGCAGAAGCTGCTGCAGTTGGCTCTGGACCTGGGCGTGGAAATCGGGGAGCGGAGCAATGAAGAAATAGCTGTTGATATAGGTGAAATATGCCTGGAGGAGTTTGGTCGGCAGGAGGGTGAACTGCTATTCTTGAGGAGGGCGCCGCTGAAGCGCCAGGAGGTGTGGCGGCGTGAGGATGCTGCTCCACGAGGCATAGATAGGGAAATCGTGGAGATAATGCACCGAACCCA
>Ga0307432_1001594_pt1 | contig 13461 bp, 8 predicted proteins | sample SalMarWE160150MG_FD_202158 | JGI IMG/M metagenome (GOLD analysis project Ga0307432, IMG submission 202158) | Salt marsh sediment microbial communities from the Plum Island Ecosystem LTER, Massachusetts, United States - WE1603-150 | ecosystem: Environmental > Aquatic > Marine > Intertidal zone >...
TTCGCGAAATCTGTTAAATTGCTGATTTGAGTATTGTCTATTCTGTGTCTCTAATCGCGGGGATTTATGATCTTAATATAATTCGATTATCTGATAAATACAGGGTATCACCATTCTTCTTTGGTTTCCAATTGATTCATTTGATATTTAACAGAAGTAATAGTAACCGATTCTTCATATAATTCACTAAAATCAGGTAATATTAAATTGCTTCCTTCGCGAAGGAATACAGGAGTTTGATATAGTGGGGCATTTACTTCAATATATTGCCCTCCTTCATACTGCTTATTATTCCATAGATCGATCCATGTTTCCCCGGCCGGCAGATAAACCTGTTGCCGGGTTTCTCCTTTTTCCCAGATAACGGCTACCAGTAGATCATCTCCAAGTTTATAAGTTTCCCAGTTGTTCCAGCTTTCCTGCTGTTCAGGATATTCTATGAATAAAGGTCTGGCAACAGGCATTCCTGTCTCGCTTGCAATTTTTGCCAGGTTGTAAGCATAATCGACAAGACTGATTCTCAGTTTCGAGTAAAAACGCCACACGGCAATCAGTTCATTATCATAGGAGGGTTCGCTGTTCAATCCCCAAAATCCCTTATTATTTGTAGGACCTATCTCCATGACAGGAGAGAAGCATGAAAATCCAATCCAGCGCATTGCCGTTTCTCGATCAACCTGACCGGTATATCCGCAGCCATCTGAACTCCATAAAGGATAACCCATCACGGCACAACGCTGCAATCCTATAACTGCCGAGCGTAATCCTTTATCAGAACTGTATGTATCACCGGCCCACATAGCTCCATACCTGGCTGAACCGGTGTATTGTGCACGGGGGAATAAAACAAAATCATCACCTAACACCGGTTTAACAGCATCATATGTTGTTTTAACAAACTGCCGGCAATAGTCGTTATAGTTTTCACGATAAGTGATCCCGGAAGAAGTTTTCAAATTCAGGGAATCACATAGTTTTTCTCCATCACCGCGATCCAGTTTAAAGCCTTTGATACCCATCTTAGCGAGTTTGGCAGGGCCCATTTCACCCCACCATTTGGCTGCTTCGGGATTCGTGAAATCCATAACTGCCATGTTTTGTTCCTGTCTCATGGGGCTGAAATCCCGGGGAATATTTCTCACGCGGGCAGGATCAGGTATTCCCGGTATCCCGGGTATACCCGGAGCCGATTCACGGGACACGTTACCATCTCTTGCACCAGCCGGCACGGGAGGCCTGCCTCTTTGGCCATCACCCGGGCTGCCAGGGAAACCGGGCATATTGAATCCCGATCTCAAATTTTTATAAACAAGTTCATAGCCTTTTTCTTTGGCCACATCTGCCATCTTGCCATAAGCCCAGGGACAAATCCATAGCATCAATTCAATATCTTTACTGTTTAGCCATTTAATCATTTCTTCGAAATCCGGTAAACGTTCATTATCAATCTCAAAATCATCATAACCAAATGATCCCGGGCCCCATGGACGATCGATCCAGTATGCAGTACAGGGGATATCATATGCCTGCATCATCAGGATATCTTCAACAATATCAGAATTATAAGGAGCATTTACTTTAGATCCGTCAAAATAAACTTTGTTATTTTCGTGTTCATCGCGCCAGCGCCATGGTCCGAATGCCCATTTTGGCAGTAAAATGGATGGCCCTGTTTCCAGTGCATGTTTTTGAATGATCTGTTTTGGTGAGGGCGCGAGATAAACGTTAAATGACATTTCAGGACCCTCGAACGCAACCTGTACAATATCGGGATATGATTTACAAAAGTCAAATATACCGGGCCAGGTTCCCTGTACAAAAAGGCCATAATTATTCGATGAAAGGTAAAAAGGAGCATAAGCGGCAACTGTCGGTTTTACTTTCATTTCCACCAATTCATTTCGTAAGTTCATCGCTGTTTCGATATCTTCACTCCATGATTTATTTTGAACACCATCCACGACTCTTTCCAACGCTCCTGTAAAATACTCATTATCTGATGCTTTAATATTAACAAGCCATTTTTCAGCCTTTTTAAGATTCTCTTTTGAATTATAACACAATTTAATGTTGAGGTCATCTTCGCGTCTGATAATCTGAAGTTCAACGTTGTCACCAGTATTTATGTTCCAGGTATACTTTGTTAAATCTTTATCATTTACTTCCTGGTCGGGCTTACCGGAAAGCCAGAAGACTTCCCCGTCAAGTTTAAATCCGATACTCCCCGTGTCACGCGATACAGGTTGTATAATTATATCCGGGCCACAGGAATTCGTTAATTCCAAAACAGGGTAATTATTTATTTCACTTATTTTCAGATTTATAATCTTTGATTTACTGCAAGAGAATAATATCATAAAAAATAATAATGATGTTACAAGACAAACAAGAGGTAATTTCACGCGTTTCATAAGTTTTGGTCTATTGGTTAAGGAATAAAATTATGAAAGACCTACAGAATATGATCATTTATTTCTTCACGTATGCATGTAAAAAATAACCGGAAGGGCGCGGATATGTATCCGCGTTCTTTATGATTCATGTTATCATTTGCCTGTTTAGTTCGGCAAAGTAACCTTCTTGCCTGTAATTTTTATTCTCCCGGTCAGAACCTGCGTGAACTGAGGATCGAGATAACCTTTGAACCCCGGTTGTTTTCCCCCGACTGAAAGTGTAAAATATCCCGGCTCAATTACCCTCTTGTCTTTATTATTTATATTCGAGAACTGACGCGGATCAAGATTAAATACAACCTCTTTGCTTTCCCCTGGTTTCAGGTTGATTCTCTGAAATCCTTCAAGCTGGCGAATTGGCCTGGGTGTTGAAGCTTTCTCATCAGTGAGATACAATTGAACAACCTCATCGCCCTCCATTTTACCGGTGTTGGTAACGGTAACTTTAACCGACACTTTATCTCCGGCTACTACACTCACGGGTATCGACAGGTTGCTGTAAGAGAATGTTGTATAGCTTAAGCCGTAACCAAAAGGATAAAGTGGTTCCTGATTAAAGTATCTGTATGTTCTTCCTGCCATATCATAATTTTCGAAAGCAGGCAGTTGATCCACTGACTTATAATATGTCACCGGCAATCTCCCCGCGGGATTATAATCGCCAAACAGTACATCGGCAACAGCATTGCCACCCTGCTGACCGGGATATCCGGCAAGGATTATTGCCGAAGCTTTATTCTGGACCTGATTAACAGAAAGAGCTCCTCCACTCATCAAAACAACGATAACAGGTTTACCTGTTGCCATAACAGCTTCAAAAAGTCGTTCCTGAACTGCAGGAAGATTAAGATTTGTACGATCGCCACCCAGGAAACCATCGATTTTTATACTCATTTCCTCACCTTCAAGACGTTGCGATAATCCGAGAACCAGAATAGTAGCGTCGGCATTTTTTGCTGCAGCGACAGCCTGGTCGAGCATTTTTGGTCGCGGTCTGGCCCAAAGAAGTTTCATATCGGCATCGCCCGAGTAATTTTTATAGAGAACCTCAATCTTGTATTTCTTACCTGCTTCAAGAGTTACAGCATGTTCCTTATGAAAAGCATGGTGTTCATTTCTTTCGGAAATTACTTTTTTACCGTCAAATAGGATCTCATAACCTGATGAGCCCCAGCTTCCCAGGTAGTAGTCTCCGGATTCAGGAGGAAGAAGGTAAGTGGTCCATTTAATCCCGAAGTTGTCATCAGGCATATCCTGACGAGGAGACAGGTGTTCCCAATAAAAATTAATCTGATCGTCAACCCTTGTAAATACCGGTTTTCCTTTCATTTCCCTGTTATTGTAGTATTCACCCATGGCACCCTGTTTTCCATCAGGTGTCTGAAGATACCTGGAGGGAATAACTGTCAGATTGTGAATGCCTTCGGCAAGATCGCTTCCTTCAGCGTAAATGACTTTCGTTTCGGGAGATACCTTATTACTGATACCTTTGAGAACTGTCACGGGATCTTTAGGAATCCCGTTATAGTTACCTACCAGTGATTCGAAATTATCAGCATTAGGGCCAATAACAGCAATCGTATTGATCTCTTTCTTTAACGGTAAAACATCATTTGAATTTTTGAGCAGTACTATAGATTCTCTTGCAGCATCTCTCGAAAGAGAGTTATTATAATCTGATCCGTTAACAAAAAATGGTATCTGTGCATAAGGCACCATGTCGTCAGGGTCGAACATTCCGAGTTTGAATCTGGCTGTAAATATCCTGCTCACGGCAACATTAATGTCTGCTTCGGTAAGCAGACCTCTTTCGATAGCAGTCATGAGGTTGTTATAATCATAACCGCACTCGAGGTCGGTTCCCGCTAATACTGCCTGTGCAGCGGCTTCGGCGGCATCTTTGGCATAGTGGGTATATTTATAAAAATCGGATATAGCCCAGCAGTCTGATACTATATATCCTTTAAAACCCCAATCGTTCCGGAGAATACTGTATAAAACGGGATTTGCACAACAGGGGTGATCACGGAACATATTATAAGCACCCATTATAGAATAGACTCCCGCCTCCAATACCAGGGTCCTGAAAGCCGGGAGATAAGTTTCATGAAGATCAACATCGCTGACGTTTGCATTAAACTGGTGTCTTAATGGTTCAGGTCCCGAGTGCACCGCGTAATGTTTGGCAGTAGCGACTACTTTAAGATATTTCGGATCATCGCCCTGCAATCCTTTCACGAATTGTAATCCCATTCGTCCGGTGAGAAAAGGATCCTCTCCATAGGTTTCATGTCCTCTTCCCCATCTTGGATCGCGATTGATATTAATATTCGGCGACCAGAAAGTAAGTCCCTGGTAAATGCCGGTTTTACCTCTTCGCTGAAACTCGTGATATTTTGCCCTGGCTTCGTCGGATATAGCATTAGCCACGTTATACATCAGTCCTTCGTCCCATGAATTAGCTATAGTAATGGATTGAGGAAAAACAGTGGCATAACCTGCTCTGGCAACACCATGAAGAGCTTCGTTCCACCAGTTATATGATGGGATCCCTAGCCTGGGAATAGCAGGTGCAGTATAGACAAGCTGATCGACTTTCTCCTTCAGGGTCATCCTGGAAACAAGATCAGATACTCTTTCTTCCGTTGAGAGAGCAGGGTTTCTGAAAGGTAACGGAGATTCAGGTTGCTGGGCCTGTATCGCGGTTAAGCCGGGATACACGATGGCCGTTAGAATGATAAGCAATAATTTTTTCATGATATTAAGATTTAATTTTACATGAACAAGAAAAGCCTGAATGATTGAAATACAATGTGATTATATCATTCACGGTTTTCATGGACTTCTTCTATTGGTTACTCAGGGTATTCTTATATAAAAAGCAATATAGCGCTCTAATGATTTAAGTTAATTTAATTGATTAGATAACAGGTAATTTCCATGGTTCCCGGTATTCGTAACCCAGGTATTTGTTAGCTTCCTCTTCATTGGTAAACCTTGTACCGTTCCAAATCAGCTTCTTACCGGTCCGGAACGCGATATTTCCCAGGCATGAAAACTTGGCAATGTGGGCTCCGGTCTCAATACCCGCGTTCAGCTTGTTTTTGCGGTTTTTAATACAATCGAGATGATTTTTAACATGGTTATCCAGTCCTTTGTTGCTTCCTTTTTTCAGAGGTATGGCTTCCATCCGGGTGGTACGGTAAACTACTTCAGGAATTACTTCCCATCCCTGACGGTCGACAACAAGAGTCCCGTTTTCACCCACGAAGCCTAAACCATGATTACGTCCATACGCGCCGTCATTGATCCCGATAGCATGATCCCATAGGATATTGAAACTGTCAAATTCATAGAGGGTCTGTAAAGAATCAGGTGTTTCACAGGCATCATCAGGGTACCCGAGTTTACCACCCATTGCCATGACCGATTTCGGGGTGGTAACATTCATACCGAACAAAGCATAATCAAGAAGATGAACACCCCAGTCTGTCATCAGTCCACCCGCGTAGTCCCAGAACCAGCGGAAAGTAAAATGAAACCTGTTCCTGTTAAAAGGTCTTTTAGGTGCAGGTCCGAGCCACATGTCATAGTCCACACCCTGTGGTACCAGCTCGTCAGCAACAACAGGAATCGAAGGACACCATCCCTGGTATGAAAACACCCTGACAAGCCTGATTTTACCCAGTTTTCCCGACTGTACAAAATTCACTGCTTCAAGCCAGTGAGGATCACTCCTCTGCCACTGACCTACCTGAACGATCCTTTTGTATTTCTGAGCAGCCTCAACCATAAGATTGCATTCATCGATAGTATGGCCAAGAGGTTTTTCACAATATACATCCTTGCCGGCCTGGCAGGCAGCTACCGTCTGAAGACAATGCCAATGATCAGGCGTGCCCACGATTACAACGTTAATATCTTGATTATCTATAAGATCGCGCCAGTCCTTGTAAAGGTTCGCCGGCTTTTTCCCTCTTTTTTTCTCAACATTAGCAGCCCGCATGTTGAGCACCGATTCATCAACATCGCATAAAGCAATACATTCAACCTCAGAATTATCAAGGAAAGAATTCAGATTAATGTATCCCTGCCCGTTACATCCGATGAGACCTACATTGATCCTGTCACTGGGAGCACAACTCGTTACAGCTCCCGAAAAAGCGGGGGCAAAACTCAATCCTGCTGTTGCCAATGCAGTATTTTTAAGAAAAGTGCGTCGTGTTGGCATAATAGTTAATTTGTTATTTATTAATTAAAAGGAAATTTATACACGGTTCATGATTTTATGTTTTAACTCACTAAAGTAATCAATATTATTTCGAATGCAAGGATGAAATTAACGAGTATTCGATATAAGAATCCTTTTTAATACTCTTTCGCGTTCCGTTCAGCCTTCGATCTCCGAAGTCGACTCGAGGCCGATGATGGCGACGCGCGACAAAATAATAAATTTTCATTTAGTTCTTTACGTGAAAAATTATCTATTTTTGCACTCATGCTTGGGAAACCTGTAAATAAGATGTCTGATCCGGTCTATTCGCGTACCGTGGTTGAATTCGTGGCAGTGGCCAATGAATACTGCAAATATGCTGAACATGCAGGAGAACTGAAAGGTGATGAGATACTTAAAATTCTACAGCGACTGCTGCCCCTGATGTACCTTAAGGCATCATTGCTGCCAGACCTGGAACCATTTTTCAAGGATGAGAATGAGAAGTTTGTTACTGAAGCTGACTGGTTCAGGATACATGATATTCTTAAGGAAAAATTTGGAACAGCCAACGACTATCTGGAGCTATTTGATGAGAAATTCATTGAATCGGAAACACCGGTTCCATCAAGCCTTGCAGAAAATATGGCAGATATCTATCAGGACATGAAGGATTTTCTGCTTCTGTATCAAACAGGTACACAGGAGGTTATGAACGATGCAATTTGGCAGTGCAGGTTGAATTTTGAGAATATATGGGGGCAGAAACTGGTAAATGCCATGAAAGCAATCCATAAATTCATCTATTCGGGAAAAGAGATTGAAAGTATTGAAGATAATAACAGTATAACCGGTGAAAACATAGATACTTCAGAATGGTTTATATCAAAAAGGCAGAAGGAGTTCAGGGGGGATGATGAAGAATAAATACCTTGAGAATTTATCAGCGGAGGAACTTGCAAATTATGACCTGTCGTGGTTTAAAGGCGAAATAGTAGTTGTCGACAATCTCGAAATCTACAGGAAAGTAATGCCCAGGCTTAAGGAGAAAAAGATACTTGGCTTTGATACTGAAACCCGACCGTCTTTCAGAAAAGGCAGAAAAAACAAGGTCTCGCTTATACAGCTTGCCAACTCAGATCTGGCCTGCCTTTTCAGGATAAACAGAATTGGAATACCGGAGGAAATTGTAGATATTCTGGCCGATCCGGAGGTAATAAAAGCAGGAGTGGCAGTACATGACGATATCCGGTTTCTGAAGCACGTAAGGAAATTTAATCCGGAGGGCTTTATTGACCTGCAAAAAATAGTAAAAGATCATGGTATAAACAGCTCGGGACTAAGAAAGCTGGCAGCCATTGTCCTGGGATTCAGGATATCAAAACGTCAGCAGGTGACCGACTGGGAAGCAGAAAAGCTTTCAGAGGCTCAGCAGATATATGCAGCAACAGATGCCTGGGTATGTTACGAAATATATACGAAGTTAAGAGACGGAGTATACTAACCCCAGGCTTCAGCCTTGGGATTTTACGGACATCACTATACTAAAATCTAATGCACAAAACAAAGATTATCCTCAAATCCGGCAAGGAGCAGTCAGTGCAAAGATATCACCCATGGATATTTTCAGGAGCCATCAAAAAGATATATGGCAATCCTGCCGAGGGAGATATCGTGGATGTATATGATAATAAGGATAATTTCATTGCGACAGGACATTATCAGCCGGGATCAATTGCCGTAAGAATACTCTCTTTCAGTGAAGTTGAGCCTGATATTGATTTTTACTGGGTAAGAATAAAGAGCGCCCTGAAATACAGGGAATCGCTTGGCCTCACTGCAAATCCGCAAACTAACGTTTTCCGGCTCGTTCATGCTGAAGGAGACAATCTGCCCGGACTGATCATTGATTATTATAATGGTGTTGCAGTGATGCAAATGCATTCTGTGGGGATGTACAGGATGAGAAAGGAATTTGCCGGAATTCTTAAGGAATTGCTGGGAGATAAGCTAATAGCAGTATATGACAAGAGTGAGGGAACAATACCATATATGTCAGGGATCTCCGCTGCCAATGAATTTCTTTATGGTAATTCCGGTCCTGTAACAGTAATGGAAAATGGTTTTCAGTTCAGGGTTGACTGGATGTCAGGACAAAAAACAGGTTTCTTTATCGATCAGAGAGAGAACAGAAAACTGCTTGGAGAATATACTGAAGGCAAAAGTGTTTTGAATATGTTCGGATATACCGGTGCTTTTTCAGTATATGCAATGAAAAATGCGGTACTGGTTCATACAGTAGACAGTTCTTCCGCTGCTATCGGACTGGCAAATGAGAATGTCAGGCTGAACTATGGAGATGACTCCAGACATAAATCATTTAATGCCGATGCATTTGAATTCTTAAAGGATATTAACAATAAATATGACCTCATTATACTCGATCCTCCTGCTTTTGCAAAACACGATAATATCCTGGCAAATGCGCTTCAAGGGTATAAACGGCTTAATATGAGAGCTATAGAACAAATAAAACCGGGAGGGATAATATTTACATTCTCGTGTTCACAGGTGGTAACCAGAGAGAATTTCAAAAAATCGGTCTTTGCCGCAGCTGCCAATACCGGAAGAAAGGTGAAGATACTACACCAGATGAGCCAGCCTCCTGATCATCCGGTGAATATTTATCATCCGGAAAGTGAGTATTTAAAAGGATTGGTACTTTATATAGAGTAGAAGAAGGTCGAAGAAGGTTGAAGTGGGTTGAAAAAGTTGAAGAAGTTGAAGAGTTGAAGTAAGATATGAGAATAAGACTATGAAGTTACCGTCACACCATATTACCATTATACCACTATACCACTATACCATTGAATAATGAGCACAAATAAAAACATAGAGCTGATAGCTAAAAAACTTGGTCTCCACGATTGGCAGGTCGAAAATACTATCAGGCTCTTGGATGACGGAGCCACAATACCATTTATAAGCCGGTACAGAAAAGAGATGACAGGAAGCCTTGATGAGGTACAGCTGCTCCATATAAAGAATGATTATAACCGATTGAAGGAACTTGATGCACGGAGGGAAAGTATCATCAAATCTATTGAAGAGCAGGAGAAGATGACTCCTGAACTCATGCATAAGATTGAAGCAGCTGAGACTATGGCTGAGCTTGAAGATATTTATCTGCCATACAGACCAAAACGCCGGACAAGGGCAACAATGGCAAGGGAAAAAGGGCTTGAGCCGTTGGCCGAAATAATCTTGAAGCAGCAGGAGACTGATCCGCTGCACAAAGCCGAAGAGTACCTTAACAATGATGTTCTCACACCGGAAGATGCTGTATCAGGTGCCTGCGATATTATAGCGGAATGGATAAGCGAAGATGAATCAGCAAGGAAGAAATTGAGAGTACTCTATGAAAAAGAGGCTGTTATTTATTCGAAGGTAATCAAAGGGAAGGAGACAGAGGGCAATAAATTCAGCGATTATTTTGACTGGTCCGAGCCTCTCAGGAGATGTCCGTCACACCGTCTTCTTGCAATGAGACGGGGTGCGGATGAGGGATTTTTAAGACTTTCAATTGAGCCAGACGAAGAGTATGCCTTTGAAATACTTGAATCACTGTTTATTAAAGGGAAGAATGAATCATCAAAACTTGTCGGAAAGGCTGTCGAAGACAGCTGGAAAAGACTGCTCTCTTCATCGATGGAGACCGAATTCAGAAATATATCAAAAGAAAAAGCAGATGAAGAGGCAATAAGAGTTTTTACTGATAACCTTCGGCAGCTTATGCTTGCTTCGCCGCTTGGTGAAAAGAATGTCCTGGCAATAGATCCGGGATTCAGAACAGGATGTAAGATTGTTTGTCTCGACAGGCAGGGTAACCTGATGCATAATGAGACCATTTATCCTCATCCACCGCAAAATCAAACAGCTCTTTCCGTAAAGAAGATATTGTCACTGGTGAGTGCTTATAAAATTGAAGCTATAGCCATCGGTAACGGAACTGCCAGCCGTGAAACAGAGGATTTTATCAAGTGGGTAAAATTTGATAAAGACATCCAGGTGTTTGTTGTCAGCGAAGCAGGTGCCTCGGTTTATTCCGCATCTAAAACCGCAAGGGAAGAATTTCCCGACTATGATGTTACGGTAAGAGGCGCTGTATCTATAGGTCGGCGACTTATGGATCCCCTGGCCGAACTGGTGAAGATCGATCCCAAATCGATAGGAGTGGGGCAGTATCAGCATGATGTTGACCAGACAAAGCTGCTGGAGGCTCTTGATGACGTTGTCATGAGCTGCGTTAATGCTGTGGGTGTCGAAGTAAATACTGCAAGCAGACATCTTCTTACTTATGTTTCAGGACTGGGCCCTCAACTGGCTCAGAACATCGTCGATTACAGAACAGAGAACGGACCTTTTAAATCCAGGAAGGAGTTTCAGAAAGTTAAAAGAATGGGAGACAAGGCTTTTGAACAATGTGCCGGTTTTTTGAGAATACGGAACGCTGAAAATCCTTTAGACAGCAGCGCCGTTCATCCTGAAAGCTATCATGTTGTTGAGAAGATGGCAAAAGACCTGAGGTGTGATGTAAGGGAACTGATGAGTAATGAAGAAAAAAGAAAAGAGATTGTTCTTGAAAAATATATTACAACGGTTACCGGGCTGCCTACGCTACAAGATATTGTGGATGAGCTGGCAAAACCAGGCCGTGACCCGAGATCAAAGATCAAGGAATTCAGGTTTGCTGATATTCATGAAATGGAGGATCTGGTGCCCGGAATGGTCGTACCCGGAATTGTGACAAACATCACAAAATTCGGAGCCTTTGTCGATATAGGGATCAAACAGGATGGGCTGGTCCATATCTCCAATCTTAGTAAATCCTATATTTCGGATCCTTCAACCGTCGTGAAGCTTCACCAGCATGTGATGGTTAAAGTTCTCTCTGTCGATATCGAAAGAAAACGTATTCAACTGTCAATGAAGGATATAGATCCAAAAAATTGATAGAAACGTAATGCATTTTGTTGAAACGCAATGCATTGCGTTTTTACGATTTTATCGGAATTATGATCAGAACATCGGCGGCCTTTGGCCTGATTCGGACCGTGGTCTCATTTCCGGTTTTCTTGGCAGCTTCTGGTCTCTCATTGCCGCATTGTATGCAAGTGATGCAGTAATAATTGCGTTTATCCTGAGATCAGCAATAACCAGTCTTTCATAAGTATCCATCATGGTATGATAGCCGCGGCCATATTCTATCTCATCCTGGATGAACTGGAATGCGGGAAGACCATACCTGTCGAATGACTGGTGGTCAGTGCCCCCGGTGTTCCTGATGGCTATTGTTGAGCATCCCAGACTTTCGAACGGCTTCAGCCATTCTTCAAAGATCGGCCTGACCATTTCGTTCTGCTGGAGGTAGATACCCCTGTATCGGCCTGATCCGTTATCCATATTGAAATAGGCTGCAAACCTGTCAAAGTCAGGTTTATTCTCATTTGTTTCAGGATCCACAAGGTATTTCTCAACATATCCGCGTGAGCCGTTGAGTCCCTGTTCTTCACCACCCCACAAAGCAACTCTGATAGTTCTTTTTGGTGCTACGTTGAGGGCTTTAAGGATCCTGAGTGCTTCCATCATCACGATACAGCCTGATGCATTGTCGGCAGCTCCGGTTCCTCCATGCCATGAATCTAAGTGAGCTCCGATAAGAACAACTTCATTTTTCAGGACTTTATCCGTGCCTGGGATTTCTCCTATTACATTATAAACCTGGGGAGAGGGGAAGAATTTATTCTGAATCTCTATCTCCATTTCAACAGGAACATCTTTACGAATCAGTCTTTCCATCCTGCCGTGGTCTTCCATTGGGAGATTCAGTTCGGCTATCGGTTCCGGATCACCTGAATTATATCCGGCACCATTTGACCTTGGGATATTATATGTTCCCGAGCTGTTAAGAATGACTGCGACTCCCTCACTTTTCATTAATTCTGTTGTCTTAGCCCTTAATTGTCTCTGTGCCATAATAGCCGCTATATCAAAAGGCTGCCTGGGTCTTCTGCCCCTTGGTGAGCCTGATTCTGTGGTCAACGCCTTTAGCTGTTCATCTGTATATCTGCTGGCCAGAGGCTCAAAGCTTATTTCGTAAGTAGTGGTTGAAGGCAGAAGGACTATTTTATCTTTAAGTGTGCCTTTATATTTATCCAGATCGGCCTCACTCTTAACATCCACGATTACCACTTCACTTTTGATCAGGCCGTTAGTACTGCCGGTCCATGCCACGGGGTTGCATGCAAAATTACAATAATATGGTGCAGTCATAGCGGCATAGGTTTTCAGGTTATCCCAGCCGCCGCGGTTGAAATCCCTGGTAGCTTCTATCCTCACATTCTGGAATCCAAATTCCTCCATTTTCTTTTTTGCCCATTCACTGCCGCGTGTAAATCCAGTTGAACCGGTAAGTCTCGGTCCGCTAAGATCTGTCATTACAAAGGCAAGATCTTCAACTTTCGAATTATTCATTCCCTCCTGCTTGATCTTATAGATCATCTCAAGATCGACTTTCTCAGTCTGGGCGAGGAGCCAGAAAGGCATAAAGATCAAGAGGCATAAGCTGATAGTGGTTTTTCTGATTTTCATGGTACTGGTTTTTTGTTTTTGAAAGAAGTAAAAGTAAAAAAAATAGAATACTAATAACTAAAAAGGATTAAATGATTTAAGGATATTTAACTGTACTTTGATTTATCCTTAAACCCTCTTCAACCCTCTTCAACCCCCTTCAGC
>Ga0307432_1001598_pt1 | contig 13432 bp, 7 predicted proteins | sample SalMarWE160150MG_FD_202158 | JGI IMG/M metagenome (GOLD analysis project Ga0307432, IMG submission 202158) | Salt marsh sediment microbial communities from the Plum Island Ecosystem LTER, Massachusetts, United States - WE1603-150 | ecosystem: Environmental > Aquatic > Marine > Intertidal zone >...
GAAATTCAAGAGGGTAGGTCTGCACTACACGGGTCTGGGCATCGACACCTGCCTTTCTGTACCCGCCAACGCGGATTCTTCAAGCAATTTCATGCGATTTTTCCAAAACGTGCGAAGGTTGGGTTAGAGCAGACTTCGTTGTGCGCGGCGAGCCGTGGGCTTTAGCCCGCGCGGATTCTCCTTCGGCAAAGCGTGTTCAGCGTCCACAATTCCGCTACACGAAAACGAAGAATGCTCTAATACGCGTACCAGAAAATGATTCGTTGCGTCTACGGTAAGGCACGGCCTGCGCCCTGATTTTCCCTTTTTTCCCGATTTCTTTCCGCCGCGCGGCGTTGATCGGTGTGTTATAATGTGTCGGCGGTGTCACGGTGTCGTCTGTGTTTATCCGTTGTTGAAGGCCGGTGTCCGCCGCCCTTTACGGAGTCGAATCATGAAGCATGGTATTAGAAGCTCGGCTATCTGCTTGACGGTGCTGCTGGCGGCTACAAGCGCTAACGCGGCTGAACTGTCCGTTGACAGCATCGCCATGTTTCCGGGCAACACACAGGACTTAATCGTCTTTGGCGAGATCGTGGAAGAGTCGACGTTCGGTGTGACCATCACCTTGGAGGTCGCACCGCGAGACGGCAATACGGGGACGGTCCGGTTCACACCTGCGCCGCCGGCCGACATCACCCAGGCCGGTGATCCATGGCCCGGTACTGGTTTGTTTACTGCGTACGATACTGATCTGAGCGGCTCGGACTTCTGGAACGGCTCCGTGGATGACAACGGCATTGTTCTTTTAGCCTCAGTCACATACTCAGGTCCGTTGACCACGTTTCCAGTCGTGGCCAGCACAGATGCTGAGGGTGTTTGGGATGTCTTACTCTGTACCAACCACTTTTACAGCAGGTGGGAAGGCGTAAACACAGTACTGGTACCTGGCACGGTTACCGTGTCCGCCCAACCGGTGACCTATGTGGACGTCAACGCGACGGGGCCGGCCCATGATGGAACTAGCTGGTGCGACGCGTACGCTGTGTTGCAAGATGCGCTCGTTGAGGCGCGATCGTCCGGCGGTCTTGTCACCGAAATCCGCGTGGCTGATGGAATCTACAGGCCGGACGAAGGCGTCGACCAAACGCCCGGTGACCGCTTGGCCGCATTCCAGCTTATAAACGGCGTGGCCCTTCGTGGCGGCTACGCCGGTTGCGGCGCACCCGACCCCGACGCCCGCGACATTGCCCTATACGAGACGATCCTCAGCGGGGACCTGGCTGGCGACGACGTTTCCGTCTCCGATCCGGCGGATCTTCTAACGGAGCCCACGCGCGCCGAGAATAGCTATCACGTTTTCTATCATCCGGAAAGTCTGAATCTGGACGAGACCGCCGTCCTCGACGGCTTCACGATCACTGGTGGGAACGCCAACCGTGGTACGTACTCAGATTACACGCACAGCTACGGTGGCGGGATGTATAACGGACGCAGCAGCCCGATAGTGATAAACTGCACGTTCAGCCGAAACTCAGCCGCTTACGACGGAGGCGGTATATGCAATGCCAGCAGCAGCCCGACGGTGACCAATTGTACGTTCAGCCGAAACTCGGCCAGCAAGAACGGCGGCGGGATGCGTAACTCCCGGAGCAACCCCACACTGACCAAATGCACGTTCAGCGAGAACTCAGCCAGAGAAAGCGGCGGCGGGATGTTCAACTACCGGTTCAGCAACCCGATCGTGACGAATTGCACGTTCACGGGAAATGCGGCTAGATACGTGGGCGGCGGGATGTCCAACGAGTACAGCAGCCCTAGCGTGACGAAATGTACATTCAGCGGAAACACGGTTTACTCCTACGGCGGCGGGATGTACAATGCACATAGTAGCCCGACGGTTACTAGTTGCACGTTTGAGGGAAACGCGGCTCCACACATGGGCGGTGGTGGACTTTACAACTTTGGAGACAGCCCAGAGGTAAGGAACTCCGTATTTACCGGAAACACTGCACACGTCGGCGGTGGGATGTGCAATTGCTACAGTAGCCCCACCGTGACTGACTGTGTATTCAGCGGAAACTCTGCCGACTACGGCGGCGGGATGTCCAACACCAGCAACAGCCCGACGGTGGCCAACTGCACGTTCAGTGGGAACTCAGCCGCCGAATACGGCGGTGGGATGTACCTCTGGAACCGCTTTAGCTCCAGTAACTCGATTGTGACGAACTGCACGTTCAGCGGAAACACGGCGCTTAGCGGCCAGGCGTTGGCCAGTGATTCCTACAATCAACAGTATCCGAGCGGTGTCCTGATTGCCAACTGCATCCTCTGGGACGGCGGGCACGAAGTATGGAACAACGACGGCTCGATAGCCATTACATACGGCAACGTCCAGGACGACGAACCGAATGATGGAATCATCTACCCAGGTACGGGTAACATCGACGTCGATCCGATCTTCGTCGATCCTCTCGGCCCGGACAGGATTCCCGGAACTGAGGATGATGACCTGAGACTCTCGGCCGGGTCGCCGTGCATCGATGCCGGTGACAACTCGGCCGTGCCGATGGACGTCACCACCGACCTCGACGGCAATCCGCGCTTCGTGGATGATCCGTCCACTCCCGATACCGGTGTGGGACCACCACCAATCGTCGACATGGGCGCATTCGAGTTCCAACCGGTGGAAGAGCTGCACGTGGGGCTCGACATCAGACTGGGATTGTGTCCGAACCGGGTCAACGTCATGAGTCGAGTTCCCATGCGGATCGCCGTCGTCGGCACGGATAACTTCGACGTGACACGAATCGATACCGACTCGCTGGTCCTCGAGCGGGCCGATGGTGTTGGCGGAAATGTGACACCGTTGAGTCGTTGGTGGGGATCTTTGGTCTTCGTGCGTGACGTAGCCACACCTTTCGACGGCGATCTGTGCGATTGTCACCGGCGCAGACGGGACGGCACGGACGACCTTGTCATGTGGTTTTCCACGCGGGACATCGTCGAAGAACTCGAACTCCGGCGTGTCGGTCACAAGACCCCGGTGATGTTGACCATCCGTGGCCTGCTCTCGGACGGAACGGCGTTTGATGCGTCGGACTGCATCCTCGTCATCGGCGGGCGACCGGACGGAAGAGGCCGCATCTCATCAACGGATGGCAAGGATTGAACGGCGGTAATGAACCCGTCGATCGCGCTCCGGGCTCTGATTTGCTGTTGGGTGAGATGCTCGGCACGGGCGAGCACGGTCTGACCTATTGCATGTTCGCGCTTCGCCCGGACATGCCACCCTCCCGGCGGGCCGGCAAATTGTTCGAGACAAGGCATTGGCGCCGTCGCCCTGCTTGCTAACATGGCCCGTTGAAGGTGTCGTGCAGATTCTCTGCCGCCATCTCGCGTGGGAATCAGCTTCGTGTAGCGCGCTGTCCGAGGCGGATTCCCGAGTATAGCAACAGTGTGAATTTCGGTTCACTCGGATGCTTCTTACGCTTGCCCCGACTGGGGCGGGAGTTTAGCTGTAATCTATGGGTATACAATGGAGAAACGGTCATGATCAAGCTTAAATGGAGTTACCTGAGGTGGGGTCCGGCATGCTTGCCGGCGCTGGCTTGTCTGGTGTTGGTGGCTGGGTGTCCGTTGCCACCGCTGCCTGAATGCACGACCGATGCCGATTGTGAGGAGGGCCAAGTCTGTCAAGACGGGGTCTGCGTTTCGGCGCCGGAGTGTGAGACGGACGCCGATTGTGATGAGGGGCAGGTCTGCGAGGACGGGGCCTGTGTGGAGGCGCCACTGGGTCCGGCGGACTTCTTCCCAACAAGTCTGCATGACGCCGACTTCAAGGGCATGGAGTATTTTTATAGCGCAGATAACGGCGGTTTTGAGACCTTGACAGGCGTTGCGTACGAGGAGTTGGGATGCAGGGTCTGTCACGACGCATCGCGCTTCGAAAACGCCGACCCCCCTGTCGATTGGCCCGGAACCGAGAGTTGTGCCAATTGCCACGCGAATCTCGACGATCCCTCCGAGGGCATCACCGACGACCTGTGCCTGGGTTGTCACTCGCGGCAGAAAGCCGAGCAGAGTTACTTCACAGATGTGCACAGGGACGCGGGCTTCACGTGCATGAGCTGCCACACGACGGACGAGATGCACGGCGACGGAAACGAGTACAATTCGATCCACGAGTCGCCGAGCCCGGCATGTGAGGGCTGCCATGCAGAGGGCGAGCAAGCCGGTGCCCCTCCAACAAACACCGCCCATATGATCCATACCGCGACGGTGGACTGCTCCGGGTGTCACGTGGAGTCGGTGCTCACCTGCTACAACTGTCACTTTGACTCCGAGCTGGCAGGCGGTCCAAAGCGGGCCCAATCCAAGCGCCATGGATTCAAGATGCTTGTTCAACACGACGGGAAGATCCATCCTGCAACATTCCAGACACTCGTTGGTGAGCAGCAATCGTTCTATGTGGTAGCCCCGTACTACGCCCACAGCATTACCAACTCGCCGCAGTGCGACGATTGTCACGGCAGCGCAGCCGTGGCCGAATACGGCGACACGGGTCAGATCGCCGTCGCGCAATGGGACGACGTTGCGCGGGACCTCGTTGGTCTGACGGGCGTGATTCCGATCCCGCCGGATTGGGAGACGGCGCTGCTGTTTGATTTCCTGGATTACACTGGTGATCCCACTGCGGCCGACACCGATCCGGAGTCGTGGCAGTTCCTGAAAACCGGTGCAGACCTGACGCAGATGCTGTTCGGTGAGCCGCTCACGGAAGAGCAGATGGCCAAGCTGAGCCTACCGGTCGGAGGGTGATTCTATCGGTTGCTTGGCGGCGTCGACCGACGAGCAACGTAGATTCCGGCTTGAAGAGCACGGCATCCGATTCGCACGAGCTGCGCCTGATCCTGGATCCGCGCTGGGTTAAGCGGCACCAGTTGTGAGGGGTGTGTCTGCCACACCCACGCGTCACATGGCGGGTGCAGCCGGGTATCGCGCACCTCAGCGTCCTGAGGTTGTCATAGCCCCGGTCAGGCGCATGATAATAGCCCAGCGATTCTGCAGGAACGCCGTAGTGGAGAAACACCACTGCCAATCGGTCGAGGGGCCTGTTGACGCCAAGGTGACGCTGCCCGGCTCGAAGAGCATCACTAACCGGGTGCTCATTGCGGCGGCGCTGGCCGATGGTAACAGCCTTCTGACGGGGGCTCTTCTAGCGGAGGACACCCGGCGGATGATCGAGGCCCTCCGTGCCTTGGGAGTCGCCGTCACGGTGGATGAAACCGACTGCGCGGTCGAGGTCACCGGCTGTCGGGGACTCATCCCCGCGAGCAAGGCCACTCTGGACTGTGGCAACGCCGGAACGGTCATGCGATTCTGCACCGCGCTGGTCGCGTTGGGGCAGGGACGGTTCGAGCTGGATGGGGTCGAACGGATGCGGCAGCGACCCATCGAGGAGCTGGCTCATGTGCTGCAGGCTCTCGGCGCCGGGATTGAGTACCTCGGTGAACCGGGGTATCCACCGATCGCGGTTCACGCAAGCGGGCTTCGCGGTGGACTGGTCTCGTTCCGTTCTCCCAAGTCCACCCAGTTTGTCAGCGCCCTGCTGCTTGCAGCCCCCTACGCCGGAGGGGACATGTTCGTTGAGATCACGGGCGACATGCCGAGCACTCCGTACCTGAAACTGACCACGGCTGTGATGGATCACTTTGGCGTTATTGCCATCGAGCAGTACGATAACACAAGCCTGAAGTTCATCGTGGAGACACCTCAACGGTACCAGGGAACGACGTACGCAATCGAGCCTGATGCCTCCAATGCAACGTATTTTCTGGCGGCGCCAGCCGTCGCCGGCGGCCGGGTCACCGTTGAGCGCCTTGGTACCAACAGCGTTCAGGGTGACACCCGATTCCTTGACGTGCTCGAACGCATAGGCTGCCGGGTGGAGCGCGGTCCGACGGAGTTGACGGTGTACGGTCCGGTCGGGGATGAACGCCTGCACGGCATCGACATTGACTTGGGCGATATGCCTGATACGGTTCAGACGCTTGCGGTACTTGCCCTGTTTGCCGATGGGCCGACCGTGATTCGCAACGTTGGCAATCTTCGAATCAAAGAGACCGACCGGATCGCGGCGCTGACCCGCGAGCTGGCAAAGCTGGGAGCCGCCGTTGACGAGTGGTCCGACGGCCTGCGCATCAACCCGCCCGAGCGGGTCATCCCAGCCGTGATCGACACGTACAACGATCACCGGATGGCCATGAGCTTCGCGCTGGCAGGCCTGAAATGCCCCGGTGTGGTGATCAACAATCCCGGATGTTGCGGCAAGACGTTCCCCGATTTTTTCGATCGATTCGAGCGGATGCTTGGGACTGACGTGTGAAGATCTCAGCCGTTCGCGTGTGGGCGAGACGCGATCGTACCGCCCCGCCACGGTTGGGATGTACATTCCACGGCCTGGATTCCTGTCGCCCGCGACACCGGTGACGGCCAGAGCCACTCAAGTTCGGTTTTTGCGCGTCCCGATAAGAGAGTGAGATGCGCCGAGGTGTGCGTATCCGGCACGAGGGACATATCCGTGACTGACGTACTTGATCAAGGCGAGGTTGATGCGCTACTGGCGGCCGTGGAGGCCGGCGGCGTGGAAACGGCAGCGGAGGCCGTTGGCAGCCGGACTGCGCGGGCAACAAAGGATGTCCACGCTTACGACTTCAAGCGTCCCGAGCGTGTCAGCAAAGAGCAGATGCGCTCGCTGGAGGGGATTCACGAGTCGTTCGCTCGGAACTTCGGCGCCTCGCTGTCCGGTTTCCTTCGGACAATCGTTGAGGTCCGCGTCGCGACGGCTGAACAGCTTACCTACAGCGAGTTCATCCACTCGCTGCCCAACCCGACGAACTTCAACCTGCTTACCGTCGAGCCGCTGGAGGGGCAGATGTGTCTCGAGATCAGCCCGCTGATCATCTACCCGATCATTGATCGGCTGCTTGGCGGATCCAATTCGGAGCTGTATGTCCCGCAGCGCCCTTTGACCATGATCGAGCAGCGGCTAGTTGCCCGCATCACGGATCGGGCGCTGAATACTCTGACGGAATCGTGGTCGGAACTGGTGGAGATCAAGTTCGAGATCTCGGAAGTCGAGAGTAATCCGCACTTAGTGCAGATCGTCGCGCCGAACGAGGTCGTTGTGGTCCTTGGCTTCGAGATCAAGATGGGCGGGCGGGCGGGGACGATGAGCCTGTGCATCCCCTTCAACGTGATCGAGCCGGTGATGGACAAGCTTCTGTCACAGGGCTGGCTTGCCTACCAGCGACGAGCAGCCGCCGAAGACAAGACGGAGGATCTCGCGCAGGCCCTGGAAGCGACCCACGTCAATCTGGTCGCCTATCTTGCCGAAACAACGATCACCGTTCACGAATTGCTGACCCTCCAACCCGGCGACATTATTCAGACAACCAAGCCGATGGAAGGTGAGATTATACTCCAGGTGGAGGGTGAGAACAAATTCGCGGGCAAGATCGGACTGCATAAGGAGAACCTTGCCGCCAAGATCACGAGGTCAGCCGAGGTTGAAGAGCCGCTCTGAGAAGCCAATCCTCGTAATGCTCAACCACTCATGCAGACAGAGCGGGGTTGCGATTGCGGGTAACCATCATCAGGGAACGTACTTGCTCCTAGCCCCTGAAACCATACAAGTCTCCTTGCTCCGCTCCTTGCTCCATGAGCTGCAGCAGGTTGTAGGCAAGGTCCACCTCAAGTGCTAGTGCCTCGTCGTCGAGTGCTTGAGCGTCGGCAGAGAACCGGGCGAGCGCGCCGGTCATCGTTGCGATGGCCAGCTCGCGGTCCTCTTGGTAGACCTCCGCCGCCTGCCTCATGCTGGAAACCAAGACGGCCAGTGCGATCGTCTTGCCCACACTCGGTTGCTCAAAATACCGGCCTCGGTCGTCTACAGTCTCTCCGAGGTAGGCTGCATCGACCTCCTGCTCCACCAGCTCGCCATTCGGCGTCCGGTAAGAAAGGCTGCCGCTCATATTCATTCCGGTCAGCTCCGTTCCGCTATCCGGTTCGATGCGCAGCAACAAAGCACCCTTCCGGCGGCTCAAGAACACCGTGCTGACGTCAAGAGCCGACGCCACCTCGTCATCGCTGGATGGGAACCCGTACGCGTCCGCAACGTGGAAACCGGTAGATGGGGTCACGTCGACGACCATGTCATAGGCAATAGGACTGACCAGGAAAGGCCAATCGTCGACCATCAGTTCGGCGACATCCTCGTCGTCGAACAAACTGAAGGCATTGCCGCCACGCAAATGCGTAATGGCGTTCATCATCTCTTGCCGAAGGCCAACACCGACGCCCATGACAGTAAGGCCGATCCCACCGCTAGCGCCGTCCGCAGCAATTTCTTCGAACTCGCTCGGCTCTGTGGCACCGACATTGGGCTGCAAGTCAGTAAACAACATGACGCGAACCTGCTCCGCTTGCCCGTGGGCGGTTTCGGCGATTTCGAACGCCCGCCAGAGGCCCGATTCCATATCCGTGACGCCTCCCGTGCCCAGCGCGTCGATAGCTGCCTGGATAGCGACCTGCTGGTCGCCGGGTGTCAAGGGAAGCACATCCTCCACGATGGTTCCGTACGTCACCAACGCGATTTGGTCTTCCGCCCCCAGCTCGCCCGCGATGGCTGACAGAAGATTGCGAGTCACTTGCCCCGGCGTGGGATACTCAGTCCGCTCGGTAACATAGTCCCAGCCCATAGACCCGGACACGTCCATCGTGGCAATCAGGGTCAGACTGGGGCGTTCGAACGTATCGGGATCAACCGTTGACGAAAGCCCGACCTGCAACCAGCCGCTTGGGGTACCTTCCAAGGTAGGCGCGACGCCGATGGCCGTACGCAGGCAAAGCACTCGTTCACATGGATCCCCGGAAAGGCCGAGGTCGTGTTCGGAGAACATGCCCTCCACGACGAATGCTTCGGGCGGTGGAACTTGCCCACTGGCGATCAACTCCCGGGCAAACCCCATGTCCTGCACGCCGCCTTGGGTGGCACCAAAGTCCCCTTGGAGAGAGCCGAAATCAATTGGCAAACCGCCGATCGGAGCCTGCATGGGGCAGCCCGCGACAAGTGCAAGGCTGCCAAATCCTAGACACATGTGAAGAAAACGAGAGCGGACGACAACGCGAATCATGGGCTGTTCCTCCTGACGCATTCCTCTACTTACAAAGGTTATGTGCACCCCGAGTCAAGCACTCCACAAACTGAGGAGGGACAGCCACGTTCAGGCGCGTGACTGTCGCCACCATCAGGATTGTCCGGCTAGACCTGGTGTCCGGCAAGTGACGCCGGATTGAACCTACACACCGAGAGCAAGACACGATTGGCGAGTGACTGTGTTGCAGGTAGCAACTTAGCCGACTTGCTGGCATGTCCCGGCCTCAAAATCCAATCGGCAATAGCGGTCGAGCAACAATGTCAGACTGGACCGTATCGAGCGTCGAAAGGATTCGTCCCGGACGTGCGGCGCACGTCGTGGTCCGGATTGGCGGCGGCGTGTTCAAGTATGTGATAGACCGTCTCTGCGGCCTCGGATTCGCCGATCGCGGCTGCGATCTCCTCCACCGTTCGCGATGGTCCGACGTCGTCGCGAATGCGAGCCAGTACCGTTCGTTGCAAATCGAGCGATGCGCCGGCTGCCTTTTTGCCGGCTTCGACACCCGGCTGGTCGTACGCGCTGACGTTGATCAGCTCGGCGTAGAGGCCGACCGTGCGTTCGAACAGCGCGATCAGCGCACCTACGCTGCGGGCGCTGACGTCATCGAGCGTAATGGTGATCGACTCGCGGTCGTTGTCGTACAACGCCGCTCGCGTCCCCTGATAAAAGGCACTCAGGTAATCTCCGGTGGTCACGTCGTCTTCGACGCGGATCGATGGCTCGTCGCGGTCGCGGCGGACGTTGATGAAAGCGGTGAAGAAGTCATTCGGACCGTCGCGAAGCTGTTGCACATAGGCGTGCTGGTCTGTGCTGCCTTTGTTTCCGTAGACGGTCAGCCCCTGATGGACGACCTCGCCCGTGCGGTCGCGCTCCTTGCCCAGTGATTCCATCACAAGCTGCTGGAGGTATCGGCCAAGAAGTGTCAGCCGGTCGCGGTAGGGCAATACGACCATGTTGCGTGTGCCTCGACCTTCGCCCGCGTAGTGCCACATTAGTGCCATCATCGCGGCGGGATTTCCCATCGTGTTTTTGCCACGCGTCACAGCGTCGCAGTCGCGCGCCCCGGACAGCATCGCGTCGACGTCGATGCTCTGCAACGCCGCGGGCAGCAGTCCGACTGCCGACGTGACCGACGTGCGCCCACCGACCCAATCCCACATCGGAAAGATACGCAGCCACTGTTCACGGACGGCCTGCTCATGGAGCAGACTGCCGTCACAGGTGATAGCGACGGCGTGCCTGGCGAAGGTCAGCCCGGCGCGCCGGTACGCGTTTGCCACCTCGAGCATTCCATTGCGCGTCTCTTTTGTCCCACCCGATTTTGAGATGACCACCGTGAGCGTCTGCGGCAGCGCCTCGTCGAGTTCTGCAAGGGTCCGGTCGATGCCGTCCGGGTCGGTGTTGTCAATGAAACGAACGATCATTGGATCGTTAGCGGTGCCAAGGGCGTCACAGACGAACTGCGATCCAAGCGCCGATCCGCCGATCCCGATGACCAGCACGACATAAAACCCGTCACCGCGCTGCGGTGCAACCTTGCCAGCGTGCACGTCGGCGGCGAACTGCTTGACGGCTGCGTTCGTTTGCTCGATGTCAATCCGAAGCCGCTCGTTGGGTGCCAGCCCCGATGCGCGGAGCCAGTAGTGGCCAACCATCCGATCTTCATTAACGTTGGCCTTGGCGCCGTGTTCGAGTTCGTCCATTGCCGCAAGCGCCCGGGTCATCGGATCAGCCATGCTTTCAAAGTAGGTTTCGTCGAACCTCATGCGGCTGACGTCGAGTTGCAGGCCGATGTCGGACGCTACACACAGATACCGTTGATAGCGGTTCCACAGTTCACGCGGATTCATTGGATGGCTCCAATATGGCCTCGTGTTGATCGCCTCGATCGAGTGTGAGGGTTGAATCACGAGGCGGCGCGAGATTATTGATTGCGGTGAAGATCTTCCGTGTGGCTGCCCGGACCGTCTGGCGATCGGGCCTGTCCTTTTCGAACTCACTCAGATCGACGGGCGGACCGAACCGGACCCGGGCCCGGTGCCGTGCGAAAAGGCCGCTGATGATCTCACCACTGTAAATCGTGCCGCTGATGTAAGCGGGGATGACCTTGGCTCCGGTCTTTAGAGCGAGGACCGCGACGCCGTCCTTCGGTTCAACGGTTTCGCCGGGGGAAACGGTACGGCCTTCGATGAAGATCCCCAGCGCCTTGCCGGCGCGCAGGTGTCGAATGGCCTGTTTCGTAGCGGACGTATCCCGCGTCCCCCGCCTGACGGGAATGCATTCGACCAGTCGCATGAACGACCTGGCGATAGGCCAGTTGGTGTATTCCTCGGCTACCAAAAATGATATCGCCCGATAGGGCGCTGCGGCGCACAAGAAAAGTGGATCTGCTGAGCATGGATGGTTCGCCGCGATGATGACCGGGCCATCTCTCGGCACGGTCGAAGGGCCGATACGCTTGAAACGCCACCAGAGCTTGGCGACAAACTCGGTGAGGTTTTCCGCGAAGGTCAGGCGGGCCCCATGAACGCCGCGGCCAAGACGCACACTGAGATTGACCAGCCCCGCCGCGAAAGTCCCCACGGCAACGATGATGAGGATGTATCCCACCCAGTCATCGAGCCGGCTCCATCGAGGGACGCCGAGCACGCCCGTGGCCAGCAAGAGCGCTGCCGTGCAGCAGAAATCCTTGATCCCGAAGACACGCCCGCGGTACCGATCGGCGACAATCCGCTGCAACAGGGCGTTGAAACTGGCCATCACGACCACACCGAACGTCCCCGCCGCGACCACGCCGGTTGCTCCGATCACCGCCCGCGCCAACGCTCCGATCGGAAGAAACACGGAGGCGGCGAAGATGGCGATGCTGGACGCGACCCCGAACAACCCCCAGGTGATGGCGATCTCACTCCGCAGGGCGTTGCCCAACACCGTGATGACCAGCGCACCGAGAATGAAACCGGCGCCAAAAAAAGCCCGGTACGTGCTCATCGCCTGGTAGCTGTCCGCGTAGCCGTATGCATCGCGCACGACGGCCGGTATGACGCATTTGACCAGCGGGCCGCAAAACCACACCAACGCGGCGATGGCGAGCAGCTCCAGAACGCGGCGGTGGCACATGGCGTAGCGGAATCCGCCGGCGAGTTCGCGCACGGCTTCGACGAGGCCGCGACGGTCCTTGGTGGCGGCGCGCTGTCGCGGAGCTCGCAGTATCCACAAGAGTATCGCACTGCCGAAGAATGTGGCTGCGTCGAGGCGAAACACGTACTCCGGTCTGCCATAGTGGTCTATGAGGTACCCGCCGACGACGATCGCCACCATGGTCGCGATGACGCCGAGCCCGCTGATCATGCCATTCGCCCGGACGAGCTGGTCGGGGCGAATCAGCGTGGGCAAAAGCGCCGAACGCGCCGGGGAAAAGAGCGCCGCAAACGCACCGACCAGGATCAAGGGCAAGAACGGCCCCCACGGCCCCCAAGCCCCGGTCCACGCCAACAGCGATATGAATGAGAGCATCACTACGGACCGGACCAAATCAGCCGTGATCATCAAACCGCGTCGGGGGAGCCGGTCGGCCAGCCAGCCGGTGATCGGGGCGAAAAGGAAAAACGGCACGAAGAACAGAAAGGTCATCCGGGCGTCTAGCGGCGTGACGTCAACCTCGACGCTGGCGGCGTCTTGTGTCTTGAGGATGGCCATCTCGGAAAGGTGATCACCCAGGGCGCTGATGCCGTAGGCGCACCATAGCAACATGAAGTTGCGGTTGCCCAGCAGTTCCCATCGACGGCCTGAAGGTTGAGCAGCTCCTGTTCTCATCAGCGTTGGGGCGATCCGTACCGCTCCGGTCCCATGCGGACATTGCGGCTTTCACGGTCCCTCTCATCGTAATCCGGGGCGGCTCCGGTGGACAGTGCTCCTTATCCATTCCGCAAGAGCGGGGTTCGCGTTAACTTAAGGGGTAAACACGGATTCGGCAGGGTTCCACGACGTAAACGGTGTTCGGATCGCTGATCCGAGCCCTCTTTGACATTTCGCGCGGGTGGTCGCCGGATGGACCTGCTCCGTGAGTGGCGAAATGTCAAGGGCTAGCGCGGGGTATGGGTCGGTCACGGGTCCGTGACAGTATCGGCGGCGTTTTTTGGGGGTTATCATGAGGGTGGGGTTGGCCGAGGATGGCGGGCCCGTATGGATACACGTTGCTTTATGGAGGAAGCGGATCATGGCGGCACGGACGA
>Ga0307432_1001601_pt1 | contig 13421 bp, 11 predicted proteins | sample SalMarWE160150MG_FD_202158 | JGI IMG/M metagenome (GOLD analysis project Ga0307432, IMG submission 202158) | Salt marsh sediment microbial communities from the Plum Island Ecosystem LTER, Massachusetts, United States - WE1603-150 | ecosystem: Environmental > Aquatic > Marine > Intertidal zone >...
ATGGCTTGCTTGTCGTTGACTACCAAAATGTTTTTCTTATCCGACATTTTTTGGCCTCTTGGTTTTCTTTGTTTGGCAGCAAGTTTTATGCCAACTTGCGGTGCCTAAAAAAATGAACCATCTAGAGCGCCTCTAGATCGTCTATCCATGAAGATCGGTAGATTTTTTGCCGAGGAGAGCTATCCGTTAGTCAGGGTCCTCATGCATAAATTTGTACATCTTTTCGCCATACCACCATTTAGTCAGCTCCGTTTCACGTGAATACGAACAGAACTCAATGTAGATGGACATTTTCTGCCTATTTTGTCCAAAAATGTCTTTGACATTCTATCCTCACTCTATCTCCTCTTAACTTTTAGGGATGAGACCTGCTTTCATCTCACGTTTTTCCACCCTGTACTTTATGATGTGGCGGGAGATGCCTGTCAGGTCGGCCACTTCGGTCTAGACCCATCCCCGAAATGGCCTTTCTTGTTTTGGGGAAGAGGTGGCTATCTTTTCTTAGATTTTAAGGCGACATTTACCTCTCTTACTACCTTAGTGAGATCAAAAGGCTTTGATAAAATAAAATCTACTCCTTTCTCCTTCATCTTTTCCTTGGTGGTAGCTACCCCCCAACCAGTAATCAGTCCTACGGGCACACCTGGATCTATTTTTTTTATTCTTTTGGCGACCTGCCAGCCGGATATCTCAGGCATTCCGAGGTCGGTGAGAACCAGATCGAAATTAGCTTGCTTGAACTTTGCTAGTCCCTTGCTAGAAGTTTCTGCTAAGACTACCCTGTGACCCTCATCCTGAAAGATCGTTCCGAGTACTTCTCTTATACCTTCCTCATCATCAATAACTAAAATCTTTCGAGAAGAAATCTTTTCCGGTTCTTTCAGTTTTTCTTTCTTTAAAGGAGCCTTTGGGCCAACAGGGATACTGATGGTAAAGGTGGTTCCTTTTCCCTCAGTGCTTTCTACCTCTATCTTTCCCTGGTGGCGTTTGATGATACCATAGCAGATCGAAAGACCAAGACCTGAAGCCTGAGGACCTTTGGTGGTAAAGAAGGGATCGAAGATCTTTTCCTTTATCCTGTTGGGGATGCCCTGGCCACTGTCAGTAAAGTAAAGCAAGACTTCATTTTGTTTAGCCTCGGTGCGGATGGTAATTTCTCCTCCTTCGCTCATACTCTCTAAGGCGTTGAAGATAAGATTAGTCAAAACCTCCATTAGCTCAGATCTACTGGTCCAAAGGGGTGGTAGCTTTCCTAATTTTTCTTTTATCCTAATGGTAATTCCCTTAGCTTCCGCCTCATCCTTCCAGCAAGGAGAAGTAGAGGCGATAGTCTCTCTCACAATCTCATTTAAGTCAATCCTGGTAAGATCCTGAGATGAGACTTCGGTGCGGGTGAAGTAATGCAGTCTTCTTACTATTTTTCCTCCCTCAGAGGCGGTTCGGACAATAATCTTGAGGCGCTCTTTGATTTCCTTTGGCTTATATCTTTTCAGCCCTTTCTCTAAAAGCTGAGCATTTCCTAAAATGATAGCCAAAAGGTTATTAAAATCATGAGCCACTCCTCCGGCCATCTCCCCTAAAGCTCTGAGTTTTTCTGATTGGATGAGAGTCTCCTCTGTCTGCCTGCGCTGGATGGCATACCTTATGGCGCGCCCGAGCAGGTGACTATCCACCTGTCCCTTGACCAAGTAATCCTGCGCACCCCCCCGTACTGCCTCAACTGCCAGCATCTCATCCTCAAGGCCGGTCAGCACGATAATCGGCGCCTGTGGTGCTTGAGCCTGCGCCCTGGCGAAGGTGTCAAACCCCTGACTATCCGGTAGCGAGAGATCTAACAGGAGCACGTCAATGCCTCCCCTGGTCAACCGCTCCAACCCGGTCGAGAGTTGGCCGGCCCACTCCAGATCGAACAAAGCGGTCCCCACTTCGGCCAGCATTTGTCGAATCAGCCGGGCGTCTCCAGGGTTGTCCTCGATCAGCAGAACTTTTATATGTTTATCGTCCACTTTCCTTACTCCGGCGGCAGTTTCACGATAGTCAACCAGAACTCCTTGATGGACTTCACCACCTTGACGAATTGATCCAGGCCAATTGGCTTAGTGATGTAGCAGTTCGCATTGAGGTCGTAGGCTTTAAGGATGTCCTCTTCTGCCTTCGAAGTAGTCAGGATTACCACAGGGATTCGCCTCAGGTTTTCATCGGCTTTTATTTCGGCGAGGACCTCGCGCCCATCTTTCTTGGGCAAGTTCAGGTCGAGCAGGATGAGGTCTGGACGAGGGGCGTCAGCATACTTACCTTCCCGGCGCAGGAAGGCCAAGGCCTCTACGCCGTCCTCGACCACGTCCAAGCTGTTGCGTAGCTTGTTCTCCTTGAGGGCTTCTACGATCAACCGCACATCGCCGGGGTTGTCTTCCACCAACATAATCTCTATCGGCCTACCCGTGGGGAGTGAATAGTTAAGAGTTGAGAATGAAGAGTTATCGGTCATTTTTTCACTCCTTGCTTCGATGTAAGTAGAATTGAAGACATAATCTTGATTAACTGCCCAGTTTCATCGGACAGATCACTGATTTGGCATTCTTCACTCTTTTATTGGAATTGTGAAGTAGAATGTCGAGCCCTCCACGGGCTGCGATTCCACCCAGATACGTCCTCCGTGGCGTTCCACGATTCTTTTACAGATCGCCAGGCCGATGCCGGTGCCGCGATACTCCGTCCTGCTGTGCAACCGCTGAAAGATCTGGAAGATGCGTTCGGCGTACTCCAGATCAATACCGATGCCGTTATCGCGGACGGAGAAGACCCATTCATTGCCCTTCTGCTCGGCCGAGACATGAACGCGCGGTGGCTCCTCCCCGTGGAACTTGACGGCGTTGCCGATCAGGTTTTGGAATAACTGGACCAGTTGCACATCGTCGGCCATCACCGTCGGCAGGGGATCATGGGTCACCACCGCCCCATATTCCTCAATCGCCATCCTCAGATTGGCCAGAGTGCGGTCAAGAACGGCCTTGCAGTTGGTCGGCTTGAAGGGCTTGCCGCGAGTGGTCACGCGCGAATAGTCCAACAGGTCATTGATGATCTTTCGCATGCGGGTGGCGCCATCTACGGCGTACGCGATGAACTCGTCGGCATCCGAATCGAGCCTACCTTTGTATCGCCGCTCCAGAAGCTGCACATAACTGGACACCATGCGCAGCGGTTCCTGGAGATCGTGTGAGATCACGTAGGCGAATTGTTCCAGTTCGGTATTGGAACGTTTCAACTCCGCCAGGGTTTGCTTCACCTTTGCCGCCGCCTTCTCCCGCTGGGTGATTTCACTTTGCAATTCTTCGTTGGCCTTTGCAAGCTCTCTAGTTCGTTCCTCAACCCGTAATTCTAGCTCGTCGTGAGCTTTTCGCAGCGCCTCCTCAGCCCGCCTGCGCTCGGTGATGTCTCCAGCAACACAAACAACACCTTTCAGTTCTCCATTCCCACTCTTCAGCAAGGAAGCAGAAAAACTCACGGGAACCTCCCTTCCATCTTTCGTTAAGTATGTTTTCTCAAGATTCTTTGCCACGCCTTCTTTTATCAACCTGTTGAATTCTTCCACCGTTTCTTTTTGACCCATGAGTTTATTAATGGGCGAACCAATCAACTCATCCTTTTTATAACACAAAAGCTCAAAAGTTGCCTTGTTCGCTTTTCTAATGTTTCCCTCGGTATCAACCACGATAAGTGTTTCAACCATCGTATTCATAACGTTCTCAGTTTCTTCCTTCGCTGCAGTCTGAGTGTCAATGGAGGCTTTAACACGCCCAGCCATTTCGTTAAAGGCTTCTGCCAGCTCTCCTACCTCATCCTGAGATCTAACATCCACTTTATAGTCAAAATTACCCTTCCCTATTACCCCAACACCTTTTCTTAGTTCTTTTAGTGGATGCACCATTTTTTTTGCAACGAAATACGCAATAAAATTAACGCCTATTAGGATTACAAGGGATACTAACAGGATACCTCTTACCCTTTCGTTCATAGCAGCATGAAGTCTGTGAAGGGAAAATCCCAACCAAATCGTATAACCTCTGAAAACAGGTGAGACCACTATTTTTATATTCTCACCTTTATAGACATCATTTTTAATAACAGTCTTGTCTGTATTTATGGCAGGGTCTCTGACAACAGCGCCTCTGTCTTCTACAATATTTGATAGATATATTTCGCCGTTGGGCTTGATGAATCTGACATATACTATATCACTTGTTTCACTGGCTTCTTTAATTAAATTAGATTGAAACGCAAATCCGGCTATCGTCTGCGCTACACCCAAATTTATTGCCAGAAGCTCGGCAAAGCTCTTTTTATCTTCAATAAGGCGGTCTTGCAAATAGGTGGTTTCGGTGCGGATAAAGACGCAAGTCTGAATGCCAATAATTCCGGCTATCAACAGACTGGAAAATAAGACCATCTTTGATGCATACGTCTTGGTATGCCATCCAACCAAATCTTTCTTTATCATGTTCTGTCTCTTCTTACCAGTTTATTTTTTCATTATGGCGGAGACGAGCTGTGATCAGCATGAACAAGCATTATCTCCATGTCTCCTGGCATATTTGCTGTTATTTCTTGCTGTTCAAGAAGGTTTTTTGTTATCTTCCCCCCCTTGTTCATCAAAGCGATTGGTGCTGTGATCCCCAACTGCTGTAAATACAGTGCCATTTCATATTGTGTCAGTATTGGTGGATTATATAGCCTTACCAGTTCTTTTAAGTCATCCAGGTCCCAGTGGTCAAGATGCCCATGTGTTATCAGTATCAAATCAATCTTTTTGAAATCCTCGAAATTTTTATACTCCGCAGGTGTATCAGGATTTGCTGTAAGCCATGGGTCTAAGAGAATTCTCGTCCCTGTTGGCGACTCGAAGAGAAAAGTTCCGTGCCCAAGCCAGGTTATTTTCACACCATCCAGTGTTCTTTCTACCCCGTATTCCAGAACTACTGGTTCTGCTCTCGTATCACCGTTCTGTCTGTGCCTGTTCACTTCATCCACAAACTTGCTTGCATTCTGCACAATCATAGCAAATGTGTGGTAGTGATGAGGTATTGCGTATTTGGGGTTTATCCATGTTGTGGCGAATGCAGCATCTATTGGGTCCATAGTGAACGTGTCACCTGCCGACAAGAACGCTATATCTGGCTTGTAATAGTCTCCTATGACGAATTTCATATCGCTGAAAAGAGCAGTGTCACCTGAAAAATACAGTTTGACTCCATTCTCGAATTCAATTAGAAACCCGTTGGAAGTCCCTGTGTAAACTGGTCCTTTAAAACCAGCACTTTCCTCTGGAACCTCAGGCTTAACTACTTCTATTTCCTTTTGCGGCACTCGCTGATATCTGGCGATGGAAATACCAAGGGAGGCCACTGAGATCGCTGCAATTACTCCCATTGCAATCCATATTTTTTTATCCATTTTTTTCACTCCTTTCTTCTTTTAAGTTGTCATATAAATACGTCGACTAACAGAATATCGATTTTGTTCTAAGGGAATATTTTTGTTCCTTCCTCAGCATCTGCACCTGTAAACGCCTCATAGCCTTCCTTCTCGAAAATTCTAGCTAATTTGTCCCTTGTGTTTTATCATCCTCCAAAATTAGAAGAATAGGTTTGATACTTAGTACATGACCTCCATCCCATCGATATGAGGCATCTTTATATCGGTAATCACAATGCCTGGTTTCTCATCCTAAATAGATTCAGATCCTCATATCCATCAGATGCAACAAGCGTCTCATACCCTTCCTTGTTGATCGCTCGCTTTAACGAGCCCCGGGCCATCTCATCATCTTCTATTAGCAGTACTTTTTCCTTTGGTATTTAATTTCCTCCTCTCTTTTCACCAACGATGGGTAAGATTACTGTGTGCATCTCTGATTTTTATTAGGGCAAGTTTTTTGCCAGCCACAGCTAATAAAAAAACTCACTCTTCTAGATTATCTCCCGATGACTGATTTTTTTAAGGATTTGTGCGAAGAGAAATAAATAGGTTTCTTGCCCAGATTGACTATTCTTATTTTAAGATTCTTTTGTTTATGGACAAATTTGTATCATCTTCTCGACTGGGTGGGAAATTTTGGGCTGGGAAATTATTCAATTTCGACCACTAGAGGATAATGAGATGAACATTTTTGTACACGAGAGAGAATCAGCGGAAGACCCGGGAATTTCTTTTCTCATCCTTTTTCTATTCCGTATTTTTCCATCTTGTATTTTATGATGCGGCGGGAGATGCCTAGGAGTTTAGCAGCTCTGGTCTGAACCTGTCCGGTCTCCTCTAAGGCACCCGTTATAAGCTCTTTTTCCAGCTCGCCTACCCTCTCTTCAAGGGAGGTTCCACCGGAAGGGATGATAAGGCGAGATAAACATGAGGTTTTCTGGATCTCTAAAGGTAGATCTTGAGCCAGGATGGCATCACTCTTTCCCATAACCACAGCCCTTTCAATTACATTCTCTAGCTCCCTTACATTACCGGCCCAGCTATACCTCATCAAAAGATCCATGGTCTTAAGGGGAACGTATTTGAGCCTGCCTTGAGATTCTGAGCTATATCGGCCAAGAAAGTGCTCCACCAAAAGGGAAATATCATCTTTTCTTTCCCTTAAAGGGGGAAGGTTGATAAGAACCACATTTAAAAGGACACTCATCATTTATTATGGTGGGATCTACTCGTCCAATTTCTCAACAATTACGATTACCTTTTTCCTATCAAAGGGCTTATAAATAACAGTATCAGCTCCTTGCTTGATTGCCTCTTTCTCTAAATTCTTATCAGGATAGCCGGTCATCATAACGACTCTCGTTTCTGGACTTATTTTCTTAATCTCTTTAAGTGTTGTCACTCCATCTATACCAGGCATTCTCATGTCGAGGAAAATAATGGCGAAAGATACTTCTTTTACTTTTTCGATGGCCTCATATCCATCTTCAGCCATAAATACGTTGTACCCTTCATCCTTTAGCATATCACCCAAAATCTGCCTGATGGCTTGCTTGTCGTTGACTACCAAAATGTTTTTCTTATCCGACATTTTTTGGCCTCTTGGTTTTCTTTGTTTGGCAGCAAGTTTTATGCCAACTTGCGGTGCCTAAAAAAATGAACCATCTAGAGGCGCTCTAGATGGTTATCTATGAGAATTGACAGATTTTTTTGCCGAGGAGAGCTATTTCTCAGTGATGAGGCTCAGGCATAAATTTGTACATTTTTTCCAAAAACCACCATTTATTCAGCTCCGTTTCACGTGAATACGAACAGAACTCAATGTAGATGGACATTTTCTGCCTATCCTGTGCAAAACCGTCCTTTCCTCCTTCCGGTATTCCCGGTTTAAATCTGCCTCAGAGCCCCCTTAACAACTCCCACCAATTCGTCTAATCTAAAGGGCTTATGAATATACTCGTAAGCTTGTTCCTTAAAGCTCATTTCTTCCTTAAAGTCCAGTGAACCGGTGACGATAACTATGGGCATCCGCGGATTAATCTGTTTAATCTTGGAAACCAACTCCTTACCGTTCACTCCCGGCATCTTTATATCGATAAGGGCTATTTGGAACGACTTTTTTTCTATTTTTTTGATTGCTTCATCTCCATCACTGGCCAGAATAGCCCTATAGCCTTCTTGCTCCAAGGTTACCTTAAGGATCTCTCGTAGGTCAGCCTCATCTTCAGCCACCAGAATGTTGATTTTCTCCTTATCGATGGTCATTTTTCTTTTTCCTCTGAACTTAAAGGAAAGGTAATGACAAAGGTGGTTCCTTTGTCTACTTCGCTTTCCACGGTTATGGTGCCGTGATGCTGATTCACCAAGCTATGGGTGATGGACAAACCTAGACCGGTGCTCTCGTGCTTGGTGGTAAAGAAGGGATCAAATATCTTGCCCAGATTCTCCCTGGGTATACCACATCCGGTATCGATTGTGGTTAATTCTACCCTTTTGCTAGAAACCTTTGTACCCCGGCATCTAAGCTTGGTCCTCAGCATCAACTCTCCTCCGTTGGTCATCGCCTGGACAGCATTTAGGATTATATTGAGAAAGATTTGTGCTAGTTGATCTTTATTAGCTTTTATCTTGGGTAGGGAAAAATCAAGATCTTCGTTTATTCTTATATTTTTAAGATGAAGCCGGTCTTTCAAAAGTGAGAGGGTCCTGATTAAAGTTCCATTTATATCGACAGATTCCATCCTAGTTTCACCGGGTCGGGCGAAGTCTCTTACTCTACGTACGATTCTTGCTACCCGGTCAGTTTGCGCCACTATTTCTTTTAAGTATCGCTGTTTTCTAGCCTCATCCATGGTTGGTTCTGCTTGCAACATTTGAGCATATCCGGAGATGATAGCCAGGGGATTGTTTATCTCATGAGCCAGCCCGGCCGATAATTCTCCTAATGCGGCTAATTTCCCTGATCTGATTAGCTCACCTTCCAGTTGCTTTTTTTCGCTGAAATCCTCAATTATTATTAAAATCCTCTCTTTCTCATCTTCTTCCAGTTTGGTACCAACTACAGAAACATGGAGAACTTTCCTCCCGATCCTGGGAAACGTTGTTTCTACCTCTTCTTTTTTGAGAAAATTTCCGGTCCAAATGGCCTTTAATATCTTTTTACTCAATTTGGCGGGTAAGACTCTCTCGATACTTTTGGTTTCCACTTCCTTTTTCTCGAGTGCGAAATCCTCATAAAAGCTTTGATTTGCTGAGACTATTCTTAGATCTTTATCTACTACCAGGATAGAGGAAGGCATAGAGGCTACAATACTTTCATTATATTCTTTTAAATATCTGATTCTTTCTTCAAGCTTCCTTTTTTTAGTAATGTCCCTGAAGATGTAAATTGCCACGTTAATGTTTCCATCGGGATCCCTCAAGGGGTAAGCCCTGGTTTCATAATAAATTTTAGTCCCATCGCTATCCCGGTGTGAACGGATAGACTCTGAGGATTTACCTGTCTGAAATGTATTCCTAACAACGCACTGCTTGCAAGGTTTAGCGTAGTTATGGAGCACCTTATAACAGTATTTACCGACCACACTTTTCCCGGCATACCTTAAGCTCTTGACAAAGGCCCTATTGGTGCTTCTTATCTTATAATTTCTATCAATAACCGCTAATGCCTCATCAATGCCATTCAAAAAGGCCTCCAGACGATTTTTGACCTTTGACTTTTCCTCCTCTATTCTTCTCTCGGTCGTTATATCTTTAGCCATAATTTGAATGTGAGGTATATTTTGGTATCTAACCCTTCTGACGTAAAGTTCAACCGGAATGCTTCTTCTATCTTTTGTGATAAAGTTAATACCGGCTAACAGAGTTTGCCCAGAATCTATTCTCAAGAGGGCCTCTTTAGCTAGAGTATTTTCGGGATGAATTTCAACAACATCCATACTCAGTAATTCCTCTCTGGTGTATCCAAGGAGACTACAAGCTTTCTCGTTTACCTCGGCAAATCTTCCTTCTAGATCGATTAGGAAAATGGGATATAGGGAATGCTGAAATAAATACTCAAAGTTTTCTTCTAATTCTTTTAATCGGAGAGTTTTCTCTTGTAGTTCTGCCTCTAAATTTTCTTTTGCCTTCCTTAACTCAGAGATTGACTCTTTATTCGCGTGGGTCGACTCCATCTTTTTTTCTACGTCTTCCGACATTCTATCCTCACTCTATCCCTTCTTAACTTTTCGGGATAAAGCCTCCTTGTATCCCGTATTTTTCCATCTTATACCTTATGATGCGGCGGGAGATACCTAAGAGTTTAGCAGCTTTAGTCTGGACCCATCCGGTCTCCTCTAAGGCACCCGTTATAAGCTCTTTTTCCAGCTCGCCTACCCTCTCTTCAAGGGAGGTTCCACCGGAAAGGATGATAAGGCGAGATAGATCAGAGGTTTTCTGGATCTCTAAAGGTAGATCTTGAGCCAGGATAGCATCACTCTTTCCCATAACCACAGCTCTTTCAATTACATTCTCTAGCTCCCTTACATTACCCGGCCAGTCGTATCTCATCAAAAGATCCATGGTCTTAAGGGGAACGTATTTGAGCCTGCCTTGAGATTCTGAGCTATATCGGCGAAGAAAGTGCTCCACCAAAAGGGGAATATCATCTTTTCTTTCCCTTAAAGGGGGAAGATTGATAAGAACCACATTTAAGCGGTAGTAAAGATCCTCTCTAAAGGAGCTTTCCCTTATCGCTTTTTCTAGATCCTGGTGGGTGGCGGCTATGATCCTCACCTCTATTTTGATAGGCTGGGCGCCTCCCACCCTTTCTATTTTCTTTTCCTGAAGGGCCCTTAAAAGCTTGGCCTGGGTGGTGAGGTTTAAGTTGCCAATCTCATCTAAAAATAAGGTGCCTCCAGAGGCTAGCTCGAATTTACCTATTCTTTTAGCAATGGCTCCGGTAAAGGCTCCCTTTTCATGTCCAAAGAGCTCACTTTCTAAAAGATCCTCTGGTAGGCTTGCACAGTCAACAGGAATAAAAGGACCATCTTTAAGGATGCCATTAAAATGGATAGCTCTGGCCACCAGTTCTTTACCGGTTCCGGTTTCTCCCCGAATGAGAACGGTGGCTTTGTTATCCACTACTCTTCCTATCCTTTTGTAGACCTCAAACATCTTGGGGTTTTTGCCCACAATATTTTCAAGTTTATACCTTTCCTCCAATCTTTTTGGCGGAGCTACCTCCCTGGCCAGTCTCTTTGCCTCCAGGGCTCCCTTAATGAGGCTCTTTAGCTCCTCCAAGTTCAAGGGCTTGGTGATATAATCATAGGCTCCCAGCTTCATGGCCTCAACCACGGTATCCATACTCCCGTAGGCGGTAAGGATAATGATACTGCTCTCTTTATCAAATTGTCTTATCCGGCCTAGAGTCTCTATCCCATCCATTCCGGGCATCCTGATATCCAGGAGCACCACCTCTGGTTTTTCTTCCCTCACCTTGGCTAATGCTCCCTCTCCACTATCCACCGTTAAGACTCGGTATCTTTCATCTCCTAAGCTACGAGAGAGCATCTCCAGAATACCAGGCTCGTCATCCACTACCAGGATCTTAGCCGCTGACATTATCTCACCCTTCAAAAAATCCTAAGTGTCCAATTTGGTAGATGCCCCTCCTAAAAATTCCCGGTATTGATGCATCCTTTCGAAACTAGAGGGGATCTTTAAGTTTTTCCTACAATCGCTTATAGAACGTCTAGAAACAGAAGTCCCGTATTTTTTTCTTAACTGAGTTCTAATCTCTTCGTCACTGTAAGCCTTGGAAAGGGACCTATTTTGTATTTCATTTTTTTCCTGTTCAATAACTTCTCTGATGAGCTTTTTTCTTATTTCTCGTTCGCTGGGAAAGAGAGTTTTAAGGGAAATTTGTCTTCCTTGAGGAGTACGGATGGCCTTCCTATTGATGGCTCTGCTGATTAAAGACGGATTTACCCCCATTTTTGTGCTTAATGACACCTGAGTGAAGGGTTTTAAATCTTTGAGGTCTCCTGAGAGGAGAAAATCACACTGGACCTCTATTAAGTTTTGAATTACCTCATAGATAGTGGTCTTTCTACTATTGATCAACCTCAGCTTATTAAGTAAAGAGTCAATTTTTCGAATCTCATCTTTAGCAAAAGTCTCCACCTTTTTTATCTTTTCAACTCTATCAAAATCAATGAGGTAACGTCCCTTAGCCATCTCGGGGGAGAAATAACCAATGGAAAGTTCGCCATTATTTTTCTCAATAGAGGCGATGGTAGAATAATATATTCTAGCGGTCCTATTATTCTGAGGTGAGCCAGTGAGTTTACTTTCAAGATAGAATTTATTTACAAAATCATTTATCTTCTTTACTGTTTCCAGAATTAAACCGCATTGTCGAGCTATCTCTTTAGAAGTTATCCCGGCTACCCCGTCCAGAAAATACTTTTTAAACCTATCTAGGCCTAACTTTTTTATGGTTGAGACCAGGTCTTTTTCCTGAGCCAGGAAAGATTCTACCTCGAGAGTATCTCGACTAGGAGTAATGGTGGGATCAAGGGGAAGCATTTTGGGCTGGGCAATCTTAGTCCAGGGAAGCTTCTTGTACCTGATAATTTTGATTTCCGACCTCATTAACTTCTTAAACAGAGGCCCATTTTCAACTTCTTGAATAAGCTTTCGAAACTCCTCTTCAGGCAGGCTCATAAATTCAGCCAATTTCATTCTACCCATTAGCTTTGCTACTTGTTTTGCTCTTTGGGTCAGAACTTGCCTACCTTCCAAAGCGCTCAATATTCCTGCCTTTCCTCAGTTTATTAACTCAAACCCTGTCAATTCTTCCCATCATTTTTGTATCTATTCTAACAAAAAAATCTTTCAAGTCAAATCTCCGTGTTAATTAAAAATAGAGGCTATATCTTTTTTGGAAAAAGTTAACTGAAAAGATATAGCCTCTTAGCCGAAATGGTTAGAGGGGAAGCCTTCTTCCTAGAATCCAGACATATTCTGGCCTGGTTTTTTCATTTCTCCCGGCGATTCTTCTGCTTCTGTTTTTCCCTTTACTATCTTTGTTTTCTTCTTTCCTATCAGACACGAACTTAATCACTCCATGGTAGCCTTGTCTTCTTTTTCTGTTCAATTTTTGCCTGAAGGCCTTTTCTGTCTGAAAAGATTTTTCAAATCGCCACAATTTAATATCTTGCCTTCCTTGATTAATAATAGTCCGTCTTAGGGTCTTATCATCGAGCTCTAGTTCGTAAAATAAGCCTTTCGCTTTAGCCTGATAGATGGTTTTCAATATCTAGCCTCCTCCACTTAAGAACAGTTTTTGGCACCCCTCTACTTTTAGGTACTGGGAGAGATTTTGGCCAATATCTTCAAGGTTCTCTACAATTTCGTCCTGCCACTCTGGTAGTCGTCATTAGTCATTATTAGATAGAGCAAGTTCTTTGCCAACTCTGGGGAAAACACAAAAATAAGCCATCCAGTTGTGGCTGAATGGCTCACCTATAGAAGCTTATGAGTTTTCTATCGAAAACGAGTATCCTTTACTCCTCTTCCCCTCCCTCTATCTTCCGAGGATAATTTTGTCCATTTTCTCCTCGTGAGTTGAGCTGGTGCGACAAAAAAGAGCTTGAGTATCGAACATTTTTGTTCATTTTTACCTAAAAATGTACCATCACCTCTGGCTTCTATTGGCCTGTTAGGCCCTATAAAACCTCAGTTTTGTATATTTACCGATAATCAGGTGAAGGGGGCCACAGTAAGGTCTAAGTAGGCTGACGCCTCATACATTCAATTCCAGGAGGTTCTCTTTTATATGAAACGTCTTAAATATTTGCGCATAGGACCCTAAGTGCCTTATTCGGGTTGTCCCACTTTGCAAAACGAGAAACCAAAACTCCTTCAAGATATTCTATTGTTCCGAAATAACGGTTGTGGGT
>Ga0307432_1001602_pt1 | contig 13417 bp, 9 predicted proteins | sample SalMarWE160150MG_FD_202158 | JGI IMG/M metagenome (GOLD analysis project Ga0307432, IMG submission 202158) | Salt marsh sediment microbial communities from the Plum Island Ecosystem LTER, Massachusetts, United States - WE1603-150 | ecosystem: Environmental > Aquatic > Marine > Intertidal zone >...
TAGCTATATTATAGCTATTTAATTTAAAAAGTCAAGGGGAAAATTTAAAAAAATCAAATAAAAATAAGGAAAGTTTTAGTTTAGATGGAGGCGGAAAATGCTAAAAGATGTGTCCAAGTTTCAGATAGAAACCCTTGACTAAAAGCTGGAAATTCTTACAATTCTTATGTAAGGTGAAAATAATGAAACCGGAAGATAAGGCGCGAGAGAAAATCGATGAACTTTTAGAAGCGGCAGGATGGGAGATTCAGGACTTAGAAGAATTAAATCTTGGATCTTCTCCTGGTGTCGCAATCCGTGAATTTCCTCTTAAATCAGGTCCGACTGATTATCTTCTGTTTGTGGATAGAGAAGCTGTCGGGGTAATCGAAGCTAAGCCTTTTGGTACAACTCTTAGCGGTGTTGCCGAACAATCACAAAAATATATTACCGGTGTCCCGGAAAATTTGCCTCATGTTCAGGAACCTCTTCCTTTTGCTTATGAAAGTACAGGAATTGAAACTAACTTCAGGGATACGAGAGACCCTGAACCCTGTTCAAGACGTGTTTTTGCTTTTCATAAACCCGAAACATTAAAAGAATGGCTTTCGGAAGAAGATACTTTACGGGCAAGACTAAAAAAACTGCCCCCCTTAATAACCGAAAAGCTAAGAGATTGCCAGATTGAAGCGATAGAAAATCTTGAGAAATCTTTTGCTGATGCTAAACCCAGGGCTTTAATTCAAATGGCTTCCGGAGCCGGTAAAACTTTAACAGCAATTAATTCTGTCTATCGCTTGATAAAATTCGGAGATGCTAAAAGAATTCTTTTTTTAGTTGACAGAAGAACGCTGGGGAAACAGGCATTTCAGAAATTTTATGAATTTGAAACGCCTGACGATAGAAGAAAATTTACGGAATTGTATAATATTCAGCATTTAACTACGAATACACTCGATAATGTAAGCCGAGTTTGTATCTCTACTATTCAGCGTTTATACTCTATGCTAAAGGGCGAACCGGAATTCGATCCGGAACTTGAAGAACGTTCAATACTTGGTCTCGCTCCGGAGGAAGTCGAAGAAAGAGAAGTGGCTTACAATGCTGGAATCCCAATTGAGACTTTTGATTTCATTGTTACCGATGAATGTCACCGTTCGATTTATAATCTCTGGAGACAGGTACTTGAATATTTCGATTCCTTTATTATAGGTCTTACAGCAACTCCTTCAAAGCAAACGCTTGGCTTTTTCAATCAAAATCTCGTTACCGAATATCCTCATGAGAGAGCGGTCGCGGATGGCGTGAACGTAGGATTTGAGGTTTATCGCATACGTACCGGGATTTCCGAAAAGGGAAGTACCATAGACGCGGGATATTATGTTGATAAAAGGGATAAGCTCACTCGTAGAATAAGATGGGAACAATTAGATGAAGATCTGGAGTATACGTCTGATCAGTTAGATAGAAGTATAGTTTCACTTGATCAGATCAGGACAGTTATAAAAACTTTCAAAGAAAATTTATTTACAGAAATTTTCCCCGGCAGAACAATAGTTCCTAAGACATTAATTTTTGCCAAAACCGATTCTCATGCCGAGGATATTACAAATATTATTAGGGAGGAATTTGGTAAGGGAAATGATTTTTGCAAAAAAATAACTTATAAAACTTCCGAAAAAACAGAAGATTTAATTAAAAGTTTCCAGAACTCCTATAATCCGCGTATCGCGGTTACAGTTGATATGATTTCGACAGGAACGGATGTAAAACCGCTTGAATGTTTGATTTTTATGCGGGACGTTAAATCCAGGATTTACTTTGAGCAGATGAAGGGAAGAGGTACACGAACGATTCCTTCCGCGGATTTAAGGTCGGTCACTACCGATGCCATGCATAAGACTCATTTTATTATTGTTGATGCTGTTGGAGTTTGCGAAAATGACAAAACGGATTCAAAACCTCTTGAGCGAAAAAAGAGTATTTCTTTTGAAAAATTACTTCAAGGAATCGCACTCGGAATGATGAAAAATGAAGATTCTATTTCGTCTCTCGCGGGCAGGCTTGCAGCCCTTGATAGAGAAATTGATGATAAAGATAGGAAAAATATTAAAAAATTAGCTGAGGGGAAAGATTTAAAGGAGATTACGAACGAACTTTTAGATTCAATTGAACCGGATAAAATTGTTGAAACAGCTAAAAAAGATTTTAATACGGATTCACCTGATGAAAATCAGTTGAATAAGACTGCTGAAAAGTTAATCAACTCAGCAAGTAAAATTTTCGATAATTCGGATTTGCGGACAGTATTAATCGAAATCAAAAAGAGAAGTGAACAGATATTAGATACCGTAAGCAAAGATTCGGTCATTTCCGCCGGATTTGATGTTGACGCGAAGGAAAAAGCAAAAACCTTAGTTGACACGTTCAAAAAATTTATAGAAGATAATAAAGATGAGCTTACGGCTTTGCAGATAATCTACAATCAGCCTTATGGCAAGCGGCATATCACTTTTGAGCAGATTAAAGAAGTAGCGGAAGCCATAGAAAAGCCACCTTACCGACTTACGACTGACCTTCTCTGGCAGGCTTATGAGAGATTGGAAAAGTCTAAAGTTCATGGAGCGGGACCAAAACGTCTTTTGACTGATATTGTTTCTTTAGTCCGATTCGCAATTGGCGAAAGTGTATTTCTTGAATCATTTTCAGAGACTGTAAACAAAAATTTCGAGAAGTGGTTAGAAGACCAGGAGGAATTAGGCAAAAGGTTTAATGAAGAACAATTGAAATGGTTGGAATTAATAAAAAAACATATTTCGTCCAGTCTGGAGATATCGAGAGAATCTTTCGAATACACGCCTTTCCAGGAAAAAGGAGGATTAGTGAAAATTTCCCAGGTCTTTGGTGATAAGTTAGATGATGTCTTAGATGAATTGAATGAGGTATTGGTGGCATGAACAAGTTGGAAATTTTATTAGCAATATTTCAAACTTATTTAAGATAGAGGAGAAAAAAATAATTGCGGTATAAAGTTTTTATAAGTGAAGTTCAAAAAGAGCTTGAAGAAGAAAGATTTGAAATTTATGAATATATAAACTCAAACTCTCTATTGGAAGAATATTTTATTCCTTTTATATTCGAAAAGCTTCCGGCTGAAGGTAAGTCAGCAGTTGAGCATTATGTTGATGAAGTGTCCAAAAGTAATATTCTAATATTACTTTTGGGCAAAGAATATGGAAAGATTGTTTCGAATAATGAGTCTGCTATCGAAAAAGAATATAAGGAAGCAAAAAAGAAGAACTTGGAAATTTTAGTTTTTATTAAGAAAGGAATAAAAAATAGAGATCTTAGAGTTGAAAATTTGATTAAAGATGTTCGGAAACATTTTATTTATAAAAAATTTGATGATAAAATCAGTTTAACAGAGAGTGTTTCAAATAGTTTGATATATTTTTTGAAAAGAAAAGGGAAAATCTCTAAGGAATCATTTGATGAATCAATAAATAGAAATGCAACTTATTCTGATATCAATAAAAAATTAGTAAAGGACTTTTTAGAAAATAGAGCTATAATGCAGAAAGTGAATATACCGAACATCTCTATAAAAGATTTCCTATTAAAAACAATTAGAGTTTTAAAAAAGGAGAAAGATGACTTGTATCCAACAAATGTAGCCGTTCTCTTTTTCTGCTCAACCCCCCAAAAATTTATTCCTCAAAGTAGTATTAAAATCGCAAGATATAAAGGTATCACTAGAGGAGAATTCCTTGATTCCGAAGAAATTAATAGCTCTTTATACGAAATTGTTGACAATATTGAGAAGTTTTTTCAAAGAAATACGCGATCAGCAAGTAAAATTGTTGGTTCCAAGAGAGCAGATATTCCTGAGTACCCTTTCGAAGCTATAAGAGAAGCGGTGGTTAATGCTATGGCACATAGAGATTATAATCGTTTTGGTTCAAATATTCAGGTAGATATTTTTGATGATAGAGTCGAAGTTCTTAGTCCTGGTGGACTTTTACCAGGTTTAGATATTAAAAAATTGGAAGGCATACATGAAACAAGAAACAGGAAAATTTGTGAGATTTTTCATGAAACGAAAGATATGGAAAGATATGGGACTGGCATCGCTAAGATGAAAAAATTTATGAAAGGTCATGGATTAGCTCCTCCTGATCTTTCTCAACCCGGGGATTTTTTTAAAGTAATATTTTATGGTCCTGGGAAAAATATATTGGATTTAATTTCCAGCATTCCTGCGGAAAGGCAAGTGGATTTAGAGGAACAGGGTTTAAATGAAAGACAAATTGAAGCATTATCTCTTATGGTAAACAAAGGAGAAGTTATAACAAATAAGAAGTATAGAAAGTTATTCAAAATATCGCAGAAAACTGCTGCATCTGATTTAAAAAAATTGGTTGAAAAAAACCAAATTGTTATGAAAGGAAAAGGTAGAAATGTTAGATACTATGGTAAATAAAATTACACGATTATTACTAAAATTACATGATAATTACACGATTAATAAATCTTAATAAAATTTGTATGAATTAATGGATGATGTATGACTTATTTTGAAGGATCAAAATAATTGGTGATAAATTGGATGATGTTTTGGATGAGTTAAATGAGGTGTTGGTGGAATGAGTAATTTTGAGTTTTGAATGATGAGTTATAATATATTGGAAAAATGTTTTCAAGGTATTGTTTTAAAACGTTTTGATGAAGAAAACAAGTAAGGATATTCCTCCGAATTGGATTTGTGTCGATATCAACGAAATATTTGAAAATATACCTCTAACTGGTAAAAATTTGAAAAAAAAGGAATATTTGAAGTCAGGCGATCTTCCTGTAATTGATCAGGGACAAGAGTATATTGCAGGGTATACAGAGAGAAAAAATTTAGAGGTTTCGTGTAGTACCCCGTGTATAATCTTTGGAGATCATACAAGAATACTCAAATTCGTAAATTTTAATTTTGTCGCCGGAGCTGATGGGGTAAAGGTAATGAGACCTTTTAAAATATTCAATCCTAAGTTTTTTTTCTATTTTCTTAAAGCTCTGCAATTACCGGATAAAGGTTATGCTAGACATTTCCAGTATTTGGTTAAAGCTTCAATCCCCCTTCCACCCCTTCCAGAACAACATAAAATAGTCGAAAAGATTGAGGAGCTTTTTACGAAATTGGATGCAGGGGTGGAGGCGTTAAAGAAAATAAAAAAACAGATAAAACAATACCGTCAATCAGTCTTAAAATCCGCTTTTGAAGGGAAATTGACCGAGGAGTGGAGAGAAAAAAATAAAAATAAACTTGAACCTGCTTCTGTGCTACTTAAGAAGATAGAAGAACAACCGATAAAGAACAAATACAATACAAACAAAAAAATGTTTGCTATTAATACGGAGTCGATTTTTAAAATTCCTGATATATGGGAATGGATTAGAATAGGAGGATTATGTTACGAAATCCGATATGGTACTTCCGATAAAGCAAGTTATGAATTTGATGGCGTTCCGGTTTTAAGAATGGGAGATATTAATGACGGTAAAATTGATTTCGAAGATTTGAAATTCATGCCGGAAAATTGGAGTGGTGGAGGTAGTTTATTTCTCGAAGTCGGAGATGTCTTATTTAATAGAACGAACAGTTTTGAATTAGTAGGAAAAACTGCAGTATTCAAAGGCTTTGGGGACAAAGTTACTTTTGCTTCTTATTTGGTACGACTTAAGTTTTATAAGGATTTGTATAGACCCGAATTGAGTTCATATTATATTAATTCATTATATGGTAGAAAATTTATTTTATCGTTGATTAGCCAACAGGTAGGACAAGCGAACGTTAGTGCTTCAAAGTTGACATCTATCCCAATCCCTTTAATGGCAGTGCCAGAGCAGCAAAAAATCGTCGAGGAAATCGAGAAGCGATTTTCAATCGCCGATGAGGTCGAAAAAACAGTTGATAAAAGCCTTGAACAGGCAGAAAAACTCAGGCAGAGCATATTAAAAAAAGCATTTGAAGGAAAACTTACCGAGAAATGGAGAGAACAATATCCGAAACTCATAAGCGGAGAAAATAGCGCCGAAAAACTCCTTGAAAAGATAAAGAAAGAAAAAGAGAAACTTAAATAATGTTGAATGATGAACTTTGAATATTGAATTTGTTTAGAAATAACAAAAAAGCCCTTGACTTATGCTCCAAAATGTGTATGATGGTATCGTATAGAAAACAAAGATTTTATACGATACTGTCGTCAAGGAGGATATATGGATATTATTGAAGAATTATATAGGCAAAATCCCTGGTGGGAGGGAGCTCACTCTTTTAGCTTTATCGAAAGAGCTTTTTATCTGGATTTGCTAAAGGAGCAGCTCGCGAAAAAGGATATTGTATTTGTAATGGGGCTGAGGAGAGTGGGTAAGACGACGCTCTTCAGGATGTTGGTAGAATATTTATTATCAGTTGTTTCTCCTAAAAATATTCTTTATGTGACTCTTGATTCGTATAATTTGGGCGATAGTTCCATTCATGATATTTTGGAGGAGTACAGGAAAGAGTACAAATTAAAGCGATCCGAAAAGGTATTCCTGTTTCTTGATGAGATTACCTACAAGGATGATTTTGCTCGTGAATTGAAGAATTTGTACGACCTTGAGAATGTAAAAATATTTGCCAGTTCTTCATCTTCCGCGTCCCTCATCGACAAAAAAACATATCTCACAGGAAGATCGAGGATGATTGAAATTTTACCTCTTAATTTCGATGAATTTTTATTGTTTAAGGATATTAAAGTAAAGAAATCGGAAAAATATTTACTTGAGAAATATTTTGAGGATTATATGCGTTATGGTGGTATGCCTGAGTTCGTTCTTACGGGAGATGTTTCGTATATTTACTCTCTGCTGGATGATATAATTTATAAAGATATTGTATCTGTGCATAAAATAAGAGACGTTAAACTTATCAAAGATTTTTTCAGAATGCTTATGGAAAGAGCCGGTAAACAATTGAGCCTGAACAAAATCGCGAAGGTTATGGATATAAGTGTCGATACGGCAAGACGCTTTTTTAATTATTTTACAACGACTTTCCTTGTGTATCCTGTTGAGAGATGCGGGAAATTGAATGAAAGACTAAGAGCTTCTAAAAAGATATACGCCGCTGATGTTGGAATAAGAAATATAATTACCGGATTCAGAGATAAAGGCGCGATTTTTGAAAATCTTATTTTTTTAAAGATAAAGAACAGAAACCCCTGTTATATTTATAAGGATGGTATAGAGATAGATTTTATGGTAGAGGATACATTGATAGAAGTTAAATATCAATCAAAGATGACCGATAAGCAACAAGAATTATTCGAAAAAATTGAAGCAAAGAAGAAAATCTTGATAAATGGTATGAAAGATTATTTGTCTTTTAAGATGTGAGACGGATAGTGTAGAAATGAAAGATTCAAAATTCAACACTCAAAATTCAAAATTAACAACTAATGTTGTTCAAAAATTATGGAGTTATTGTAATGTTTTAAGAGACGATGGCGTTAGTTACGGAGATTACGTGGAACAGCTTACTTATTTATTGTTTTTGAAGATGGCTGATGAGATGACAAAACCTCCTTTTAAAAAAGCCTCCGCGATACCTGAGGAATTTAGCTGGGAGACTCTCGCTAAAAAAGATGGAGATGCTCTTGAGGTTCAATACCGACATATTCTTGATAATCTGGGAAAAGAGAAAGGAATGCTCGGAGTTATATTCAGAAAAGCGCAGAATAAAATTCAGGATCCGGCAAAATTGAAACGATTGATTGAATTAATTAATGAAGAAACCTGGGTGGGTCTGGACATTGATGTTAAAGGAGAAATATACGAGGGACTTCTGCAGAAAAACGCGGAAGATGTTAAAAGCGGAGCAGGGCAATACTTTACTCCGAGACAATTAATTAAAGCGATGGTTGAAGCAATAAACCCAAAACCCGGAGAGACAATCTGTGACCCCGCTTGCGGAACAGGTGGTTTTTTCCTCGCGGCTTATAACCATATAGCAAAACAAAATTTAAACGAAGAACAAAAGAAGTTTTTGAAATTCGATACGTTTACCGGATGGGAATTTGTTGATAACACTGCAAGACTGTGCGTGATGAATTTATATCTGCATGGGATTGGAGGCGAGGAAAGCCCGATTCGGGTGAGCGATAGCCTTATGTCTGCCCCCGAGGAAAGATTCAAAATTGTTCTTACAAATCCTCCTTTTGGAAAGAAAAGCAGTATAACGATATTCAACGGTGAAGGCAAAGCCACGAAAGAATCTATCTCATACGAGCGTTCCGATTTCTGGGTGACTACTTCAAACAAACAGCTTAATTTTGTTCAGCATATTAAAACCATTCTTGATATAAACGGAAGAGCTGCGGTTGTTGTTCCGGATAACGTTCTTTTTGAAGGTGGGGTAGGAGAAACAGTAAGGAGAAAATTACTCCAGGAATGCGATTTACATACACTTCTGAGATTGCCAACAGGTGTTTTTTATGCGCAGGGAGTAAAAGCGAATGTGATATTCTTCGATAAAAAAGAAGCAAGAGAGAAAGCCTGGACAGAAAAGTTATGGATATATGACCTGCGAACAAATAAACATTTTACTTTGAAAGAAAATCAGTTGAAATATGAAGACCTTGAGGACTTTGTTAAATGCTACAATCCAAAAAATAGACATGAGAGGAAGGAGACTGAGAGGTTTAAAGTTTTCACCTACGATGAACTCATTCAGAGAGATAAGGCAAGCCTTGACATTTTCTGGTTAAAAGATCAAAGCCTTGAAGATTTAGAAAATCTCCCTGACCCTGAGATACTGGTTGCCGAAATATCCGAAAACCTCAAATCCGCCCTCGATCAATTCAGCGGAATATATGAAGATTTAAAAGAAAAATAAAATTAAAATTTGATTCCGACTAAAGTAAAGGAGGTAAATATGAAAAAATCGAAATTAATATATTTAATATTTATTTTAATAGGGTTAAATGGGTGTATGAGTTTCGAAGATAATGTGACTGGTTTTGGTTGGTATGGAATAACAGTATTACTTGCGCCAATTTTTGGGATTTGGATGATTATAGTTGGAATTAAAAATAAGGAGATTGGATCTATAGGGGCAGGTATTGCAGTACTTGCTCTCGGAATAATATTTTATTTGTTTGTTTTATAAAAAAATAGTTAATGAAACTAAAGATTAGGAAAAGGAGGTTAAAATTAGGCGTTGGGAGATAGTAGGTCTGTTATTTGTAATATCTAGTTTTTTTAAATTGTATGGGTGGGGAGAGATTCGTTATGCATATAAACCTACAAATATACGACAAGAGAGATCTACAAAATCAAAGGTAATTGATAAATTATATAAAGGAGACAGAGTCAAGGTAGATTTCGAAAGAAACGATTGGTTTGCAGTTTTTAATGAAACAGAAGAAAATCGATTGGAATCCAATGCTATTGGTTATGTATATGTTCCACTTTTAAAATTAACTCCTCCTTATGATTTTCGAGAATGCAGATGGGGTATGAGTATACAAGAAGTTAAAAAGAGAGAAAAGAAAAGGCTCGAGGAATTTGATTTGGATTTTTTAAATATGAAGGGAAAAGGATATCTCTGTACGGATAAAATAGCAGGGACAGAAGGTTTGGTTCTCTATGGTATTTATAAAAATAAATTAGTAAGAGGTGGTTATTGGTTCGATATATCCAACGAAAATCCCGAAGTATATATTAAAAATTATCAAAACTTGAAGGATTTATTATTAGATTTATATGGTCCTCCTTATACCAATATAGATTCAACTGGCAAGAAAATGACTATGGATTTAGAACTATGGCATAATAATAAATATCGTAATGAACCACGAAAATGGGATTTGGCCCTCAGATTAGGGCATTTAGAGTATAACACTTTTTGGGAAACACATAATACCAGTATTAGACTGAAATTATGTGGTGGAAATAATAGCAAAAAATTAATGATAGTTTATGAAAGTTTAAGAATGCAGCAAATGCTTGAAGAATTTCTTGAAGATTATAAAAATCCGTATCTCGAGAATTAAAATATGTGTGATAAATATTTTACCCTCCACGATTTGCCGCAGGAGGATAGACCCAGGGAACGATTGAAAAAAGTTGGGGTTGATAATCTTTCCATTCAGGAACTTTTAGCCCTGGTTATTGAAAAAGGAAGGAAAGGAAAAAGTGTTTTGTCTGTTTCTCAAAACTTGCTGGCAAGGTTCGGGAATCTCGCAAAAATGAAAGAAGCATCAGTCGAGGAATTACAGAAAGTCGATGGGATAGGCTTTGCGACTGCGTGTAAGCTGAAAGCCGCTTTAAAACTGGGGGAGAAGGCATTAAATAAACATAATAAATATGACTATAAAATTACTACACCAAAAGAAGTATTTGAATTACTTAAAAATGATCTGGGAAGCAAAAAGAAAGAACATTTTAAAATATTGTCTTTAAATACACGAAAAAAACTTATAGGTATAGATGATATATCAATCGGTATTTTAGATAGCAGTATCGCTCATCCGAGAGAGATTTTTAAAACTGCTATACAAAACTCCGCCGCTTCGATAATACTGGTTCATAATCATCCATCGGGCGACCCGACTCCGAGTAATGATGATATAAAGATGACAGAACGAATTATCGAAGCCGGAAAAATCATGGGAATAGAAATCGACGACCATGTAATAATTTCGGATAATTTATTTGCCAGCCTCCGAAGCGACCCCAAAACTTCAGGATTGTGGAGGAAATAAAACATAGTCATTAGTCACTGGTCGTTGGTTGCTAGTCAAAACATTTAATAGCTCACGGCTTACTGCTCACAGCTTCCGGCTAAAAAACAATAAAAACTCTGTGTGCTCTGCGGTTCAATAAATTTTTTTTTGAGTGGGGTAGGGATTCTGCATTCTGGCTCCTGGCTTCTGGATTCTGATTTAAAATTCCTTGACAAGCTTACAAAAATTCATACAATTGATATCGAAGGTTTTTTAAATTATGATTGTTAATTGGGTCGCGAGAGTTTTTGTAGCAATAAATTCGAACAAAAAGGCATCACAGATTGCGCTGGCTATATCACTTGCTTTTATTCTTGCGTTGGTTCCCAAAACAAACCTTTTCTGGGTTTCGTTGTTTGTTCTTACTTTCTTTTTTAAGCTGAATCAAGCAGTGGAAATGGTATTTATTGCCGTCTTTAGTCTGCTCCTTGGTTTTCTGGATGTATTCCTGGATAAAATCGGATACGTTATTCTTATGATCCCCTCATTAGGCAGTTTCTTTACGGAACTTTTCAATAGTCCCTTCTTTTATTTGACAAAATATTACAATTCCCTTGTTATGGGTGGGCTGGCGATGGGATTGGTACTGGCTTTGCCTATTTATTTTCTGGCAAAATACCTGGTCGATGTTTACCGCGATAGAGTGAGAGAGAAAATCGCGAATAATAAATTTGTTCAGCTAATCGGGAAACAACCTCTTGTGGCAGGGCTTAAAAGTAAATTTGGCTCGGCCGTGAGTTTTTATGATAATATCAGGTGACTATGAGTGAAGTAAAAAAAATACCGAAACTATTTATCGGAACATTTACCGAAGAACAGTTTAAAAAGAAGATCCTGCGTAAACTCTATATACACGAATACAAAAATTATATAAATAAAGTTTTCGTCCGGGATGAGGAAGGAAACTATAAGTTAAGGGAAAACCTTGATAAAAAAGATATAAAGAGACTTAAAGGTATCGCAAAGAGCATTAAAAGCAATACGGGTTTTGTCCTCCGGGGGAAACTATCTCTTATAGGTATTCTTATAGCGGGTATAGTAGTCTTTAACATTATATTTATGAATAAACTAATTGAAAGAGCGATGGAAAGAAGTCTTGAAAGGATCTTCGAAGCGAAAGCGGATGTTACGGGATTGGATTTTCAGATTTTTGATGGGCGCGTTGGTATCAAATCTATCGAAGTCGCGAACAGTAGAAAGCCTTTCCGCAATTTATTTGAGATCGGAGAGATTGATTTACAGGTCGATATGCGGCAGCTTGTAAGAAATAAGGTTGTAATCGATAATATAGAATTACAGGAAATAAAGTGGAATACTGAGAGGAAAACATCGGGAGCCCTTCCGGGAAGCAGAGCGATAAAAGCAGGGGAATTGGGTGAGGAAGAGGGGAAAACTTTCATAGGTTCTTTCCTGGAAGACGCGGGAAAAGTTGTGGCTGAAATTATAGAAAGAGAGATGAAAAACATCAAATCCCCGAAACTTCTGGAAGAATTGCCCGGAAAATACCGGGGCTTAAAGGGAAAGTGGGAAGAGACATTACAGGAGCAGAGGAAAGAAGTCGAAAATCTTCCGAAATTGATAGAGCCTGTTAAGGCGATAAAAATGGAGGATATAAAGACGGCTGAGGCGGCATTAAGCGCATATAACATGGTTGACGAAACATATAAAAAGATCAAGCTGACGGAAACGAATCTCGCAGGTTCCTATGATAAACTAAAAACAGATCTAAATATGGCAAACGAGGATAAAAAAAGCGTTAGCACCAGTATCAGTAATGATTTAGCGCATCTTACTTCTTTTATTAATTTGCCTGAAAAAGCAGGGGGAATTGCCAGCGCGATTCTGAATCCTTACATAGAGAAATATCTTGGCGGGATACATGATGAGTTTAAAAGGTGGAATTATTACTTTGAAAAATTGAAACCTTTTATAAAAAGAAAAGAGGGGAAAGAACTGATCTTACGGGCTTACGGTCGAGATATTACTTTTCCTAGCGCCGCGGTACCGAAGTTCTGGCTTAAGAACATGGATGTTTCCCTGGGCAGTATAGCAGAGCGAAATCTTTATAGTATAAAGGCGAGTGATATTACGAGCGATCAGAATATAATAAATAACCCGACCACTTTTTCTATAAAAAAAATTAAAAGTGTTGAAGAAATCGAATGGGCGGGTTTGATAGATAAAAGGGAAAATAGGGAAAAATCGGCAGTGTTTGACTTTAAAGCGAAGAATATTCCTTTTGTTTTAGATGAGGGTATTAAAGCCTTTAAGGTTAGTAACGCGAAAGGTATTTATAATCTCGATGGAGAGATTTCTTTCGACCGTTCCAATAGAGCCGGAGGAATTTTATCTTTACATCTTTTTGATTTAGGTCTGGATTTGAGTGATAAGGAAGATAAAATCGCGGCGAATATCAAGGGTGTTCTTTCGACAAATCCTGTGGATATTCAGGTTGGTTATACTGTTTCTCCGGACGGAAAATACACTTTTAATATAAAGAGTAATCTGGATAAACTAATTTCCGGGACTATAGGTAAATTGGTAGCGGAGTGGGTGGATGAAACGAAAGCTAAGCTTGAGGTAGAATTAAATAATTCGCTTAGAGCCAAACTCAATGAATA
>Ga0307432_1001605_pt1 | contig 13412 bp, 12 predicted proteins | sample SalMarWE160150MG_FD_202158 | JGI IMG/M metagenome (GOLD analysis project Ga0307432, IMG submission 202158) | Salt marsh sediment microbial communities from the Plum Island Ecosystem LTER, Massachusetts, United States - WE1603-150 | ecosystem: Environmental > Aquatic > Marine > Intertidal zone >...
CGATTTGCTCTTCGGTCCAATTTCCATCTTTCATCCTGCCTTACTCCTCAAACCTCAAAGAGGCTTTGGTTTCATATCTACTTATGCTTACTCCCTGTTAAATTCGTCTAGCGATCTAATGCGCAGTTGGTCAAGCAATTTGCCTTCTCGTGGTGCCAGCTATCCCCGAACTTGTGTAGGTCCGATCCGTGCGGGGGCGTACGGATCGGACCTACCGAAAAGGAGGGACGCCACGACGAACTATCTCTGATTTTGAAAATCTCCAGCAGCCAGATGTGGTCCAGCACTGCCACAATCGCGGTATTTCCCTGTGCTTTGCCCGTCATTTCAGCGTCTTTTGTGGCACTGGCGACTTGTTTTGCTCCAGCCCAGTTGCACACATGCCTAAACTAAACGGTTATGGCTGAGCACACAATCAGGGAATTACTGAGTTTGCCCTTCGAAAAACCTGATTTCGCCCTTCGAAAAACCTGAGGCAGAAGTCCCCCCTCCCCAAGGACCGGCAGCGTCGCCTCTCTGTGGCGACGAACCAGAAGTAGGGTGGGTGAAATGAAATGGAACCCACCTTCCCAAATGGAGATGGAAATGGTGGGTTTCGCCCTTCCGCTGAAGGGCTACACCCACCCTACTTATGCATCTGGCTGAAGCCACGCACCGTTCGTGGTGAGCCCTTCGAATACGCTAAGGACATGCTAGTAAATCCGTTCGTGGTGAGCCCTTCGACTCGGCTCAGGACAGGCCTGTCGAACCATGAACGGGCCTTATATAAAATTCAGGATAGGCCATCACCCTCACCCTCTCCCTTCAAGGGAGGGGGGGTATAAAAATGTAGTTGCCCATCCTTCTTTGAAGGATTGGGCGCGATTTATTGGGCTAGTGTGCCTGATAAATCAGGCAACTACAGGAATAGGTGGTGCTCCCCCAAGATATATGTCTCAACAATAGTGCGAAAATAAAAATGTCATTGCGAGGCCTGTCTCGAACTAAGTGAGGGAACTCGACGAAGCAATCCAGGTGAGGCAGTGGCAGTGTTAGCGGCGGTATGGCTAGCCTTCGAGGGCGGTCAATCCTTCACGGATGGCATATTTGGTTAGCTCGGCCACACTGTAGATATCCAGCTTGTTCATGATTTGCTGGCGGTGCGTTTCAACCGTCTTAACGCTCACGTGCAGGGTGGAGGCAATCTCCTTTATCGTCTTGCCCTCGGCTATAAGCTGCAGCACCTCTCGCTCCCTCGCCGTCAAGTTGGACATGAGGGCGGACTCAGTCGCTGGCAGGTGAGCTATGTAACCTTCCACCACAATGCCAGCTATCCCCGGACTCAGATAGGTCTGGTTGGCCACCACTGCATGGATCGCCCGCACCAGTTCCTCCAGCGCGCAGTCCTTCAACAGGTAGCCCGATGCACCTGCGCCAAGCACTCCAGCGACATAACGCTTGTCGGAATGCATAGATAGGGCGAGTACTTTGACGCCAGGGTATTCAGCGACGACCTGCCGGGTAGCTTCAACACCATTTAAATCGGGCATGGTGAGGTCCATGACGATCACATCTGGCTGCAGCTTGCGTGTCAGCTCTACCGCTGTCCGTCCGTTATCCGCCTCGGCAACCACCTCCATGTCGGGCTCCTTCTCCAGCATGGCGCGCACCCCTTGGCGCATGATCATGTGGTCGTCGGCAAGGATAACCCTAATGCTCATGTCAGTTTCCTCCTGTGCTCTCGCCACCGCTTTCCAGTGGCGCAACAAGAGTCACCCACGTTCCCCTGCCCGGCTCCGATTCCACTTCAAACTGCCCCCCGAACTCGGTCAATCGCTCCCGTATGCTGAACAGGCCGAAGCCGCGGGTCCTCTGTTCCATTTCCGACGTGTCGAATCCGACCCCATTGTCCTCAACCACCACCCGTAGCTCGCCGTCATCTCTACAAACCGATACCGTGACCGCTTGCGCCTCAGCGTGCTTGACCACATTCATCAGCAGCTCTCGCACCACCCAGAAGACAAAGCCTCGAGCGTCGTCTCCCAGCGGCTTGTTCTGGCCGTCGTCCTCGAACCGGCCCACTAAGCCATGCTCTGCTTGCACCTGTTCGACTAACCACTCCAGCGCTGGCTCAAGACCCAGCTCGTAGAGGATGGGAGGGCTGAGCTCGAAGGTCAACGACCGCGTGTTTTGAATTGTATAACCAACAAGCTCTCGGATTTCGTCCAGTTGCTCTTTCAGACCGGTAGAGGATAGCGTCTCTCGCAGTGCTCCTAACTTCATCTGAAGTACAGCCAGTGGCTGGCCTATCTGGTCATGCACACCCGCCGCCAGACGCTTTCGCTCCCGCTCCTCGGCCATGGATAGCCGGGATGCCAGAGAGCGAAGCCGCCGTTCAAAGGCATGGATCTTTTCCTCTGCCCGCTTGCGCTCGGTTATGTCTATTACTAGCAATAGATAAGCCCGCTCACCCTCGTAGACGGTCTCCTTGAACCTTACGGCTACGAACACCGTGGTCCCATCTTCTCTCTGCAACTCGAAGTCCTCGTGGTCAGGCGGTGGCTCGCCAGACTTGGTCGTTTCATAGATATGCTTCGATTTCTCAAGGCTCGCTGGTGTAAGGTTTTCCAGAAAAGGCCCACCAATTATATCCTCCACCGGCCTTCCGATAGCTTCTGCCGCACTCCTGTTGGCAAAGAGCACCTTGCTCCCCCTTACTATCATGAATCCATCATTCATATCGTCAATCAGGGCTCTATATTTTTCCTCCGATGCCCGTAGTGCCTGCTCCGCCTGCTTGCTCTCAGTGATGTCGTCTATTGCTGCGATCACACATAGTTGCCCGCCAACATCGATGGTATCTGCTGAGTACAGTCCTACACGTATCTCGCCTGACTTCATGCGGAACTCGACCTCTTTATTGCGAACTTGCCCCCGTTCCTGTAACATCTGGCGTATTTCAGCACGTTCCTCTGGCTTTACCCAAAGGCTCAGCTCTTCTGAGGTGCGACCTATGACCTCTTCATGGCCGTAGCCAGTGGTGCTGACAAAACTGTCGTTTACATCGATCGTTATTCCACCGGGAAACACTAAGATAACCATCGGGTTAGGACTGCAACGAAAGGCCTTGGAGAACTTCTCCTCCGACTCCCGCAGCATCTCCTCCGCCCGCTTTCGCTTTTCCTCGAGTTCTAAGGTATATAGAGCGGAAGCGATGTCTGTGGCAACTTCTTGAAAGAGATATCGTTCCTCCTCATCTCCCACGAGATGGGAAGGGGTTGAGACGGATAACAGGCCATAGACATTTCCCTCATACTCAAGACGGGCGGTCAGCGCCCCCCTGCCAGCATAACTCCTCGCTAGTGGACAGTCAGTGCACGTTAGTAACAGGTCTTCAATCCCTACAACGGCTGATTGCTTCAACGCCCTCTGGCCACAGGCGGTCATTTCTCCACGACTGAGCATCTCTATCATCGGCAAGAAAGCATCGCCCAGACCGACTTCGGCTGTGTTAACAAGCCCTCCTGACTCATCAAACATAGCCATCCAGGCGTTGTAATAGCCGCGAGTCTGGACGAGGTGATCGCAGCAACCCCTAATCAACGCGTCGCGGTCCTTTTCCCTGGTGATGAGCTGGTTTACACCCCGAATAGCACGAAGCACCAGATTAAGATGTTGTATCCTTTCGTCCGCCCGATTGCGCTCGGTGATGTCGTTTATAGCTGTTAGTAAACACGATTGACCCCCAAGGTCGATGGTATCTGCTGAGTACTGTCCGATACGTATCTCACCTGATTTCATACGGAACTCTACTTCTTTACCGCGAACTCGGCCCCGTTCCTGCAACATCTGGAGTATTTCGGCACGTTCCTCTGGCTTTACCCAGATGCCCAGCTCTTCTGAAGTGCGACCTATGCTCTCTTCACGACTATAGCCGGTTGTGTTGACAAAACTGTCGTTTACATCGAGCATTCTTCCATCGGGAAACACTGAGATAATCATCGGGTTAGGATTGGATTGAAAGGCTTTGGAGAACTTCTCCTCCGACTCACGCAGCACCTGCTCCGCCCGTTTGTGCTCGTCTTTTAATGTTTCGCATTCGGCGAATCGCTGGCGCATTTGCGCCAGTTCCTCTATAAGTTGCGTCTTGGTCTTGTCCTGGTCTTTCATCTCGTGCACCTCCCGAAGCAGCCAGCAAAATCAGGTTACAAATACCAACGCCCCGCGATAAAAAAACAAAAGCCTTCCTCCCCTGAGAAAGGCTTTTTGCAAGTGCCTCTATTTTCCATCTTCAGCAGCCCAGCCATCACGGTAACCTCCTTTACCTTGGATCCATGGCTATGCCCCCGCTACTGCTTGCGCTTTTCGTTGGTCACAATATCTCATTCAATTGAAACGATGCTTTGTCAGATATTCTACATATCTAACTAATAGAAGGTAATATTAAGTTGGCTAGTATTAATTATTACTATATAGCGCTGCTTTTGTCAATGTCGTGCAGTCGTCCGTCATATATGCTCGCCTGCCCAACAAATCGCGCCCAATCCTTCAAAGATCGAAGATCCTACGGAAGGATGGGAAACTACATTTTTGAATCCGACAATTACTGTAGTTGTCTGATTCATCAGGCACAAACGAAAATAGGCCTGGTTGGAGCCCTTCCGCGGAAGGGCTCCAACCTACCACATTACTTTATCCCCCTCTCCCTTGAAGGGAGAGGGTTGGGGTGAGGGTGCAATTTCCCCCTCCCTCTAACTCCCTCCAGGGGAGGGAGGATATGTTGCCGCCCGCCTATTCTGTCATTCTGAGCCGAAGCTCTGAGCACAGCGAAGAGGAGGCGAAGAATCTCGGTGTGGGGAGACCCCTCCGCACGCCAGGTGAAACCAACAGTAGGGGCGGGTTTGAAACCCGCCCCTACTTGCTTGTTCTCAAGGCGCTGTGGTGGCTTTATTTCGCATCAGGCAACTACTGCATGGCTGTAGGCTCGCTTCCGGGCGGGTGAATTGATGACACGAACACGGCGGGATAGCTTCCTCCGTCTTGACCTGTTAGCAACCATCTTAATAAACAGAACGGCGATACATGCGGTATAAGCGACAAGCACGATGCAAGCACCATAGAGAAGAGGGGTATGGAGGAATCGTCCATCGGAAAACTGGTCCTGGAACAAGTACCATATAACATGGTCAGTGTCAACAAGTACACCGACAACCCCACAGATAATCCCGGCAACCAGTGTATAACCGAGCATCTTCAAATAATTCCTGTTATTCATCGTTCTCATACCTCCAAACCTCAAACTACTTATACTTCTATCTTAGTATGCTGAGATTAATTGGCCATAAAAACGGGGTTAAAGTTTTATTAAAAATATGGTGAATCGAAGATAAGTGGAGCTATTGCAGGTTGAAATGCTTCCCACAAAAAGCAAAACCCACCGCCCTCATTCACGGTGGGTTCTGCTTCGCTCTTAGGCATCTATGAGTCTTAGTGGGGAAGTGACGAGAGGAAACGGTTTAGAACAACCCGATGCAGTAATCCTCCAAGACATGGGTGATAACCGACATGCATAGCGCAGGCACCATACACAGGAGGAAGGTGGAGAAATTGCCCAGGTGAAAATGGGCCTTTATACCGCTGGTGCTGACCACACTCAGAGTCAACAGGTACGTCGATAATCCGATAAAGAATCCTAACCCCCAGTGCATCACCTCGCAAAATATGATATGTTCCGTTCCCCACAGCATTTTCTTATCCCTCTATTCTCATTGTCGTACATAGAGATTAAATATTCATAAAACGCGTCTTAAGATCCTGTTAATATTTTGTGCCAGTGGGGCGTGCGGTGAGGACACGTTTACCCCCCATTTTGTAAAGGGGGCTAAGAGCTCGTCATTACCTACGTCTATCCCCCCTTTTGTAAAGGGGGCTAGGGGGATTACGATATTTGATAATAAGCAAGATAATATCAGGGATGCTTGTATGAAAGAGCAGAGATTAAGAGTTTTAAGGTTTTCAGATAGGCAGCTATTTGAGAATTTACAATCCCCCTGAATCCCCCTTTTGTAAAGGGGGCTAAGAGCTCGCCATTACCTACGTCTATCCCCCCTTTTGTAAAGGGGGTGAAGAGCTCGCCATTACCCACATGTTCCCCCTTTGTAGGGGGGTAATAGCTCATCACTACGTACGTCTATCCCCCCTTTTGTAAAGGGGGTGAAGAGCTCGTCATTACCTACGTCTATCCCCCCTTTTGTAAAGGGGGTGAAGAGCTCGCCATTACCTACGTCTATCCCCCCTTTTGTAAAGGGGGTGAAGAGCTCGTCATTACCTACATGTTCCCCCTTTTGTAAAGGGGGCTAAGAGCTCGTCATTACCTACGTCTATCCCCCCTTTTGTAAAGGGGGCTAGGGGGATTTTGTATTTACAGGTAAAAAAGGCCTATTGAGAAAAGGATTATGTTTGTCTGTGATGATAAGCCCTTCAAGAGAGGAATTATGTTGTTTTTCAATAGAAAACTAGGAACTCGTCATTACACACATGTTCCCCCCTTTTGTAAAGGGGGCAAGGGGGATTTTATGTTTATGGGTAAAAAAGGCCTATTGAGAAAAGGATTATGTTTGTCTGTGATGATAAGCCCTTCAACTTCACGATCTCTCCAAAGGAATAGAGGGCTCCCGATAAGGATTCCTGCCTCGTTTGGTGGAGGTTGCTTTGCTTTGTCAAATAGGAGCTTAATCCACCTCTGGACAAGAAGGCTTGGCTCAGGTTCCAAACCAGATAAGCCGTGGAGGGCTTGCTTCTCAATAATCGTCTTCCCTTCGGTATGCGACCCAGAAGCTATCACTGGATACATTTCAACAAAGAAGCCAGCATTCATCTTGGTCCACCTATAAAGCATGTAGCCAACTAGTTGTTACCTACTCAGTACTGCCACGACTCACTTCTATATAGCATTTCTTAAGCTCTATAGATTGTACCTTAGAGTTGACTAGATCTATCGTTAAAAGTTGACCTATCCAGCAACCGTTTGCGAATTGAACAATTCGGAATGTGTGACGGCATACTATGATATTAACCATCTCCGTTATTAGTTATCGACGCAGCTTGCATATCCGTAAAATTATCAATTCTTGACGTTGCATGTGATATATAATTATTGCCTTTTTTATATCTATCTAGAGGGGGCCCCCTCCCCCCTGTTGTAGCTATGATTTTGGAGAAAATATGCTGTTATAAAATAGGTAAACCATATATGGTAAACGATAGGGTATACGGTATAGCAAACGTTATGGTAAACCGCAGGTCGCAACTCATATCCTTGTTGGTCATGAAATCCGCGGGAAAAGTGGAAATACAGAACTCTCTGGAGTAGAGCGGCAGTCCTTCATCGGCTGGCGTAGACTTGTTTGAAGGTGATCCCAAAGCTTTCAAGCACGCTGCAAGCTGCGCTTCCGCCCTCACGGCAGATGCCCGCAAGCAGATGCCACGAACTGACTTCGCCGTCCCCCAACCATCGAGCTTCATCCTGGGCCGACTGAATGACCTTTTTAGCGCGGCGCGTGAATTGGAGTTCGTCACCTGAAGGCTCTGCCCCACGGCCAATTATGAATTCCACAGCGCTGCGGATGGCTGGGAATGGGTCTGTAGCGACAGCAGTCTGCGCCAGAACTTTGGCTATAGTTGCGCTTTTCATGGCTACCAAACCAAGAAGGATGTGCTCGGTGCCTACATAATTATGATTCAGTCGTCTTGCTTCGTCCTGTGCTAGAGAAAGCGCCCTCTGCGTATTATCGTCAAAGCTTACAGGCTGGAATCGACGGTCCGGACGTTCCACGTCTATTCGTAAAACCTTGATAATCTCGTCGTTAATGGATCGCCCTGTCTTTTGTGCCCTGTTGCTCAACCGCTGGAAAACGCCATCCGGTATGTCTGTTACATATAGCTCCATCAATAGTACCCTCCCCCCTTCAAGCATCAAGCAATTGTAATAGCATGTCTCCTGTAGCCAGACACAGTTAGGAGACGCCGCTGTTTTAGACTTCCTTGGAATATTTCCTCAGGAATGCAACAACCCTGAGTACTTCTTCATGCGTATGCTCTTTCAACCGTCTGGCCACGCCCCTTGCCGTCCTAACATCCCTGTCAAGTATACACCACGTTTCTTCGGCGATTAGAGAGGCTACATCGCTCGGAACCCCCTCATACCTTGATAGATAAGCCTGGCAGATATTCAGGAACTCCTCCCTGGAATAGGGCTTGAAGTATAGCACCCCACCGCTGAACCGGGATTTAAGCTCCGGGGGTATGCTCATGTCCCTGTTGGCTGCGGCAAAGACCGTGAGGTCGAGTTTTAATCCCCTGTGCCGTCTGTATTTTGCCTCGAGCACATCCCCGGTTTCCATAACTGATAGCAGCACCGCGGTGACATCCATATGTAACTTATCTATCTCATCAAGGGCCAGCACCTTCGGCTGATATGTGAAGAAGGCATCGGTGAGCCCGGCTGCCGTCACCCTGGAGCCAGTGGCAAAATAGGTGCCTTTTACCCGTCCCAATTCCATCAGGAAAAGGGACTTAGCCGTAGCCGGTGGCCCGATAAGCAGATAATGAACTCTTTTACCTTCCTTAAGTGTGAATTTCATGTCTTCCTTGACATCTTCATAGCCAGTTATGCAATCGAACAGGTCTTCTGGAATCTCAAGATGCTCGGCTGCAATCTCGGGGATCTCCTCCCTCTTTCCAAGGGCTTCTTGGATTGTGGCCCTCCCGACTAAGGAGTAGTGGGTTGACGAATTGGTGGAAAAGACGATTGATACAAGCCCAGCATTTAGGAGAGAGCGTATTCTTGTAGCAGGGATGTTCACATCAGTCCATTGCCAAGACACATCTGCACTCTGGCCTGAAACATCTCTCGACCAATCATCCGGGGCGTGTTTCTCCTCGTAGCCTATCAGATACCGCAATAGCCCCTCTTTCTCAGGGTCTTGTGTAAGTTTGAGGACTGCCCTGGCGAGGCATTCCTCGTGGACTACACCCGAGGCTTCATTGTAACCCGGTACGGGAAGGCCATCAGTTACTTCTTCAAAGCAGAACTTACAGATTCCCATGAGTCATCACCGCCTTCGCAATTCCTCTACAGGCTAAGTATAGTGTCACCCAACAAGGGAGACAAGCAGCCCGTCAACCACGTGTTCTGCTAGTTGGGTCAGCCGGTTTAAAGTGGATACGCATACCTAACAATCGATTTTTTCCCCAATTTGTCGAAAGGTTGAAACATGGATACCGACCCTCTCATTTCGCACCTTTGCCTGTTCAATTTTGATGCTTTCAACGTCGGCACGCCATATTTCATGACACTGCAGATCACTGCCAAGTATTACTAAGACGGCGTAGTCAAAGGCAAAGTTTACAAATTGTCCAATTCTACCCATGGGTCTAACAATGCCTCCTCGGTCTGGCGCCCGGCCTTTTATCTGATACCTCTTACCATGTTGGTCGATAGCATCGAAGCCTCTATTCTCTGGGGGCATGCGCGTGAGAGATAATTTCTCGCAGGCGTAAACCTCTGCCAACTCTGGAGTCACACCTAATCTCCTCCCAGACCTCCTCTTCCATTCTTGGCCTAGTTGGCGAAGTGCCTCCATCAACTCGTCGTTATCCAGATTCTCAAACTTAAAATTCATTTAAAGCCTCCTCGATCCACTCGCGTCGGTGGCTAGAAAAGAGACCTCAGCCGGAACATATTGATCCATTCTAGCACAAAATATGCTCATTGAGAATATTCTTGTCCCACATAGTACCTATAATCTTGATTGCCGTGCAACGAAATGTGGTGGGCCCCAGGGTTCGTCAGGCAAGGAAGCTAGCTACACCTCCCGTGTCGCAGCTAGAACTGGCTGCTCGGCTGCAGCTAATGGGGCTGAGAATTGACCAGTCTGCCATTTCCAAGATTGAGCAAGGTAGCCGCCCCGTGCTTGATCTAGAGGTTGTTGCGCTGTCCAAGACCTTGAAAGTATCTGCCTCATGGTTGCTTGGGGAGGCTGATACTCCTGTTGAACTATAAACAAAATAGAGAGGCGTCACAGGCGAGGCGTTTTATCATTCCGTTTATCGTATCACCTAGCACTAAACCAAAGACAATATTGTGCAGTGTGGTTTACCATACCGTTTACTACATCGTTTGTCATATCGTTTACCACATATGGTTTACCCGATTATAATGGCAAATTTGCTTCGAAATTATAGCTAAACAGGGGGGAGGGAGGGCCCACTTTTTTAGCTTTGAAAAATGCGATTTTCTGCAAAGACATAGTAGAAATTTTAAAAAATTTACATGGTCTATAATTTTTTACCATAGAAAAGAGCACTCATAAATGCCACGTTTTGGCAGGTGACCGGTGTGGTCTGTTGGGTGGAGGGAGTGGTTGAAGCAGTGCTGATCTTCGCTGGGATTTTGCTAACATTTTGCTAACCAACTGATTAGCATCCCCTGGCACAGGACAGCACGCCAGATACAAAACAGTGTCTTAGATTACTGAACAGATGTGCTAAACCGTATCTGGCGGCACCCCTTGGCAGGTCCTCCGCAGCACTCATAACCCGGAGGTCGTTGGTTCGAATCCAACTCCCGCTACCAAATGAAGCGTAATGGGGCTGAGCAGAGATGTTCAGCCTCTTTTCTTTGCCCAGCGCGAGGTTGTATGCCATTGCTCTATGGTGGCGGGTATCCATGAAGGGGAGTATGGCGGCATGGATTCGGCAAGTGACCAACGGGTCACCGCGTCGGCATGGACTCAAGGGATGGCTCGGACCTAGCGGTAGGCCCGCCTCATTAGCAGGATGACAATGGCACCAGCGATTGCGATGTCCGCCGCTCGCAAGCAGCCTACAACAATCTGTCCTAAGAGGTCATGTCGGAGCGGCAGTTCGCCGATGGCATTGTAACACACTATTGCCCCCGCTGTGATAGCAATGCCCACAAATAGAATAAAAAGTAGTTTGGCGACCATTGCAGCATATATTGAACAACAATTTACCCCTTTTTGTCAACCTCAGTCAGTTAAGGGTAGAGTCTAGGAATGTATGTAGCGTGGCGGCGTCGGTACGCGGCGGTTTGGGACGTGGAGAACAACCTTGGGCCGTTTATGGTTCGAGGACGACAGGTCGGCCGACACTTCGGCCCAGGCTTACCACGAACGGTATGGGGGCTCACCAAGGTCGGTTGTTGGCGGTTAATGTTGCATGGCCTTTCTGGCGAAGAACATCACCACGCCGACAAGTACGATGTCCAGCCCTACAAGGAGGAGGACGTTGGTGGCGATTTCAGGCCAGCCGCCACCCCGCTGGCTGATGTCAATGATCGGCTGGACGATGTAGTAGGTAGGGAAGATGCGCCCTATCCACTGAGGGATCTGAGGGAAGAGGTAGATGATGACAGGGGCGTAGAAAAAGATGCCGAAGAACTTCATCACGGCGAACAGACTGCTGGTGTCCTTTAGCACGGAAGCGAGCACCAGGCCGGTCTCGGCGGCCATGATCGAGCCCAGCACCAGCACCATGACAAGCAGCAGCGGTTGGGCGCCGAAGGCCTGATTGATGACCAGCATCAGGATGCCCATGCAGAGGCTGAGTATAATCCCCAGGAGAGCCTTGGCCACGAAGACGTCCGCCACCGTCGTCGGGGTAACGACCACTGCCTGCAGTGTCCGGTTCTGCTTCTCGGCTATGATCGAGGTGGCCGGTAGGAAGATTCCTCCTATGAGCACGGCGATGAGCACAATGAACGGCAGCAGCCGGTCACTCCAGGGAACACTCACCTCATCGCCCAAAGCGACGGTCTCTATCTCAACGGGCACCTCCTGGCCAGCGATCTCCCTTATCAGGTCAGCGAGAGTGATAGACAGTATGGTGCGGTTCTTCGCCAAGCTCTCGCCCCAGACGTATGCGGTGATTTCGGCCGTTTCTCCCTGGACGACGGCGTCGTCGAACCCCGCAGGAAGCACTATGCCCATGTCTACAGCGCCGTTTTCGACCGCCTGTTTCAACCCAGAGGCTGTCCCATAGTCCTTGATGACGACCGAGTCAAGCTGCTGGGACAGGGCGACCAGTTCGGAATCGCCTTCATCCATGATGCCCAACTGTGGCTTCTCACTGAAGAAAGTGCCGAAGGCCAGCGAAATTACCAGCGATATAAGAAGCGGGGCGGCGATGGCAAAGATGAGGATGAAGCTCCTCGAGCCGTGAAAGAACTCCTTGCCCAGCAGAATACCCACCCGTTTGAGACTCATCGGAATCTCCTTCCCAGTGCAATGATGCCGGCCCATATGACAGCTACGTCAAAACCCACGAGTATAAACAGATTGAGCGAGACGTCGCCCCAGCCGGCGCCGAAGGCCGAAGCCTGATGCACGGTATCGGCGAGGTAGTAGGAGGGGATGATCTTGGTCCAGGTGGAAACGGTGCCGGGGAAGAGAATGCCAAACGCCGGAATGATAAAGATGATGAGTATGACCATGCCCCATCCCAGGGCTGACATCATGTCTCGGGAGAGAGAGGCTATGAGGAAGGCGAATCCAGTGACGAGCACCGCGCCGAGCAGCAGGGCGGTGAGGATTATAAGCGGCTGACTGCTCATGCCACCGACGACAGCCATGAACAGGGCCGCCTGCACGAAAGCGAGGCTAACCCCAAGCAGCCCCTTTGCCGCAAACAGGTCCTTCACCGTCATGGGGGTCACCAGCAGAGCCCGACCAGTGCCCTGTTGCACCTCGTCGGTGATCAGGCTGGCCAGGCCAATCATCTCAAACATCACCAGGAAAACGGCGAGGAGGGGGCGCATACGGTCTCGTATCGGTATCTGCTGTCCCAGCATGTCGGGGCCAAGGACCTCCACCGATATGTCAACCGCAAGCGGCTGTCCCGCCTGGAGGTAGGCCAGCTCTCGTATGATAACCTCCACGGCATCAGTGACCTCTTCAGGGGTATCCGCCGCGGAATAGATGCTTATCTGTGGTTTCTCCCCCGAGGCGAGGAGGTCCAGTATATCCGGCGGCAGGGCGACCCCGGAGGCATACTGTCCTTCCGTCACCGCCTCAATGAGGGCGTCCTCAGATTCAAACGTCTCAAATACTATCCCCTCTTCCGACACCTGCTCGAATGCCGGGGGCACCACTTCTGCGTACAATCCGATCTGCAGCGTCTCGTTGACCGAGCTTGGCATGACGAAGTAGATGACGATGTAGGCCACAATGCCAAGACCGGTTATGAGGCCAAAAAACTTGTTCCTGAAGAACAGGGAGAGGTCCTTTGCCACCAAAGCGGTGACAATGCGCACACTCAACGTCCAGGCCTCCGTTTGGCGTGCTTTCTTCTGATTGTGTTCGGTGCGAGGAGCCCCCGTCCGGTGAGATTGATGAAGATGTCTCCCAGAGTGG
>Ga0307432_1001606_pt1 | contig 13405 bp, 14 predicted proteins | sample SalMarWE160150MG_FD_202158 | JGI IMG/M metagenome (GOLD analysis project Ga0307432, IMG submission 202158) | Salt marsh sediment microbial communities from the Plum Island Ecosystem LTER, Massachusetts, United States - WE1603-150 | ecosystem: Environmental > Aquatic > Marine > Intertidal zone >...
CCAGTGAACCCAGAAACCGCCGGGCCAGTCGGGAGGCAATACTTGCATAGCCATTTACCGGTCCACCTCGCCCATGCAAATATCAATGCTGCCAAGGGTGACTATGGCATCGGCGAGCTTCCAGCCGACAACCATATCGCGGAGCATAGTGAGGTTTATTAAGCTGGGGGCACGTATTTTGAAGCGATACGGCTTCGCCGACCCATCGCTCACCAGATAGAAGCCCAACTCTCCCTTAGGAGCCTCAATGCAGACGTAGGCCTCTCCTGGTGCTGGCTTCAGCGGAGTTGGCACCCTGGTTCGCACCTCACCTTCGGGAAGCTGCTCCATAGCCTGCCTGACGATGCGCACGCTCTGCCTCATTTCCTCAACCCTTACCCGGTAGCGGTCGTAGACATCGCCTACCGAACCTGTGGGAATCTCAAAATCAAACCGGTCATAGATGGAATAGGGATTGTTCTTGCGGAGGTCCCACTTTACCCCGCTGCCTCGAAGCACCGGGCCGCTCACCGAGGCGTTGATAGCCTTGTCCGCCGGCAGAATGCCCACCCCCTTGGAACGTGCGAGCACTATCTCGTTCTCGGCAAGAAGCTGATCGTATTCATCGATAAAGCCAGGCATCTCATCGATGAACCTCTTCAGCGTGGGCATGAACTCCTCTGGAATATCGTGGCTTACGCCGCCGAAGCGCATATAGTTATAGGTCAGGCGTTGCCCGCACACCATCTCAAAGAGGTCCAGAAGCTTCTCCCGCTCGCGGTACATGTACAGAAAGGGAGTCATGAAGGCGCCCATATCGTTAAACAGGGCACCGACGCCAACGAGATGGCTGGATATCCTCATCAGTTCGGCCATGATCACCCGTATGTACTCGGCGCGCTCGGGGACCTCGATGCCGGCAAGCTTCTCCACCGCCATCGCATAGGCCATGTTGTTGGACATCGAGGCCAGGTAGTCCAGCCTATCGGTGTAGGGCATATTCTGGAGATAGGTTTTATGCTCGGCAAGCTTCTCAATACCGCGGTGCAGGTAGCCGAAAATGGGTTCCAAATCGAGGATCACCTCACCATCGAAGGTGACCCTCATGCGAAACACCCCGTGAGTTGAGGGGTGCTGCGGCCCCATATTGATGACTACTGGCTCGGTATCTAACGTCATTGTCTCGCTTCTAAGTTGTCTTCCCGCCCCCTGGCACGTCCATGATGAAGTCCTTCCTCAGTGGATGCCCCTCGTATCCCTCCCAGAGAACGATGCGCTTCATATTGGGGTGCCCCTCAAAGTAAATGCCCATGAGGTCATAGATCTCACGTTCCTGGAGATCGGCTCCCTGCCAAAGGCTGACCACTGACGGCACACGAGGGCTTCCGCTATTGTCGCACCTCGTCCTCAGCACCACACTGTAGTTGTTCTTGATAGAGCGCAAATGGTAAATCACGTCGAAATGGTCGAGGAAATCGACAGCGGTAATACTTGGGAGATAATCGAAATCGAGGTTCTCTTTGAGGAAACGTGCCGCGTTCAGAATGTCTTCACTGCGGACGAAAACGGTTGTTTCGTCGGATCCGGTCACTGCATCGGAAAGCTGTTCCCCTATCTGTCGAGCAATCTCGGCACCGGAAAGCGGCTTGGTCATACTAGCCTTTCTTTAAAAGTTTGTCCTTGGCTACCTTGCGATGCAAAGCCATGAACCCATAGATCAGACCCTCTGGGCGCGGTGGGCACCCTGGAATGTATACATCCACCGGGATTATACGGTTTATCCCCGGCACCACGCTATATGAACCGCGGAAGGCTCCGCCGCTTATAGCACAGGCTCCCATGGCTATGACCCACTTGGGCTCAGCCATCTGGTCATAGACTCGCCTCAAGGCGGGGGCCAGTTTCCAAGTAACCGTGCCAGCGACAAGCATTAAATCAGCCTGCCGCGGCGACGGCCGCAGAACCTCCATACCGAAGCGGGAGAAGTCAAAGCGCGATGCGGCAGCTGATATTACCTCGAAGGCGCAGCATGCCGGGAAGAAGGTGTTCGGCCATACGGAGAAGCGCTTCCCCCAGTCTATGAGATGCTCGGTAGTCGTAAGCAGGACATTGTGCTCAATCTCCTCCTCGAGCCACGCTACCGGATCGGGATAGGGCTCCTTTGCTGCCGCCATGAGCGCCTCTATTTGCTCGGCCTCAGTCTTGTCGAAGTCGCTGAGCACATAGGGCGTCTCTATTTCCATCGTAGAACCCCCTTCCGCCAGGCATAAACAAAGCCAACGACCACGATCAGGACGAAGGCAAGCATCTCCACAAGCCCGAAGACCCTGAGCTGCTTGAAGTGTACGGCCCAGGGATAGAGAAAAACGACCTGTATATCGAAGACAACGAAGAGCAGGGCAAAGAAATAATAGCGGAAGTTGAATCGAACCCAGGACTTCCCCACCGTCTCCATGCCGCACTCATAGGTGGTGTATTTTGCAGGGTTGGGCTTTCGGGGGACAACGCGCAGGAACCTGAGGGTGACGGGAAGAAGAATAGTTGTGGCAGCAAAACCGATAGCAGCTAGAAGGAAAATTCCAATATAACCGAAGTTCCCTAGCAATCATCCCTCCTTTTCCGACGTAATATAACACATGTTTCGTTGTAAATCAAGTGCATACACGCACCAAAAATGTAATATCATGGTATATATTATTCAGTTGGGTTTGGGAGTACAACCTCAGTGACACACGATAATGGGTGCCCAGCCTCTTTGTAGCCAGCCCTTCCGTTTGGGCAGCTCCGGTGCGGCAACTCGCCCAGCGGAGACACATGCGGGTGAGACTCAGGTGGACCGAGTGAGGACATCGTTGCATATCAGATGCATCTTGAGCGGTGATTGAAAGGCAATGATGGATGCCTCGGTTCCGCCACACCGAATACTCCGATATCAAGCACATAGAAAGCGCTCGCCCTATTCTACTTCTGCCTCTACCCCTGGCGAGAGGGCAGGCCGCTTCCCCATGCGCGCAATCCTCGCCAGTACGTAGCCCAGCCCATATAAGACGATGATTGGAGCAGCAACAAGGCTCTGATTGACCGGGTCGAAGGTGGGGGTAATGATAGCGCCAAGAATGAAAGCTAAAACAAAAGCGTACTTCCACTTCCTGGCGATCCATTGCGGTGAAATCACGCCGATCTTGCTCAGGAAGAACATTACCAGCGGAATCTCAAACACCACCCCGAGCCAGAAGAGAAGTCTGGTGACCACAGAGACATAATCACCGACTGTCCACCACGGCAGTATATCGCCACCAATAAAGCTGGGGAATTGATAGTACAAGAACCTGAGCGCTGGGGGCAAGAGTATAAGGTAGCAAAAGACGACCCCACTTGCAAAAAGAACGATGACCGCAGGCAATAGCGTATAGAGATATCCTTTCTCTCTACGAGTAAGCGCTGGACTAATGAACATTACAAACTGATAGGTAAGGAAAGGCATTGACAGGGCGAGGCCGCCGTAGAGACACACCCTCATATAACTCCCCAGCAATCCGGTTACATTGGTATAATACAGGTCAATGCCTGGGATTGGGGTTGTTAAGAAATCGAAGATATACCGTGCGAAGGGGAAACAAATACCGATACATACGGCGACAACAATCAAACTCTTAATCAGGCGCCCCCGCAATTCTTGCAGGTGGCCTAAGACGGTGAGCTTTTTCTCTTCTTCCATCGACTGTGCGACACCCTACCGAGTGGCAACCGTGCTACGCTTGGCGGTTCAGCTCCCTGCCCTCCTCCTCGGGATTCTCATCTTCCTTCTGAGGAGTGCTCTCCGTTTCCTTCGTTAGCGACGATTTGAGGTCATAAGCCGCCTTCTTCAGGGAATCCAGGGGATTATCATCTTTACTCTGAGGAGTACCCTCTACCTCCCTGGTCAACTGCGTTGTCAGGTCATAGGAAGCTCTCCTCAGTCGACGGAAAAAGGTCCCCAGCCTTGCCGCAATCTCAGGTAGCCTTCTCGGCCCCAATAGCGCCAAGATGATAATAAATATTAGAAGGATCTCCCAGAAACCTATACCTAAGAACCCATCCATCACCACCCCTTCATCCAATCCTTACGGGGACAGAACGCCATTTCCTCTCAACTGCAAATAAATGATAAGGGGACAAGCAAGGGGCTAGCTTTTCTGTTCGTTAGCTTTTTCTTTCTCGTCGGCTGTATCTTTTTCTTTCTTGGACAAGTCCGTGTCCACATCATCACCTGCCGCCCCCCTGCGGAAGCTGCGGACACCCTTTCCGAGGCTACCTAAAGCATTAGGCAACCTCCCCACTCCAAAGATGATCAGCACCACCGCTACTATGGCAACAATTTCCCATGGTCCCAAGTTTGGCATACTCCCCTCCTCCAGAGCCTTTATCAGCTCATCTCACTATTTCTTACTGGTATCAAATCTACTGCCTTATACCCCATCTCACATGCTTGCCTATCTAAATCCAGTGTACTTATCCATTCCAAAGGTATCAATATCTCAGATTTCGCCTGACGTAAATCTACAGCCTTGAGATAGCACTTACATTTCTCACAAACATATAGCCGGTATAGCCTTCGGTCATCAGGAAAGTAGGCTAGGCTCTTCTGATCCCTCGTCCCACAGAAGGGACACTCCAATCGCTGAAAGCGCCACTCGGCATCACAACGAGCACAGACTAGCCACCTGGCACCTTCGTCTCCCTTAATAACGGCTAAATTTGGCGCGCCGCCACATATGGGGCAATATCCCCGCCGCCACAGTCTCTGTTCAACATAAGGCAGCAATGACTCTGCCTGCGCGGCCAAGAAGGGCTTCAAAGCGGTGTGGAGGGCAACAAGCAGAGGTTCCTCCTCATCCCCGTCTGACATCGGTTCCCCTTCGTACCACGCTCTGGCAATCTCCTGCAAAGGCACCGTGCCTAGCGAGGGGTCCAAGGAGAAATACTCGCCGATAACTGAGAGAGCCTCAGCAAACAGGCTATCTATCTTTCCCCAGTCAAGCTGCAGTTCATCGAAGGCCATTATGGGATTGCCGCGGCTCAAACGCTCTGATATCGCCTCTGCAGGTAAATGAGGTCTATCGAAGGATACGCTTAACTTGGCCTCAGTCTGAATACGCATCAGCCGGGCATACAGTTCGATAGGGCCAGGTAGAGAGTCCTTCTGCCATTGATCCAACGTCTCAAGCACTCGCTTGTCGGTCTCCCTACCCATCACCAACCAACCCACATATCAATATGTTTAGGAACCCTCCCCCTTTGTCACCTTATCATACCACTTCTTGTGATGCGACTCAGCGTATTCGGCAGACACCTTTCCTCCCCACATCGACCAGAATATCCCTCGCATCTTGGGGTGGAAAACAGAAAGATAGACATGAACCAACGCAAAAGTCAACAAGGCAATAAAGCCAACGTCATGGAAAAAGGCACTCCACATGAAGGCGCCGCTGGGGATGATGTCTTTGAAGAACCACATCAACGCCCCGGTAATAATCATTAATGAACCTGCGCCAAGGACAGTCAACCACCAGAGCTTCTGCCCAGTATTCATGTGGCCCTGGGGCGGCATCGTATCCTCTCCACCCAGCATATAGTATGCAGGAGCTGCCTGCAGCCATCCTATGTCATCTTTCCCCCATTTGAAAGCCTCCCTCACCCCACTCAGGGCGCTCCTTGGACTCGCTATGAAATAGAGGGCAGCCCAGCCAACCATGACCACGGCAGCAATGCGGTGAAAGAGGCCACTCCACCCACCAACAGCACCACCGCCAAACTGCGGCACAAAAAATAGAAGCCCCGTTATGAAAAGCACTATCCAAGCAACTGCGTTTACCCAGTGAAGGATACGAACCGGCTTTGAGTACCGCTCGACCACGTCCTCCCCCGGAACTGGTGGAGCCCCAAAGACATAGTGGAGAATGGGAGTCGACTTCGGCTTACGCTCGACCGTTTCCATATCACTCCTCCTCACTATTGATCTTGATTTTTCTGCGGGCAACAACGTAGTTCAGCCCCAGCCCTAGTGCGACAAGGCCCGCTGCACCCCAACCTATGGGTTGGAGAACGTCCTGCCACACGGTGGCAGCTATGGGCACCTTCGGATTCACCGGGAGACCATAGACCTCTGGCGTGTCATCGAGCACATATAGTACGTGCAACCCATTCAACTCTTTCTCACCATACAGGTAGGCATTGGGGTAAGTTGACTTGAGACTAGCTACCCTCGCCTGCCCCTCTGCCAACAGGTCGCTTCGGTCACCGTATGTCAGAGCTCCCGTTGGACAGGTTTTGACGCAAGCTGGCTCTTCCCCATTAGTGATACGGTCCTCACAAAAAATACACTTGCTCATGGTGCGTACACCGTGCACCTTGCCACCCCCTCCACCACCACTGCGGGGCACGTCGAAAGGGCAAGCTTCCACGCAATAACCGCAACCGCTACACAAATCTCTCTTGTAGGCGACAAAACCCAGCTCGTGGTGATAGAGAGCCTTGGTAGGACAGACTTCAACGCAAGCCGCATCCGTGCAGTGCATGCAAGCACGCCTGGCGAAGAGCCAGCGAAAATTATCAGGTGTTTCGCCCACCTCGGTGAAGCTAATCTTCAACCAGGTGTTCTCCGATAGGTCGGGAGGGTTCTCATAAGTCCCCCTGTTGGTGGTCAGTTCCCCTGGGAGATCGTTCCATTGCTTGCAGGCAACCTGACATGCGCGACAGGCCGTGCATTTGGTCGCATCGTATAGAATTGCTTTCTCAGCCATCTCACTCCTTCCAGTTCAGCTACACTTTCTCTATGTTACAAAGGAATGTCTTGTATTCCGGTATAGTGGTATTGGCGTCCCCCACATGCGGGGTAAGGATGTTACCACTGCTATGAAAGGCGCTCGACCGTCCCACGAAACCATAATGCCATGGGACGCCTACGCTGTCAACCTTCCTTCCCCCGATTGTCATCCTGTGGAACCGCGGTGTCACGATCGCCACCGCCAACACGTAACCCCTCGCCGTGGACACCTTCACCTTGTCGCCATTCTTGATCCCCTTCTCAGCCGCGAGCTCTGGTCCCAGCTCGGCGAATACCTCAGGCTGGAGCTCATTAAGCCAGGGATGATTGCGGGTCATCTGCCCCGCCTGCCACATTTCGGTCACCCTGTAAGTCATGCCCACACAGGGGAACTCGTCAGGCCCACCCTTCTTGTTCCAGCCTTCCAGGTCGCCCACGTAGCAGCAAGGGTTGTTGAACCCTGGCGTGCCCTTGCCGGTGAGGTCGCCATTGGTCACACCTGTCACCAGATTCGTGTGGATTGGACTCTCCCACGGCTCATATGCCACAGGGAATGGCCCCTCGGCTCTTCCCGGCCCCCAGATGTGCGCCACACCTTCGGTTTGCATAATGAAGGGGAGGTACTTGGCACCTGGAGCGGCCTCGTTTATCGCCGGCCATCCTCCGTCAGGTATGTCGCCCAGCCATGAGCCATTGGAGCGCTGAATAACGGGGTGATCACTGTCCCATGGTTGGCCATCGAAGTCTACTGAAGCTCTGTTGTATATGATGCGCCGGTTTATCGGCCAGCACCAAGACCAGTTGGAGTACAGACCGATTTGATTCAGACTGGCATCCACCGGATCGCGGTCCTTGGCCCTGTTTCTGCCATCTGTAGTAAACATGCCGGAGTACAGCCAGTTGCCCGAGCAGGTTGACCCATCAGTCTTAAGGGATACGAAGTTCTTCACCGGGGACTTATCGACTACGTTGTAGCCGTGTATCTCCATCGCAACTTCATTGGGATCAGCCTCGTCAGCATATTCGCCGGTCATATGGTAATCCCAGAATAGTTTGTTTATTGGGTCCGCTTTGGGACCGCTTTCTCCAGCGTATTTCTCTTTGAGCTTGAGCACGAGCGCGTCCATTATTGCCAGGTCAGGCTTGGCCTCTCCTATGGGCTTTACAGCCTTGTATCGCCACTGCGCCCAGCGACCGCTATTGGAGATGCTGCCCTGCTTTTCGTAGGAGCAAGCCGCTGGAAGGAGAAAGACCTCGGTCTTTATGTTGCTGGAATCGATCCTCCTGGTGGAATCGGTGGACTCTGGATCCGGCCGCTTCCAGAAGGCCGCCGTCTCCGTCTCAAACAGGTCGGAGACCAGCAGCCAATCAAGGTTGTCCATGGCGTGGCGCTCGCCCTGCGAGTCGGGACCGCCTACAGCCGGGTTCTGCCCCCAGACCATCATTCCCTTGACGATCCCTTTCGCCATGGACTCGAAGGTACCTATGTGGGTGTAATCGTGTCCCTTGGTTACCTTGGGCAGATAGTCGAAGGCAAAGTCGTTTCCCGCGGTGGCATTTTCCATCCACCACGCCTTGAGCAGGCTGACCATGTACTTCTTGTAGTTCTGCGCCTCGTCACTCAACCACCACCAACTGGCACTCTTGTCTCCTTCCAGACCCTCGGGGGTGACAGGGAACTTCGCTCCCTTGGCCCTATTTATATAGTCAGTAAGAGTCTGGTCTGTATGGTTCACCATCGACAAGTACCCCGGGAGGATGTGAGCCAGCAGGCACATGTCGGTGGAACCCTGCACGTTAGAGGTCCCTCTGAGGGCGTTGATGCCACCCCCGGCAACACCGATGTTGCCCAGCAGAAGCTGCATGATAGCGTAGCCCCTGATGTTCTGCGTGCCGTAGGTATGCTGGGTGGTGCCCATGGCATACATTATGGTACCGGCCTTGCCCGGTGCTCCCGTAGCTGCATAGGTCTGACACACCTTGAGGAAGATATCCTTAGGACAACCGGTAACCTCCTCCACCTTATCCAGTGTGAAGTCCTTGTAGTTCTCCCACAGCAGCCTCAGCACGCACTTGGGATTCAGTTCACTCCAGCCAGTCCAGGTGTTGTTGACCAACGCAGCATCCACATTAGGATTGGTGGTATTAGCATATTTCCACGTTGATTTGTCATAAGACCCTATCTTGCCCGGAGCAGGCTCAGTGTTCTGTTTGTAACCGATAAACATCCCTGCAGCACCTGATTCCTTCCAACCCTTGAAACCATCGTTGATAATCAACGCTGCGTTGGTATACTGCGTCATGTAGGTCATATTGTATTTCTTGGCCCTCTCCGCCGGGCTCGACGTCTGCATATCATTCAGTATCCACCGTATCATCCCACCGATAAAGGTGATATCGCAGCCCGACCTCATTGGGGCATAAATGTCTGCCTTGGATGAAGTTCGGGTGAAGCGCGGGTCAACGCTGATGAGCTTCGCTCCGCGCTCTTTAGCCTTGGTGACCCACTTAAAAGATATGGGGTGGTTCTCTGCCGCATTGGACCCGATGATCATGATACAGTCGGAGTTCCGGATGTCGATCCAATGGTTGGTCATTGCTCCCCTGCCGAACGACTCTGCCAGAGCCGCTACAGTAGCGGAGTGTCATATACGGGCGCAGTGTTCAACGTACACCAACCCCAATGCGCGGGCCATCTTCACCAGAAGGTAACACTCTTCATTATCCAGCTCGCCGCCACCGAAGTTACAGATGGCATCCGTGCGGTTAACGTTGTAGGTGGTACCACCAACATCCACAGTAGAAAGCCAGTTTTCATCCCTGGTCTTCTTTATCCTGTCGGCGACCTGGTCGATGGCCCAGTCCCACGAGACCTCCTCCCACTTGTCGCTATAGGCAGCGCGATACAGCGGTTTGGTCAAACGGTTGGGGTTGTCCTTGCCATCAACGGTATGGAACTGAATGAGCGCCTGTCCCTTGGAGCAGAGAGTGCCCTCATTAATAGGATGGTCCGGATCACCCTCAACGTTCACTACGTTGCCGTTTTCGGCAGCCGCAATTGCGCCGCAGCCGACTCCGCAATAGCAGCAGATGGTGGTCGTCTCGCCGACCTTCTTGTGAAGCGAGATGGGCCGAAATGGTGCACCCTTCTTCCAGTCCATCCCTTTAAACAAAACGAAACCGGCTGCGCTAGCGCCGGACACCTTAAGGAAAGACCTTCTTCCTATCTCCATATTTTCCCTCCAATTTCGCTAAGATTTTTGCCTTGAAGTTTATTGCCTCAACGATAGTTCACCACTCTTCCCACTACCTCCCTGTCAATGAAACCTACTTTCTCCCGCCACACCCCCCTGGCTGATGCAATAACCAGTTAATCCTTACAGTATCTTAGCATATTGTCCCAGAATTTGTCAACACCTCCACCAAGAGAATACCGCCCCTATTTGATAACACTGTTTGTAGCAGAAAAAGGCCAGCCTTGTCAAGAGGCTATGGATCAACCTGTTGTAGTGTCATTCTGAGCATGGGATAGAACGTAAGAAACAGATGGCTCACCGCAGATATATCACATTTCTCCTGCTTATAATGAAACGGAAAGACACTTTTTACTTCTTACTTCTAACGTTATTCACAATCGTGATCAGTAGGTGTGCATTACTTACAACCTTCTCAAATATGACTACTCAGTTATTTTCACGAAACGGAGATCGTGTTTCTGCATCAATAATGATATTGATCTGGTTGACCTTGGTATTAATCAGGTACTCTATCTGGTAGCGTACCTGTGGTAGCTTAGTATTGGCCGCCTATGCAAGGTTCTTAGTGACACTGCGCCAATAGTAAAAAAGGCTAGCTGCTCGTAAGTAAATGGGGGCAGCAGCTGACAATAATGCTGCGCTGACATAGACCGTGGCACAATGAAAGCCAACGCGTCGGTGCTTGGCAATAAGCTATGTTTCCAGCAGATGGCAGGCATTGAAAGATTGTGGTGGGCAATTTAAAATGGAATGGTATAGAAGACCAGCTCTGGTACTGGGCATACCTCTCATACTCTTTCTAGGAGCTTTTGTATGGTTACTAGATACTAGCAAACTGTGTAAGGTTTTTGCTGAGGTGCACCAGCGGTAAAAAGGCGATATACTGCTAATAAGATGATAGGAGCAGCAGCCAAGAAGAAAGTTTTTCTGACATAGACCGTGACCATGAAGTACCGTGGCGAGAGGTAGCTAACGGCACTAGGAACCCAAATAGGCCACCTATTGGATGAAGGCGGCAGCCGTAGATGGAACGATATTATAAGTCCCAATCGCTCAGAAAAAGACTGTATTATGTAGAGTTAGTTCATATCGCAGAGGGACTATAGCTATGCTTAGAGGCCATAATTACTATTCGTTCTACATATTGCTGTTAATCTTTGGAATCTGCACATTCTTGTACTATTTCGACACACTGGTAGACTTCGCCGGTTGGGAAGCCTTGCGATGGAAATTCTTCTATACCGTGCACGATATACATCGCCTTTTTTTTATTGTTCCAATAGTCTACGCTGGCTACTCCTTCAGGGTCAAAGGAGCATTGATTGTTACACTTGCTGCCTTTATTGTCTTTTTGCCCCGTGCTTTCATCATATCTCCCTTCCCTGACCCGATGCTCAGGATAGTGCTTTTCACCATAGTTGCTGGCGTAATAGGTTGCTTTACCGGAGTAATACGCAATGAGTTCGAACGGCGCAGATATCTTGAAGCTCTGGTAAGAAGCGAAAAAGATAGGTTTTTAGGTATATTGGAGAGAATGGAAGATGGAGTCATGGTCGTTGGCCCCGATTACAGGATACGCTTCATAAATCCAACTATGGTAAGGGAATTCGGTGAGGGCATTGGCTCCTACTGCTATACATATCTATATAACTTTGATGAGCCATGCGACCAACTCTGCAAACTGCCAAGCGTTATAGATGGGGCAGTTGAGGAATGGGAATATAGCTTTCCAGATGGTACAACCTATGAGATGATTGCCTCACCCTTTGCTGATTACGATGGGGAAATTTGCCAGCTTGGCACATTCAGAAACATCACGCAACGCAAGCAGGTCGAGATGGAACTTATCGAACTCAACAAACTGAAATCCGACCTTCTATCCAATGTTTCGCACGAGCTTCGATCGCCACTTACCTCTATAAAGGGGATCATCAGCAGTCTGTTGCAGAAGGATATAGAATTAAGCGATGAAACCTTAGAGATGCTTCTAACCGGCGTAAGCGAGGAGACGGATAGGTTGGCAAGCCTAGTTACCAAACTGCTTGACATGAGCAAGCTTGAGGCAGGTGTCTGGAAACCAGAAAAGGAACGTTTCCATATCTCAGACATTATCGATGAAGCATTGCAGCGTCAGAAATGGGTTCACAAAAACCACATCTACGAGACCGACCTCGATCCCGATTTGCCAGAAATATACGCCGACTATAACCAGATAAGACAGGTGCTGATTAACCTTCTGGAGAATGCAGCAGCTTACTCTGAAGAAGCAACCCAGATAACTATCAGTGCTAAGACTGGGGATGGCAATATAGAGGTAAGCGTATCTGATCAGGGTGTGGGAATACCACAGGGGGACTTGGAAAAAATATTCGACAAATTTTATCGTGGGGGCCAGAAACGGCAAAAGCCTGGAGGTACTGGCCTAGGCTTAGCTATCTGCCAAGCGATTATTCTCGGTCATAGTGGGCGGATTTGGGCCGAAAGCGAGGTCGGGCACGGCTCCACTTTTTTCTTTACATTGTCTGATACACTGCCAGGCATCTAGCAAGGCTTAATACTGATGGCCAAAAAGATCAGAATTCTTGTTGCTGATGATGAGCCAAAGATACGCATGTTTGTTCGTGCTAACTTAGAGGCTCGGGGCTACGAGGTATATCTTGCCCAGGATGGTATCGAGGCTATAGAAATTGCAGAGCGTGTCCTTCCGGATGTAATCGTGATCGATGTGAATATGCCTCATATGGATGGCATCGAGGCTTGCCGACGGATAAGAGAGTGGGCAGATATGCCCATTATAATCCTGAGTGTAAGAGGAGACGAAAAAGACAAGGTAAGAGCCTTGGATGAGGGAGCGGATGATTATGTCACCAAACCCTTTGGTATAGAAGAGCTACTAGCTAGAATTAGGGTTGCCCTTAGGCGTTCCGCAGGTACAACCATTGCCGCCCCTGTATTCAATGCAGGAGATTTGGAAGTGGATCTGGCTAAGCGGGTAGTTAAACGGCGAGCACAAATTGTAAAACTAACGCAAACAGAGTATGCGCTACTAGCATATTTGGTATCCAATTGTGGAAAAGTACTAACCCATATGGAGTTACTACACAACGTGTGGGGTCCTGAATATGGTAATGAAAGGGAATATGTCCGCGTTTTCATTAGGCAACTTAGAAACAAGATAGAAGATGACCCCTCAAACCCTCGATTCATCATAACTGAAGCACGTGTGGGCTACCGATTTGTTAAGCCTGAGTGATATTCCCCAGGCAAGCCCCTAGCTCCTCAGAGCCATCTCACAGCTCTGTATCCCTTACATCCCTCACATCCGGCAATCCTTACAAAATCCTTATGACTTGCCTACATAATT
>Ga0307432_1001610_pt1 | contig 13375 bp, 9 predicted proteins | sample SalMarWE160150MG_FD_202158 | JGI IMG/M metagenome (GOLD analysis project Ga0307432, IMG submission 202158) | Salt marsh sediment microbial communities from the Plum Island Ecosystem LTER, Massachusetts, United States - WE1603-150 | ecosystem: Environmental > Aquatic > Marine > Intertidal zone >...
ATAAATGAAGTCAGACAGATGCTTGCAAAAAGACATGGGGCCACAATCGGGTGTCCGATCACGACCGGTATCCTGAAATATTAATAAGATAGCTTGGTCTGACTTGAAATTCAATAATTCCATTCTCCAACAAAACTGCCGGCCAACAGCAGCATGGAGCCCGACTCGGAAAAGACGAGCCGCCTTCACCGAGCGGCTCATAAGTAGAGTTGCGTATTGAAGAGGGAGAACAATTCAGGAGCACGACGCCATGGCAAAAGTTTATGAGGGAAAAGTGATCATACCCGGTGAAAAGATGGATGAATTTTTCAAGGTGATGCAGGAAGCCGAAGAAAAAAGGGAACCATTCCGACAATTCTTACTGAGTTTGAATCAGGAATTTCACCAGTTCCTTTTGACCAAATACTCAGAGAGAACCGCGCGAAAGCACACATCCATAGTCGAACTGTTCATTGACTTTATTTGTCGGCGAACAGACGTTGAAAGAATTGAGGAGATTACTAAAGGAATGGTAAATACCCATTTCAAGAGATGGTGGAAAAGAAAAGTTTGGGATTCAACCAGCCCAGATGAACTCACGGTGGCATTGAGGAAGTTCTTTCTTTTCCTCTCCACCGAGAAGAACATCGTGAACGAGAAAGTCTTGAAGGCACTGCAATAATCATCATCAAATACAGAAACAATTGCTCCAGATCACTCCATTATCTGCTGCGGCTGGTATTTAACGGGGAATTGAGGCATTCGTTCTGTGGCCGAATAAATCTAACACACAGCAAACTGCACTTGTTTTTTAGGAGAGGACAGCATGGCAAAGAGACAAAAGATATGGGTCAAAAGCTCTCAAAGGCAGCCCAAGCCTAGAGTGCCGGAGCCTATTAAAGCACAATTGGAGGTGAAGGCAGGCGAGCTCGTTGACTCTATTCTAAAGCCTCTGCATGTCAAGCCCCCTCGAGAAGATGAACAATTTAACTACATCGTTGACATCTATTCAAAATGGCATCTCAATTACTTTTACTTCTGCTCGAAGTATGCCTGCCCTGGTCCAAATGCCATTTCACCGTACTTTGATGCCGAATTTGCCCGTCTGCAATATGTCGGCAATGATCGCTTTAACCTTGCCTATATGAGGCACACAGGGAAATGGCGTGAGATCTACACGGAATTATCCTTGGATGAGTGCCTGGCCGCTATTAGAGATGAACCTCACTTTCTGCCGTAAAGAAAACAGACTCCCAGTTTACTGTAACTGAGGTGTCCCTTTTTTATCCATGAAAACACCGGCTGGTTTCGCAGCAGAATGAATCAGGCGGTGGACATCAACCCGCGAAGATGCAGCTTTTTAACAACAGGAGGTTTGCGTGGATCACAGTGATTATCGCAGGAGCTGGCAACTTGGTGAATTGAAGAAATACCTGGAAGCCAACAAAGAAGATCCTTTGCTGAATTCTCGCAGGGTCTGTCTCGTTAATCCGGATCAAAGAAAGGAGGTTAACAATATCATTTTGCAATATCTTTGGCCTGCGGCACTAAAGGGGGTAGATTCTAGTGGGCTATGGATAAGGAGCTACAAGAACGGATACCCAAAAACAGATATCGAAGATAAAGATTATCCTTGCTCTGCAAGCGAGCTTATCTTTTTGCTCGAAGACCCGAAAAGACCTTTATCCTTTAATGGTACCCCGCCATGGTATTGTAGAGGAACGATTACCTGTTCGGTCCTCGATTATTTCCTCTCATTTGATCTCATGCTGTATTTTCCGGAATCGTTTAGTGTCTCTAAAATCCTTCGACTTCTTAAGAATCAGATGTTTGCTGGAAATCCGCCGGACCTAAGTTATAACGCATCCCCTGATGGAACCGGAATTTATGTTGTGTCTTTCTCGCGGGGCAGTGGAGCAGGTTGGGGAATTAGCTCCCATAATGACGCAGCCGGCAAGATCATTGATGAGATTCGACAAAACATAGACATTATTCATGCAATGTATGATCTAGAAATGGATTTCAAGAGTACGAAGAAGTTCAATGTACTTGAAGAAGCGCTTATCAATCTCTATGCCTCATATTAAAAAGGCACCCTAACAGGAAGGCGATCGATGGCAAAATGCTGGTTCAACAAAAAAGGAAAAAGGTACTGCTCTTCCCTTGATAAGGTCATCTGTTCGATATGCTGTGCTACGAATAGACTGGTGGAGAGGGGATCTGTAATCCGGTACGTAGTTGACTATGTTGGCTAAATAATACGGGATTCCGAAAAAGAGAATCGGGAGAGGGAAAAAAGAGGGGATAAAGCGGATGCCCATGTAGGCAAGGTTGGATGCACCTGCTACCCTTCAGTAATTCTGTCTATTTAGGCCATGGAACGATTGAAGCGTTGATTGCCTAAATCATCGTGCAGGGAACAGCGAAGATGTCGTTGGCCAGTTTGATGACATCGGTGCCGCTGTAAATGATGAGTCCGGCTGCCCAGTTTGGCAACATGTCTTTCAGGAAAAATAGATTCTCCGTGTCCCTGAATCCCACCCTTGTTGAATGTTTTGCCTCAATCGCGATAATTTTCCTATCTACTTCAAGGATAAAATCCACCTCTTTTTCTTTTCCCCCCTGGGTTCGGAAATAGTAAAGCTCCCCTCGCGCGACCCTGGCAACGGCAAGGAGGTTAAGACAAACGAATGACTCAAACAGCGAACCTTTGAATGAAGCCGGAATCATATCCATATCATTGAAGCCGCTCAGGGCACAAACCAGGCCAGGATCAATAAAGTAGGCCTTAGGAGACTTAACGAGCCTTTTAGAAATATTCTTGCTGTAAGGCGTAAGTTTTACCAGAAGCCCGCTGATTTCGAGTAAATTGATATAACGCCCCGCCGTAGCTTGAGATAATCCCGCATCTCTCGCGATCTCACTTTGCTTCAGAATCCGGCCGCTGCGCATGGCAAGAAGACCCATCATTTTTCGAAAATCAGGTATATTGTTAATCTGTGTGAGATCTCGTAGATCGCGCTCAAGGTAGGTCCGAATGTACCCCTTCCACCACTCACTCATCTGTTCTGTATCGGTTAGAAACAAGAGGGGCGGCATAAAGCCCCTGAGAAGCAGGGATTCGGGGAGCGGATTTGCAGATTGAGCCTGAGAAGGCGGTTCATTCTCCGGCAAGTGGGTAATCCATTGAGGGAATTCCTTTTCGTTTTCTTCCCCCCACGCAAAAGGGAGAAGGTCGAAGTATAGAGCCCTGCCGGCCAAGCTCTCCGAGACCGATTTCATAAGTAAAAGGTTGGCAGACCCTGAGAGGATGAATCTTTTCTCGCGATTGTCATCAACAGCCCGCTTGACAGATAGAAGGAGATCCGGACTTCGCTGGACCTCATCGATAATGAGCCGATCCGAGAAAGCGAGGAGTTCTTCGGGCCTGTTTTTCGCTATTGAAAGCGTATCCAGGTCATCCAAGGTAATATAATGCCAGGACCTAAAAGGATCCTCAAAACGCAGTAATGTGCTCTTCCCGGTTTGCCTGGCTCCGGTAAGGACCACAATGGAAGAAAAAGATGTCGCCTTTCGAATGCGTTCCGAAATCCATCTTTGCTTATAGCGCCACTGCATGTTTGCCAAACTTAGTAGATAATATATCAAAAGATGATAGAAAATATATCATAGTTTTTTAATTTTTCAACTATAATTTTTAAACAATTGGAGCTTCACATCCAGAAACATCCTCACAAGCAGGCCCATGACAAATGCCAGTGCCGCTATTCCGAGGCGGATTACCATTGACAAAGTCGTAAAAAGTCGTATTTCTTGAATCGTCATTTCGACTGCAAGGAGAAATCTTGTATTTTCAGCATGTTATATTGATAAGATTTCTCGCTTCGCCCCGCCTGCCAGCGCCTGAAGCGCAGCTGATGGCGGGCAGGTCGAAATGACATGTTTTTGAGCCTTTTTAGGAGACCATCAATGCTGGTAGTCCTCTATGGATGCTAGTATCTCATCGATATAGCCCTGATCCAAGGGAAGGGAATGGCGTTTTTCCGTGAGCCACCTTGCAAACTCCAGCACTTGCTCCAGATCTTTGCTCATTTTTTCCTCCTTCTTGGCCTCCCATGGCTCGGCCATTTTCCCCTGGACCTCTTTCCACCTCTTCTGAAATCCCTCAACCTCTTTCCATCTCTCCAGGTTTTTCTTCCCTGAGTAAAGCTCGGGGGAGGTTCCAGAGTCAACGAGGTGGGCCATACGCCGGGTGTTTTTGTAACACGCGTATCTGAACTCGCAAAAGGAGCACATGAGTTCATCGGTAGAATGATGGAAGACCCCCTCGTCCAGGAGATCCATAAGGGTGTTGACGTACTCTCCCATGAGCGTGACCCCTGTCAGATCGATACCCGCCTTTTGCGGGACATGAGAGCCGATGGGGGATGAAAGGGGATTGTTCCCGGCGAGGTGTTTTCTGTTGATCAGGTAATACCTGGCTGCGACAGCTTTTGCATCCCTTTCTGCAGCAAGGGCCGCAATATAGCTGGGGAGTTGAAAGGAGAGTCCTTTTTTGACCGCACCCGGTCCGGGTGCGCTGCCCGTTTTGTAGTCATAGATGAGATACACCTCTTCTCTCTCATCTAGCCTATCAACACGGTCTATGGAACCCCGAAGCTGTATTTTGCCCATCCGTACCGGATTGGTTTCCTCATCCCCGAACCCCTGCTCGAGACCTATGAATTCCTCGTTTTTGAGATGTTCCGATTCAAAACGCAGCAGTTGGGCTATCAGGCCCTGTCGTTTCGGAAGACCCCCAACGGCCAGGATGGATTCCGTCTCAAGGCCGTCCATGATATCCCTTTTCTGGGTCTCGAAGAAATCAAGCCCTTCCAGATACGCGAGCTGGGAGAAATACCTCGTGCTGGTCTCCCGTGCCAGGGCGAATGCACGTGGCAGCCCGATGGAGGCGACGTTATGACCGCATTTCTTTATTTCTTCGAAGATAAGTTTTAAGATGGCATGCACGTGGGATCCGAGGTCCCTGGGGGGGAGCTCTTGGTCGAGTTCCTCGATGGGCTCGAGGCCGTAGATACCCTGAAAGAGATAGTGCATGGGGCAGTTGGCGATCGTATCGAGCCTCGAGGGGGAGATGGGCCCCCTGGGGTTGGAACGAAATCGGCGGAAGGCGGGTGAGCCGGAGACCAGCCCGTCATATTCGGTAAGACCATCCGCGCAGTTCCGGGCGAGCAGGCAGCCGACACCCCGTATGATCGATTCATTGAGCAGCCTGTCAGTGCCCAGGATGATATGGTCATGGGAGAATGAGCCCCGCTTCGAGGGGATGGCGACCTTTTGTTCCACCTCGATTGCATTCAAGAGCTCTTCGCTGCTCGTAAAGCAGGGATTTTGATCCCAGGGAAATGAGCGCTCAAGGGCTTCGGTCCCCTGAGAGGGCGAGGACCCTTCCTTCTCCATGATGGATATCATATCCAAGAGCACGGGTGAGGGCTGCGCCTCTTTATCGGCTATTCTTTTGGGATAGGAAAGATAGAGATCCTGCCGGTAGTTCCTCAGAAGGTGGGTGAAGAGATACCGCGATTGGTCGGTGAGGTCTGTTCTCCTGAGATACGGGGCGGAGCTCTCAGGTTTGATGAAGTCATCCGGTTCCTTAAGGGGAAATTCATCCGAGGAGAGACCTCCTGCAAAGATATGATCAGGGGAGCATCCGATGATATCGGCCCATTCGGATATATCGACGGCGCCCCTGTGAAAGGTCTCCCTGAGCCTGGATTGGCTCACCAGGCCGGCAAAACCCCTTCTGAAGCGCTCAAGCAGGGAGCCGGCCCCGCGTGACGGCATAAAAAGCTCTGTCTTTTCCAGTTCCCTTGCCGTTTTAACGGCCAGGTCTTTCAATGTGTTCAGGGCCCTGATATCCCTTTGTATGCACTTCTCAGCTGCCTCCCGCGTGAGACCAGTCTCATCCTTGAACAGGACCAGGATATTTTTCTGAACGCTGAAGAGGGTAAGAAGGCGAAACAGGGCTTGCACGAAAGCTCCTGGATCGTTGGTGTGCAGGAGATCTTCAAAGGGTTTGACGTTCTCATGCACATAGAACAGGTGATAAAGGAAGTTGTGGTACTCAGTGAGAAGGCGGGGCTTCTTCTCCCTGCCGAGCATGCGGTAACGGGAGAAAAAGTAATCCCGTGCCCGGGAAAGCCACCCCGGCACGATCGCTCCGCCCTGAATGCCGCATTGCCCGGCAACCAGATCCACCGTCTCTGTCCATCCATGAGCTGCCGTGCCCCCGTTGTTGTCGATGGGTATTTCAGGGAATATCTCGCTATCGCCCTTCTTTTCACCGCCAAAAAAGGCGCCTTGCCCCTCCAGGAGCGTGAGCCACCGGGCCTTATCCTCCTTGTCCATAGTGTTCGTAGCAGGAGAGATGAGTCCGGAGGTGAGAAACGCGCGGATATCCTGCCTTCTAAAGTCATTGAGGGGTATGTCGAGCATCAGCAGAAAGAGCCTGGCCAACGGGGATGAGCAGAGTGGTAGGCCCTTTGTGGTATTGAAGGGGATTCCATATGCGGGGAAGACCTCGTAGACAAGGGAGCTATACTGGGCCAGATCAGGGAATATGACCCTTACTTCATGGATCCCCCCTTTTCCCCTCTCCCTCGAGATCCTCTTTATCTCGCCTGCGATTCCCCGTACCTCATCAAGCCTTGCGTTGAAGGATTTTATGTGTATGGCCCGTTCACCCCGGTCATCGTATCTGCCTGACCGGTAGAGCCCCGCTGCAAAGGGATTCTTAAACTCTTCCGGCAAGGCCCTTTTCAAGGTAGTGGGGTATCTCGCCTCTTCCATTTTTTTCAACATGGAGCCGATGGATGAGAATATCCTGAAGGCCTCGTATCGTCCGGTATCGGTATCGCCTCTTCCGCCGGTTGCCCCTATAAATGCGGTTATGGTCTCCTCCGGGACCGGATCACAATCAAGGGGCCAGATCACCTCGTCGGCATGGTCGAATAGATACAGGAGGATGGTCTCTTCTGCCCTTGTGATGCTGGTGAAACCATTGAATACGAGAACATCAATATCCTTCAGGATGCCCGGTGTGTTGCCTTCGGCGAGGAATGACCGGACGCTGCTGGTGATGTCGTCATTATCATAGAGATGATTGCTCCTCTTGAATTCCTCATAGTCGCCGAAAAGCAAGGCGAGGTCTGTGTCGAGGGCATACCGTTTCTCACCGGCCCCGGGCGTTTGCTCATCCGATCGTGTTATCCTGCGTGAGAGTGCCTCCACATATTCGTCCTCGAAGTTGTTGTTCACCAAGAGCGAGAAGAACCCCAGGATATGGCGATAGACACCGGCGAGGATCTCAGCCCTGGCGGAGGAGAAAAATAAGGGGAAAAAGTATCGTAGACCCTCGGGTGTAGCATTTCTTCTCTCAAGGATCAGGTGTACCGCCAACTCCTGTATGGCGTCATCCATAAAAGAGGAGCCCTGAAACGATTGATAGAAGATATCGTCATAAAATACCCTTTCTATGAGAGATGAGAGGGCGTCTATTCGCCTGTTCATCGAGCCTGGGCCCCGGCCTTCCAGCTCCATGGCCATGGCGCGCGATGGGGTTATATAGAGGCAATTCATGGGATCGACATGGTTCAGGCGAAGCTCTTGCTCAAGAAGCCTGTTTCTTGCCTCAACGGTTTGACCTAATAGGTAGGTGATGTGCGTCATACTAAAAATGATTTTGACAGATTTCGCAAAATGATACAAGATGCTATTCAAACGGTTGTCATTGTTCATGGGTTCAGGGTTCAAAGGTTGGGATAGTATCGTAAACATCGCACATCAAAAAATACATCCGTGACTAAAAAAAGACCTTGTATACAACTCCTCCTCCTTGCCCTTGCGTTCATGGTTTTCAATGCCGTTTGTTTCGGGGCCTTATGTTTGGGTGATGACCGGTCAAAGGGAAAGGGGGAGCGCAGAACCTATTTGTCTGATAAGAAGGGGGAGAGAACGATGGAAACGGCAGATTGGCTGTCTGAAGATGAGGGGAACTACCTTGTGATGGTAGCCAGAAGCACCATTAAAAATAGGTTGAACAAGGTGGAGCAGCCGCCAATCGATGGGAAAGGCCTGCCGGAGAAATTTCAGGAACAACTGGGCACCTTTGTAACCATTACCATTGACGGCAACCTGAGGGGCTGCATCGGGCATATCATACCCCGGGAGACGGTGATCGAGGGGATACGGGAAAACGCCATTAATGCCGCTTTCAAGGACCCTCGATTTCCTCCGTTAACGAGGGAGGAGTTCGACAAGATAGAGATCGAGATCAGCATACTCACCGCCCCTCAGGAACTTACCTATAGCGATGCAGAGGACCTTTTGAACAAGCTGAGGCCCGGAAAGGATGGGGTAATTATAAAGAAGGGGTACCATGAGGCCACCTTTCTCCCTCAAGTGTGGGACCAGCTATCCGATAAGGAGGAGTTCTTAACGCATCTCTGCATGAAGGCAGGCCTTTCTCACGATAGCTGGAGGAAGGAGAAACTCCAGGTCTCTACCTACCAGGTTCAGGCATTTGAAGAAGGGAAGGCGAAATAACGCGGGTCTCGGTGTTGCAGTGAGGTGTTGAAACCGTGACACGGGGCCCCTAGCCTCCGTCGGTTCCATGAATCTGACCAGCCTCATCGTCATATCCGTCATCGGTACGGGGATATCCTCTATCGCGATTCAGATCATTACCGTGCGAGAGTTTCTCTCCCAGTTCGCGGGCAATGAGATTACGATCTCCCTCGTCCTCTTTTGTTGGCTGCTCGTGGGTGGGTTCGGCTCCCTTGTCTCGAAATCATTCACCAAAAAGTCGGTGGCTATCTACTCGGTAATCGCCCTGGCAACGGCGCTTTTCCCACTTATTCAGATAAGCGCGATACGGGTGTTCAGGGATACCATCTTCATCCACGGTGAAGCGCCCGGCTTTTACCCCATCTTTTTCTTCATACTCGCATTCAGCGCCCCATATGCATTTCTGATAGGGTTTCTGCTCCCCTACTCACTTTCCGTTATCAGACGGCAGGGGGGAGCATTTAGCTCGGGGCAGCTGTATATAACCGACAATATCGGCGACATAGCAGGCGGGGTTCTGTTCAGTTTCATCCTGGTATATCTCCTGAGCCCTTTTCAGATCATCGTCATCACATCATCGCTGCTGATCCTTATCTGCCTTGTCCTTCTTATCTATGCAAGGGGGTATCTCCTGTTCGCCGTAAGCCTTGCATCGGTTGCTGTCTTCCTTTACGTCGCCCTTGAAAAGGACTTTGAGCTCAAAACCCTTCAAGACCAGTATGGCCAGAATATTGTCAGCTACCGGGAATCACCCTATGGAAGAATCGTACTCACCAGGGAAGAGGGGCAGTACACCATCTGGGAGTCCGGGTCGCCGATCTACTCTACTTTTAGTATTACCGCAGCAGAGGAAAAGGTGCACTATCCCCTCTCCCAGGTCGATCATCTAGAGAACGTCCTGCTGGTGGGCGGCGGCATAGGCGAGACCTTGGATGAGATCTTGAAATACTCCCCCCGCAGCATTGACTATGTGGAACTCGATCCTGCGTTGATCACTACGGCACGCACCTACGGCCTGCTCGATCCCAAGGGGAAGGTCACCACCGTTTTTGCCGATGGAAGGAGATATATCGCCACATCTCATCATCGCTATTCTGCAATTATCCTGGATCTGCCGGAGCCGGATACCTTCCAGATAAACCGTTTTTATACGAGCGAGTTTTTCTCCTGCTGCAAAAAGATCCTGACAAGGGACGGCATTCTTTCATTCTCGCTCCTGGCAAACCCCAATTATCTCTCACAGGAGCAGGTCAAGAAATTATCGTCCATCTACAATACGATACGGGCGCACTTCCGTCATGTGCTCCTCATCCCCGGCGAGGAGATCTACTTTCTCGCGAGCGATGAGGCGCTTTCCGCGGATATCCCGCTGAACTTGAGAAAGAGATCGATTGCCACGTCGTATATCGAGGGCTTTTACCACGGAAACGTGACAACGGAGAGAATCCGGTTCATCAACCAATCCATCGATCCGGATGAGCCCGTGAACACGGACCTTCGACCCAGGGTTATCCATATCATGTTCCAGGAGTGGTTTAGGAAGTACGGGACCTCCCCCAATTGGTTCGTAGCGGTGCTCATCGCAGTGATTGCGGTGTATGTGTCCATGATACGAAAGGAGGAGTTTGTTCTCTTTTCAACCGGGTTTGCCGTCATGGGTGTGGAGATGTTGATCCTGTTCTCCTTCCAGGTGCTCTACGGCTCTGTCTATCTCAAGGTAGGTGTGGTAATCACCTCCTTCCTGTTCGGTCTCCTGCCGGGCGCCATCCTGGGGAACAGGTGGAAGAGCAGGGGCAGGAATAGGCTCATCAAGGCGGAGGCAGGGATGATCCTCTTGCTTACGATCTATCTGGTTTGGGTGGCGTTTTATCGAGCTGTGATGCCGGAGCTTGCCTTTTTCCTGTACGGCTTTTTCTTCTCCCTGCTGTGCGGGGTTCAGTTTCCCATTGCCGCAGAGATGATAGGGGAGGAGAGGAGCCCCGCAGCAGGCCTGCTCGCCGCTGACCTTGTCGGTGCAGGTACGGGAACCCTCGCGATCGGAACCCTTTTGATACCGCTGCTGGGTATTCAAGCGGCCATCGTGGCACTTATCCTGCTCAAGGCAGCGAGCACTGCGGTTCTCTTGAAGGGGTAGTGGAAGTGATAGTATACTACCTTTGACCTAACCCGAGTGTCACAGCAATATACAGAGTCCGAAGGTAGTGTTCGGGAATACCGGCGCGTACAATTATAGCTAAAAGGCCTTTATGAGTCTTTGTTGATTGCGCCAATGTCTATATTGGCGTATTATTTTCTCGATGGAATTCACGAAACATTTTAAAAACATGCTTGAAGAGCGATCCATCCAGCAGGAATGGGTGGACAGAGCGATAAGCGAACCCGAGGAAATTGAAGATCAAGAGGATGGCACCCGGCATTTTATGCGGCGCATGGAGGAACATGGAAATAGATGACTTCGAGTTGTGATTAATATTCAAGCGCAGCCTAATAAAGTAGTAACAGCATTTTTTAACCGAAGGTTGATGGTCTCGTAAAAAGGCGACATTAGTGTCATTGCGAGCGACCTGCCCGCCATGCGAGTCCGCAAGGCGAGGCGGGCGGGAGCGAAGCAATCTCCTTCAAGGTAACTACTTGAATTTACGAGATTGCTTCGTCGTGGAGTTTATCCTGAGCATAGCCGAAGGACTCCTCGCAATGACAGGTGAAAAGACTTTTTACGAGTTTGTCAAGGTTGAGGGGTAAAAAATGAGATTCATAATGAACAGAGAGGACGATACACTTTACTTTCGATTAGATGAGAGTGCAATCGCAGAGTCAGAAGCGGTCCAACCTGGTGTAATCCTTGACTTCGACAAAGACGGACGAGTCGTTGGAGTTGAATTCTTGGGAATAAGGACAAGAATCCCTGAAGAGGAATTGACGTCCTTTCAGTTCCAAACCAGTTAATCACAAAAATACATCTGAAAGGGAGCTTCGGAGTCCAAAGCTATCGTCGGACCTTACTAATAATGAAACGATTGCTGACAAGAAAAGAGTTTCTGAGGGAGATGGGGCTTCTCTCCCTCTTGCTTGCCACCGAAGGGCACTGCTTTTGGCCCGGTAAGGATGAGGAGAAGAGGGCCGACATCAGAGGCCATGTTTTCAAGAACGACGCTCCTGACAAGCCCTGGAAGTGGTCCATAGAAGGTTTTTACTATACCACGAACGGCCGGGATGTCCAGTGTGGGGTGTGCCCGAACAGGTGCTTTCTCAAGCCGGGGGACAGGAGCGTGTGCAGGTCAAAGGTGAATATCGGGGGGAAGCTGTATTCCCTCGCCTATGGCAACCCCTGCGCCGTCCACATCGACCCGATAGAGAAAAAACCGCTCAGCCACTTCTATCCAACCACCGAGGTATTCTCCATAGCCGCTGCCGGCTGCAACTTCCGATGCCTTAACTGCCAGAACTGGGAGATCTCCCAGAGGAGGCCGGAGGAGGTCTCTCACACGGAGCTCTTCCCTGCCGATGTTGTCAGGATCGCCAAGCAGAAGAAGGCGCCTTCCATTGCTTACACCTATTCGGAGCCGGTATCGTACTACGAGTACGTGTATGACACCGCGAAGCTCGCCAGGCAGGAGGGGATCAAGAATGTGTGGGTCTCCAATGGGTATATAAACAAAAGGCCGCTTGAGGATCTCTGCCAATACCTGGATGCTGCCAGCGTAAACCTCAAATCATATGAGGACGATATATACAGAAAGCTCAATGGCGGAAGGCTTCAGCCGGTGCTCGATACCTTGAAGACGCTCCATGAAAAGGGGGTCTGGCTTGAGATCATTACCCTCGTGGTACCAGGGTACATAGATGCGCCTGAGATGATAAAGAGGATGTGCGGTTGGATCGTACGGGAGCTTGGCCCTGATTATCCCCTTCACTTCTCGCGGTTCTTCCCCCAGTATAAATTAAACCGGTTGCCGGCCACCCCTGTGAAAACACTGGAGCAGCTCAGGGATATAGCCCTTAAGGAGGGGATACGCTACGTGTATATCGGAAATGTCCCCGGGCATGATGCCTGCAATACCTATTGCCACAACTGCCACAAACTATTGATCGATAGGAGGGGCTATACCATCACCACCTTCAATATCGAGGATGGGAGGTGTAAATTCTGCAAGACGCCTATTCCGGGGAGGTGGCATCTCGTTTAATATCGTCGGACTTACCTATGTATCCCATATAGTGTTTTGTATTCCGTTTCTTTGGGCTATCGAGAGATCAAATCCGAATATCCAAATCCGAATATAAACAGGGTGATCTTTAAAAATTGGCCCCTGAAAGGGCGAAAAAAAGCCTCCGGCTAATACCAAAGGGCTCTCCTAGGGACAGAAGCCTTACGAGGGAGTCAATTGGAGAGTAGCGGGAGAGGATGTGGTGTTAGGGGGAGTGAAAACTACAAATGGTAGTAGAAAGTTTCAAAAGCGATCTCTAGGCTATTACTTATAGCAGAAGCCGAAGGTTTTGAATGGAAAAGGCCATATACAACATATTGTATGCGGCTTTATTCTTCTGAATCGAACGCTCGTCGGTTTTGGTACTTTGATATCAGGACAATATAGGAAAAATAGCTGATCCTGACATCGATAGCAGATAGCTCAGATTTTGACCGTTGATCCATAGACCCAACATCTTGTGCTTATCCTTCAGGCAATGATGGACGTACTTTTAGCACTAGAAACCGCACACCGGCATTTTATTAAGATTTTTACAGAAAAGGGCCAATGGCGCAACAGCA
>Ga0307432_1001611_pt1 | contig 13370 bp, 17 predicted proteins | sample SalMarWE160150MG_FD_202158 | JGI IMG/M metagenome (GOLD analysis project Ga0307432, IMG submission 202158) | Salt marsh sediment microbial communities from the Plum Island Ecosystem LTER, Massachusetts, United States - WE1603-150 | ecosystem: Environmental > Aquatic > Marine > Intertidal zone >...
AAGCTGCTATTTCTTTAAGCTCATTTGTTTCTTCAACTATTTCTATATCGGCTTCAAGTATAACCGGCTCAAATTTATAGTTCACAATACAAACCTCCTATAAAAAGATAGTCCCTCTATACTATAATGGTTAGTTAATTATTTTAATATTGTGTTGCTCAAATGTTTATATTATTAATTAATTGTAAATTTATTAAACCCTTATTATTTTACGAATACATATAGGATCTAACCTGAGTTAAGCTATAAGTACCTGCGTATAATTTATCTTCATTAGCACGTAAACTAAAAAACCCATCAGCTTTAGTGGTTCCTACCACTTTAGTTACGTAATTATCTCCTATCATATAAACCTTTCCTCCACCACCTTCTTTTCTAGTGCCAGCGTAAAAATCGCCTAAATATGTTTCTTGGCACCATGCTTCTGGTTCAGGAAATCTGATCACTACTTTCCATGTTCCATCACCGGCTTCTCTCAGCAAAAGCCCATTTCCAGTTGTAGACCTGAATCCCTGAATATAGGTAGCATGTTTTGCTCCCTTATATATATGTATGCTGGTAATAGTAGCACCTTTAGAAGCAGCACCATCACTATTAACATCATAGACTTTCTGCATATTAAAATTAGAATCAAGGATATATATGCCCCATCCTCCTGTATATATCTTTCCATTTACTACAATAGGATCTCCATAGTTCCAATAAGGTAGTGTCTTTACTAGAGTTCCTATATCTCTTTGGTTAGGATCAGTCTTTCGATAAATTTTTGTCCATCCTCCTGAATAAGACGAGAACAGAGTGATAAATCCTCCGAAAAAGTCGTCTATAAATCGTACCTGTTGTGCTCCAGGCTCTTCATGAACATGAGACCATACATTTCCTTCTGTCCTAAATATTTTGATAGAAGTTGGAGTATCGAAATAGTTTCTGAATCCTGTATAGAGAAACGGGCCAAATTCCCCTAAATGGTAACTGTTAACCCATCTGCCATAGCCTAAAGAATCTGTATCAAATACCACATCCCAGTTAGCACCATTAAACCGTACTGTTTTACCAGAGTCCTCTGTAGCACCATATAGTTTACCATCATGAGAAAACTTTTTCATATAAAAAAGGCTTTCCCCCGCAGTATATAATTTGCCTCCAGTTATCTCTCTCCAAATCCCAGCAGGACCGGTTACTTCTATCGTTTTTGGGGAGTTGGCAAGTTCTAGATTGACTCCAGCCGGAACATTAATTGCGTATGCATGAATAGTATGTGTTCCAAGGGATAACTTTGGAAATGTGCAGTTAAATCCATGATTTGGATCACCGATTACCGATGTCAAATCGTCACGTTTTTGGTCAGCTTTTGTCATAGCAATAATTTTATCTCCGTCATATATGTGAACATCGACTGGGTTTTTTCCAGCATCAATATCGTATGCCCATCCTCTTACTGAATTAGCAGTAACTTCATCTAAATACCCGATAGGCACATTATTCTCCAACGTCATGGGGGAACCAAATAACTCCTGCATATTTGTTTCATTATAAACTATTGCGTATACACTAATCTCATCACCATCAACGCATGAAAGATCGGCAGAATAACCGTGATACGAATCTCCAACATCTGGATTAGCAACAATATCAGCTCGGTTTTCATCAGCTTTTATACATGAAAACAATACACCATTTATATATATGCATATATATACCGGTGCTGACCCTAATTCTGTATCATAAGCCCATCCATGTAAATGATTAAACCTTACCTCATCCAAATAACCTATTATCATAATTTTTGCCTCCTATATTTTTTAAAACCTACCAACGTATATTTAAAAATACCCCAACTTGACCGCCAGAAAAGCTGTCTTTACCACTGAAAACGTGAAACGCTTGTAAACCATCTTCAGCTCTAGGTGGCAACCCTTTTATTTTTGCACTTATACGAGTATGAAAATCTAGAATTCTGTAACCCGCAAAAAAACTAATTCCGGTACGGTTTGTAATAGGAACATCAAGATTAAACCTAATCATACCACCAAAATTACCACTAGCCTTATACTCACAAGTATTCATATCATAGTCTAACTCATATCCTCCACAGCATAATACGCCATCATTTACTTTCCAGCCATCAACAGGATCCGATAATCTGTGCATTTCTCTATACACAGCTTCAACCATTTCTGATTCATATTTAATTTTGGGTTGGTAATAACCAATCCCACATGATATAGAAAAATACTTGAATGGGTGTAAATCATATCCTAAAACAGCACCATAAATATTATATTCACCAACAGTCTGCCCAACAAGATGTTTATAAGCAGATTCTTTTGATAAAGTTAGAAAAAGATCATTCCATTCAGTTTTTAATTCTATGCCAACCATATCAGTTAAACTTTTATCATTCGGTGCTGATACTACAAACCCACTGCTCATACTTACTTCAGCTTGAACTGGGTTAATGAAAAATAATACAGCTAATAAAGGAATTGTAATCATAAATAATTTTTTAAATAATTTACACATTTTATTCTCCTCTTTTTCCTCTTAATTACATTATGTCCATATTAATTCAAACAATTTTCCGTGACTCACATGGTTCTTTGTAAACCAATAATGCTTGCCATCTATAAATACTTGGTCAGTTATTTCAGGTTCTGTTGTTGTAATTACAACTTCCCAAGTACCAGCTTCTCCACTCAGAGACCGCCATATTTGGGCTTTCTTAGTTTTTGACTTCCAGTTTAATTCGCCGAAGTATAAATATCCATCGATAGGAGATCGTTTAATGGTCATACCAACCCCACCGCTGGCAGAAAGAACTTGAGTTATTCCTGTTGACGTTAGTTTGGCTATGCCAGCTTGGGCAGAAGAATCTGATGGACTGTGGCTACCCTTCTTTGCATCCTTATTGTAACAAGTACCAAGCCAACAAACTTCATAATTAGTTGGATCTGAAAATGCATCAAGGTATCTAGTTTTTGATTGAAGGTTCTGTTTATTCCAAGTCTGGCCATTGTCAGTAGTCCATACACGGAACCCCATACAAGAATTAAAATCATATCCAAAGAACTGCGGGACTCCATGACATAAACAACCTGCCTTCAGTTGACTATGATCTTTGCTGTATACCTTACTCCAGTTTAATTTATCTTTGCTCCTATAAATTTCTACAACTTTAGGCTCATCATTTCTTGTAAATGCTGCATAGGTGTAGCCAGTATTTGGGTCATCAATCATTGCATAAACACCCTTATGCTTTTTAAGCACTTCTTTAAATCCTGTACCATCATATAGATAGAGATACCCATCTTCGCAACCGATAAGTACCCTTTGATCATGGCAAGGACAAATATGGTAAATAGACTCTCCTGTTTCCAAGTCTATAAGTACCTCTTCTGGGAAGTACCTGTAAAGCCTACTTGTTTGGCTTGCACTATATGTGCCAGTCCATAATTGTGTACCCCATACTTTAGCTGCGCAGAAATATCCAAAATGACCAGTGCCCTCTTTCTCCACTAAAACAGGCTTACCAATACTAGTAATTGTTTTTGGCGAACCAGATAATTCTGGATTATTGCCTTTCGGACAGTTAATTGCGTATGCATGTATTGTATGCTCTCCAGCAGACAATTGTGGAAATTTATAATAAAATCCGTGATTTGGATCACCAACTACTGGTGTCAAATCATCGCGTTTTTGGTTAGCTTTTACCATGCCAATGATCTTACTTCCATCATACAAATGCACATCTACATAGCTTGCTCCAACATCACTATCATATGCCCAGCCTTTTGCAGAGTTAGATGTAATTACATCCAAATACCCGATAGGAGACTTATTAGGAAGCTCTTCTAAAATCACTGGAGACCCAGCAAGCTCTTGCATACTGCCGACTATATCGTAAACCAAAGCGTATACATTTACTTGATCACCGTATCCCAAATCCACATTAATTGAAAATCCATGATCTGGGTCATCAACGTCTGGATGCACAACAATATCAGGCCGTTTTTCATTAGCCTCCATGCAAGTATATAAAGATCCATTTATATAAACGCAAATATAAACAGATAAAGCTCCCAATTCTGTGTCATAAACCCATCCATGTAAATTATCAAAATTCACTTTATCTAAGTAGTCTACTAGCATATACAATTTCTTCCTAATTTTATTTAAAAAATTACCTAATTATAATATTAATAAAACTATTATATCTAATTTTTAAAAGATCTTGCTATAGTTAAACTATTAATAAATAAATCAAACTCTTCATTACTCATGTTCTTTATAGCCTCTTTTATAGTTAAATTAGCAGCTTGTGGTTTTATCCCAGGTTGCTGACTTGGTGATTTTTTAGTCACTTTAGTTTTTTTCTTCACATCTGTATCAACCTGTTTTGTCTTCGCTGGTTGGCCTGTGGGTCTATTAGTTTGTAAAGGTTGTTTGGATTGCTGAAACGGACTACCTAAAATTCCTAAAGTACCCTCTAATACACTAGGCAATTCATTCTGCATATTATTAAATTCATTATTAAAATCAAAGCCCAGCTGTTCAAGAGCTGTCCTATAAGATAGCATACGACGATCTACAAGTTGGCTTACAGTAGACATATACAAAATGATATCTCTCAAAATAGTATTATCCCATCTAACTTTCGGAAATCTATCAAAACCAACCGCTGTTGCTATCTGACTATATTCATTATAAATCCATCTTGTTACCTGCCGCCTAGCATAATTAATCTCTTCAACCAAAGTCCTGACTATTAACCCAGCTTCAGCCACATTCACATTGGTAGTACCGTCTAAAAGTGCCCTTGAAAAAGCAAGTGCGCCAGTTATATCTTCGTTTACCTGCTTATATTTATCTTGACCAAGAATCTCACCTATTTCGGGTGATATTATTTTTTCTACTTTTAAAGTATGATTCCAAACTACATCAAAACTTTTGGAAGGTGTATCAAAAATCGCCGCTACAGTTTCTAATTGAGCCTGATCAGTAACAGGAAATTCATCACTACCAATAGTTATTTTCAAAATGGAGTTTGTAATTCCATCCAATGTACTAAGATCAGCTTGTCTTAAAGAATTTTTATATTCCAAAGAATCAAATGCTTTTATACCTCTTGGTCTTGGATATCTTTCATAAGGCATTTTTCTATAATCGACATTACCTACATATTGAGGATCTAATTTAATATTTCCAGCAGTCACTTGGGATTTAAATTCTGAAGGTAAACTTTTTACAATAACTTTTTCTTCATCAGTTAATTCCCCCGCAGGTTTGGCTAACATCTCTCTTAATTCAGCAGATGGTTCTAATGTAACAACCGCATTATCAAATAATAGACTTCCTTTAATTGTTACTAATAAAGGATTTAATACTGTATAAGCAATAGGTAAATATCCTTTAGACCATACTTTCTTCTTCGCTGCTCTAGCTTTTTTACCTTTCAAATCTTTAGCAGCTTTTTCTTCCCGCTTTTGCTGAATTCTATCAGCTCTCCCAATAACCTGTTTAATAATACCACGCTCTAATTTTTGGCCAGGGATTGGAGACAAATAACTAATTCCAGGCTCATATTTACTTATAATTTTATAAGTTCTAACCATGCCTATTCTAAAAAAATCAAAAAATATCCAATCTATCAGCTGTTTAAAATTTACATCAAACGCCCAAGTATCATAAAATGTTTTAATTTTATCATCATCAATATCATTTTCAAACCCTTTTGCAGCAAAATTTGTTAAAACATCTATATGAGAGCCGTAAGCATCGTTTTCAAAATAATACTTCATAGCTCTTGTAAATATATTTCTAGGGTCATCTTCATATGGGGATTTCTTTATTAAATCCAAAATAGATCTATCTACAGTATCTCTCCTCAAAACAGCTGCTGATTCTAATGGTTTAAGCCTAACAGCTTTATTGCTTGGTAATGAAGCTAATACTTTATTAGTTGGCTTCATATAAAATATCGCTTTGCCATCACCTGAACCCATTTCTATTTTGTTGATACCAATTTCTGGATATTTAGTATTCAATTCTTTTGTTATTCTCCCTATTTCCTCTGAATCCATTTATCTATTCTCCTTACAAATTATTTTGCTACTACTTGAATATTTGGTGTTATACTACCTTGCCTAAGAAGCATCGTAATATCAAAATCGCAGTTATATTTTTTTAAAACCATTACCACTTCTTGGCCACATTGAGCTACACGCTCTTTTTTTTCTTTCTCTACTATCTCTGCAGCCTTTTGTGAATCTATTTTATCTTCCTTAACATTTTCTACCTTTTCTGAATTATCTATTTTTTCATTACTTTTTGCCTTTGCCATAATTTATTCCCCTTTTTTATTATTTTAATTTCATTTTTACACCTTCTCAATTATTTCTTCCTTTTTAGCACCATTGCCGTTTTTGATAGTTGACGCTATCTGAAATGCTCCTTTTAACCCAAATATTACGCCCCATATGGTAGCTAAATGGGCACCATTTATGAATCCACAGACACATAAAACAACTGTAGCAGCTAAACTCCATACTTTAATAGATATGAATTGCACAAATAATTTTTGAAGCCAACTATCCCAAAATTTCCAGCTAATAATAGAAAAATTCATAACTTCCCCCAATTATTTTTTCTTAGATAATAAAGCATATTTATCATTAACTTTACTATTTCCAATAGTAGCATGACTAAAACTATTAACATTAACAAACTTAGATCCTGGCTGATGAAGTCGAACTAATCCACTATTATGTAAAACAGGATCATCTTCTCCAGCCTCTCTACTTAGTTCCTTTGCTCCCCATGCAGCAAGTATCAAAGCAGAGTATAAATCCTTATTTTGACCCTTTTTTGGTGTATCAAAATGTCTTGTTCCCCTAGTTGTTTCTGTAATTATAATGTTTAACATCTGCGACTTTAAAAGCCTTACTTCTTCATATAGCTTTTCCTCTACGTTAGATCCAGATGAAGGAATTGTAGGAAATCTAAGATTTTCATTTTCTAATAAAGCCAATGTGTCAAAATTAGCATCTGAAATCCAAGCTGGTGTAGGGTTAACTAATTGTAATATACGTTTGCCGTCCTTGCCTCTTGTAGCTTCATCTCCGACATCTATTATAGGAATATGCTCATTATATCCTTCTTGTAATAAATCTTTTATCGCTTTACCACCACCCTGCGAATCCATAAAAATTCTAATTACATTAAACTTATCTGTTAATTCTTGTATAGCTACAGTCATTTCTTGGGTAGTCTTTTTTTTAATCCCACGTACAAAAACTATCTTATTAGGTTTGCCTAATTCTATTATAATTAGACCACATGACGCTGCTCCACCCTGACTTGGATCAATACCTAATACATATTTCTTACCAGACTCTCCACTTAAACGAATACTAAAATTACTTCCCAAAGTACAATTCTCAAGTAAAGAAGCCTTAAAAAACCCATCACTATCAGATATCATAACTGCCTCATATTCCATCATAAATTCAATTGATGACATAGTCCTTTTAGCTTCTTTTATATTCTCTTTATCTAAAAATCCTTCAGGAGCCATTTGATAAGGCACCTGATAAACAGCATACTTAGCTCCTTCACCTTCTTCTTTTATTGCCCGCCAATAGGCCTTCATTCTTTTCCACATATGATTAAATTTAAAATATCCTGAAGAAGCCATTATCATTTTATTTGCTGCCTGTTCGACTACATCTTCCCTAGAAGCTAGCCCTTTACTTATCAATTCTTCCATTCTTTCAATATACCTTACTTTTTCCATAGGCTCTAAAGTAACAGCACCAAAAGGCCTAATAACCATATCTATAATTTGTGTCGGTACTTGTGCTAACTCATCTATTTCTATTAAATAAAAACGTGACCCCCTAATTTTAGCACCATCTATTCCTAATGGCAAGGCCTCTATATAACTACTATTAGAATTATCTGTGCCTTTAAATTGCAAATAAGCACGATCACTGCCATACACTGGTTTTTTCTCACACGCCTCCCTTAAAATAGAAGATCTAGTGTATAATTTTTGAACTTCTGAAAAAATATACTTAGCTTGTCTGAAAGAACTAGAAATTAAACCAACCCTATAACCAGGATACAATAAAGCATGTAAAACAGCATTAACTGCTAACATATACGTCTTCCCAAGGCCACGTGCCATTACTATTATAGCGAAATTTTTAAACCACATATCTCTCAGAACAATTCTTTGAATCGGGGCTAAATCAACTTTTAATAAATCACGGGCTGCTAAAACAGGGTCATTTCTATATAACTCTATCATTTCGGAACCCTGATCCATTATAATTTCTATATTCTCGTATAGATCTACACTCAATTATTTATTCTCCCTTCATCGGAATAGCAAATAAAAATTTTTTTATTTCGTTTTTGCAAATATTTTTCTTTGTCTTCCATTTATTTTCCCAAATAGTTAATAAATTTATATCTTTTTCCTTACAAAGTTGCTGTTTAAGCAAGTCATTATTAACTCTATTCTTCTTCTCTTTATGCCAATAAATCCCATTATATTCTACAGCTTTATTTAGATCTGGCATAAAAATATCTAACTCAAACCCATTTCCGGTTTCTGGGTTGAATATTTGACTACGATTATTTGGTGAAACTTTAATACCTAAAGATTCGATGAAGTTTCTTACTTCTACTTCTCCTTTAGATATAATGCCTACACAATATGGACATCTATTCCCCTGTTGCCACATAGTCCAGTCAATACTATGTATATGTCCTTTTGAACAAATATAGTTTAATTTTTGATAAGCATTAATATACTTAGTGGTTAAAAGCTTATACCCCTCTTTAGCAAATTCCGACTTAATAAATTTTATAGTTGGTTTACCATTTCTAGCACAATATGGACATCTGTACCCAGCTTTCCAACTATGCCATGTGGTACTATGCCTATGCCCTTTAAAACAAATATAATCTAATTTAGTTTTAGCATTTATATACTCTCTGCTCAACAAAATATATCCATTTTTTTCAAATTCTGATCTAATAAAATTTATAGTCGGTTTACCTACATTAGCACAGTAAGGACATCTATGTCCTTGCTGCCAACTATTCCATTTAATGCTATGTTTATGATTACACTTACAAATATAATTTAATTTTTGCCAACTATTCTCATAAACTCCGGTCAATAATTTATAATCTTCTTTTTCAAACTGTTCTCTAATATACTCTATTGTTATCTTTTTTCTCATTATTTTCCTTAATCATCTGTATCTATTGCTTCTACATCTGGATCATCCCTATTACCAACCAATAATTCAGATTCAAGTACTTCTTCTTCCTCTTTTCTAAATTCAGTAGCTTTTTCTATCATTTTTCTTTTTTTATCCATATCATAACTTACTGCTAAATCTACTATAGAAAACCCGCTGAATTTTTTAGGGTCTATCCTGTCTTTTCGGCGGGTTGCTAAATTATCTTTTAATTTATCTGTTTGCTTTCTTATCTTCTCTATAGAAGATGCGGTGTCTAATAATTTATCAACCTTTACTCCTTTGCTATCTTTTAATAACCGCATTTCTAAAACTTTATTTAAAGCTATGCCCATTAAATCATCCATATCACTAGCAGTAAGGTGCTCTTCATCAAAATCTTTTAAATAAATAGAAAGCAATCCTTCATACATTTTAACCTCGTCTTCATCAAAAATTTCTTCTGTAGGCATTAATTCTTCCATCAACTCTCTAAATTTAGGCGGGTTTTTTGGCCGACCTCTAGATCTTTTAAAAGTCATAAAGCTCTCCTATATATTGTAAATTAAATTAATGCTTTTAATTCTTCTAATTCTTCGGTAAGTCCTTTTTCTATTAATTCTTCTTTTAATAAAATTAGGAATTCAGGCGTGGTTTCGTGGCTAAAATTGTTTATATCAAATCCTGAACATATTTCTAATTGACCTAAAAAAAATATTCTTTTTTCAGTCATTACATGCTCCGTCTGATCTATATCCTTTTTATTGTCTAATATCCAATCATCTACTTGTTCTGGAAAATCCCTATAATCATAACGAATACTTTCAGATAAAGGGTCTCTTTCTCTAAAATATTTTGTCAATGATTTAGATATTTTATTTTTTGTTCCTTCAGAATGATGAGTTCCAAATCTACTAGATCTTATTTTATCTTTAGACTCTTCGCTTAATCGATATCCTGTCGGCCTTCCTATTTTTACTGGCGTTTTACCCAACTTTATATCCCCTTTTACATTTCTATGTCATCAATAGAACATTTTACTACTCTATCACCCCCAAGAATCCTAATACTAACATCCAATTTATTGCCATCAATTCCAATTAAAGTAGCTATCATACCTTTAAATACAGTAGCTATTAGTTTTACTTGCATACCTATCTCTAACTTACCAGTTACCATTATATCCTCATATTTAAGTTTGTCTAACTCTCTAACTTTCTTTATTTCTTCTAAAGAACATAGACCAATACAATTATGTATCCATGGACATGCTTCTAACTTAGCATTTATTTCTACACTATCTTCATATTTCATAAATAAATAATTTACATATAATGGCACTTCTTTTATCTTTATACCATATTTAGTACTATATTCCTTTTCAACTAATGGATATAACACATCTTTTATTTCTGGTACTCTATCTACAAATTCTTTTACCTTTTTATATCTATTAGCACTTATCGTCCAAACATGCCACACTGATTTATCCATCTACACGCTCCACTTTTGCATATTTCCTGCATTCACTACAAATAACCATAACTGTATTTTTAGAAGCAAAGAAAGTATTCCCACACTCTAAACATTTAAATAAAATTTGTCTGCCTGAACGTTTAGGTTTAGAAAAACTAAAAGGTAAATTTTTATGATCATCTGCAAATTTAGATTCCTTACGAATTTTATTTCTAAGTTTTTGTTCTCCGCCATCTGGGATCCATCTACGTGAAGTAGTTCCTGGACTTAATTCTCCTGTCATTTTATCTCCTTCTTATCAATTTCAACAAAACCTAACCCATCTCGCCGCAAATAATCTACTTTTATAAACCGCTTTGAAGCAATATAATCTGAAATATACATACAAAGTTCTTCCGGAGAATACTTAGCTAAAGGTTTTTTTACAGATTTTTCTGTCCAAGGGCCATAATGATACCTAATAGCATTATAAATTATGACAGCAGAATTCCTACCCAGCTTGTCTTTAAATTTCTCTTTATATACCTCTGCTATTAAATCAGCAGCCAGTTGAGGGTGGTTTTTTACAGTATGGCCAGACTTCACTTTACCTTGCTTTAAAATATCATGAAGTAATGTAGCCGCACAAATTTCATCTCTATGATGTTCACAATCCAATCCTCTACTAAGTTCATATGCTATTGCGAAAACTTTTCGCACATGAAGATTATTTCCATCTGGTCCTAACTCATCTACAGGATGATATCTTCCACTTGAACTAGAAGGACAATCTTCAAAAATATAATCAGGAGCAGCTTCTAAAACTGCCTTTACAAAATCTCTTATATCCTTCCTTGCAATTAAATTTAGTTCTTCCTTAAAAATTTCTAGCCTTTCCTTTAATTCCATTTTAATTCTCCTTTTATACTATCTTCTAGGTAAATTAACATTATCACTATTTAATCTAACACTTCTAATCCTTACACTAGGATTTTGAGCATTATATCCTAATTGGCCCATATTTACTCTAGCATAACTTCTAGCACCATCATAGTTCATAAATCTTAGATTATCGTCTCTGGCCAATGTTGCACCTTCATCATATCTTATAAACCTGCTACGAATATCTGCCATAGGAATAGCCATAATTTATAGCCCCCTTTTATTACTTTACTCGATTCTTTAACTCTACATATTCTTCAGCATGTTCTTCTTTCTGCTTATCAACTTCTTCTTTATTAGCTTGAATAAACTGCATTAATCCCAAAACGAAATCAGGAATACCTTCGCCTTTCCATTCATAAGAAATTCTTAAATATTCATCATCATTAACTTTAACTCCTACACTGGCATATTTATAGTCTCTACTTCTAGAAATATCAACGCCAATTATCTCATCCGGTACTATTTTAATGATTAGGTCCTTAGCTTTTTTCTTGTCAGCCATCTTAAATAATCCTCCTATTTTTAATTAATTTTTCCATAGATAATATAGCCTTAACTATATCATAACTAGCTTTTTTTAAATCATCTAAACTACCACTATTATCAACACTTATATCAAAATCTTTATATTCATCTAAATTAACTTCAGATTCATGATTAACGCCATGAATTTTGTTATCTGTTTCTCTATTTATATGAATTAAAATTCCTTTCCTACTTTTAATAAATTCAACCTCATTTATATATCTTACATCAGTTATTATAAAATCTTTATACCCTTTTAATAATTCATTACTTAAAAATTTTCTTAAACCTTTAACCCAAAAACCATAATCTATTTTTCTATAAAATGAGCCCATCTCTTGCATAATTTCCCGCGGAGTCCAATAAACCATTGTTCCACCATCTAAGTGTTTCCATTTAGGTCTAGGAAAACGCTCATCTTCTATTTCTTTTTTATCGCCCCATAACTGATCATTGCTTAGACCAAACTGAAATTTACACATATTCTTCAATTCGTCAGCAAATGAAGCTTCATAAAATTTTCTACTATAATTCTTTTCAAATTCCTCTATTATAAACTCGGCTAACTGGTTTTTTCCTGACCTAGCTTTCCCTACAATTCCAATAATACTCATCTAACCCTCCTTAAATCCTTAAGCATCTTATTTAGTTCTGTATCAAATTTTTTAGTATCAGAAAACAATTTATCAGCAGCTTTACTAAACTCATCTAATTTATGTATTGTCTGTTCTTGCTTTCTATCTATTGGTATTAGCTTAACAAGATATTCTTTACAATCCTTACATTCATTCTTAGATTTGTGAAAACTTTTTATTTCACCTAAACCATCAAATCTTATGAAATACTTAAATAACATTATTTAACCTTTGTAGTCCATAATTTATTCTGTATTTTAATATCAAGGGTTTTAATATCTGACCTAAGTATTTCAATCATTTTTTCTAATTCTTCTTTATCTATACAAATTATACTATCTATATCTTTTTTAACCACAGACAATGAAAAATTTATAAGACGATTTAACTTAGTATTCATTATATCTCTTATTACTATAGCATCTCTTAAACTGATTTCAGCTTCATTTATTACTATATTAGCAGATTTAGCTCTACATATCATAACACTAAATTGTTGATACTTTGTATATAATTTTTCAAGTTCTTCAAATTTATCTTTTAACTGCTCTTTGTTAAA
>Ga0307432_1001617_pt1 | contig 13335 bp, 15 predicted proteins | sample SalMarWE160150MG_FD_202158 | JGI IMG/M metagenome (GOLD analysis project Ga0307432, IMG submission 202158) | Salt marsh sediment microbial communities from the Plum Island Ecosystem LTER, Massachusetts, United States - WE1603-150 | ecosystem: Environmental > Aquatic > Marine > Intertidal zone >...
GTCCAGCACCGTTGCTGTAGACTCTAATGGTCATCACCTGATGAATTCACTTACCTGGATGGATTCTCGCGGCGCTCCTTATGTTAGAGAGTTGATGGGAGGTTTCCCCAGTATTTCGGGATACAATTTATTTAATGTTTTAAGATGGATCCCCAAGACGGGTGGAGGACCTACTTTATCGGGGAAGGATGATATCGCCCATGTTTTGTTGGTAAAACATGAGTATCCTGAAATCTATGAAAAAACGCATATGTTTTTGGAAAGCAAGGATTACTTAAACCTGAGGCTCACCGATGAATTTGCCGGCTCCTACGATTCCACAATCCTCTACTGGGTTAGCGACATAAGAAATATCAACAATATTCACTATGACGATAAATTGATAAACAGACTGAAAATTGATAAAAGCAAACTGCCGCCTTTGAAATCATCCACCGATATTCTAGGACCCATTTCCAAAAAGGCGGCGGATGAGCTCGGGCTGGGCAAAGATGTAAAGGTTGTTATGGGTGCTGCTGACCACCAGGCAGCGCTTGTTGGCTCTGGAGCAGTGAGGGACTTCGAAGGTCACCTCTACCTTGGTACATCATCATGGGTTGAATGCGTTGTGCCATTCAAGAAAACAGACATGTTTCATTCTATTGCATCACTTCCTGCAGCAATCCCCGGCAAGTATCAGTGTATAAATGAACAGGATATCGCCGGAGGGGTTTTACCATTCCTGGTAGATAATATTATTTACCATAAAAACCTGCTGAAGGCTGACGAGCCCCCTTCAGCGGTATATAAGAAATTAGATGAAATCGCCGAGCGAGTGCCTCCTGGAAGTAATAAATTAATCTTCACCCCCTGGCTCAACGGGGAAAGGAGCCCGGTTGATAACACCACGCTAAGAGCAGGGCTATACAATGTGTCCATGACTACCAATATGGACCATATTATACGGGCATTTTTTGAGGGTGTTGCATACAATACTCGATGGAACCTTAAATATGTTGAAAAGTTCATCAATAGGAAGATGGATACATTAAACTTTGTAGGAGGTGGTGCTCTATCCAACGTCTGGTGCCAGATCTTTGCCGATGTCTTTAACAGGACAATCAGGCAGGTGGAAAATCCTATGCAGGCAAACGCTCGTGGCGCTGCACTTATTGCCTCAGTTGCTCTGGGATATATTACGTTTGATGATATTCCCCAGTTGACTCGATACTCAAACACATACTATCCAAATCCCGAAAATAGAACAATATACCGCGAGCTACTCCACGAATTCTTGAAGATATATGACAGCAACAAAGCAATGTATCGGCGTTTGAATAGAATTCAGTGAATTTGCATTGGATGGCAAATAGAGCTTACCGCAGGAAGTTATGCTTTAAAACTTCCCGTGTCTTCCAGCCCCATGTGTAAAACGTTCTACGCCTTGTAACGTCTCGAGACTACCAATAACCGCCTTTCCGTGACGAAATTCATTAGCCATTGCCTCGTCAAAGCTCAGATTGAGACCTTCGTACGTGGACAGCCGGTCATGCCTCACGCAAATCTGTGGAAATTCGGCTATTTGTGCCGCCAGTTTTTCCGCCTCTCCTCTAGCAGCGCCATTCGGGACAACCCTATTTGCAAGCCCCATTAACAGGGCGTCGTCTGATGACACTGGTCTACCGGTCAATATCATGTCAAGAGCACGGCTGAGCCCAATCAAGCGAGCAAGCCGAATTGTGCCTCCATCCATAAGTGGCACCCCCCATCTGCGGCAGAAAACCCCAAATACAGCATCCTTCTCAACCACACGGATATCACACCATATTGCCAGCTCCAACCCTCCGGCAACTGCATACCCCGACACCGCAGCTATGACAGGTTTGGATAGCCGCATCCTGCTAGGTCCCATTGGTCCATCACCATCAGCTTCTACACGGTTTTCTCCACCCTCCATGATTGCCTTAAGGTCAGCCCCGGCACAGAAATTTCCTCCTTCACCATAGAGCACAGCTACATATGAAGAATCGTCCTCTTCGAAGGTCCTGAACGTCTGTGAAAGTGCTTCGGCTGTTTCCCTATCCACTGCGTTTCTCACTTCAGGACGGTTTATGATTACCGTAAATACCTTGCCTTTCTTTTCAGTTTTTACTTTCATTTAATCCTCAATATCCTTTCAAGACATTTAAATTGTTATCATACATCTCATCCGGAAAAATTAGCAATTTGACCTGCACCGCAATTAAATGTAAATTAATATTGGTGGTAAGTAAACCGGGTGATCGCTCTATGTTTTGCGCATAGGGAGGAAAGTCCGAGCTCCACCGAGCAAGGTGCTGGGTAACGCCCAGGAGGGGTGACCCTATGGAAAGTGCCACAGAAACATACCGCCCTGTGAAATAGGTTTAGCCATTTCACAGGGTAAGGGTGAAATGGTGAGGTAAGAGCTCACCAGCAGCCAGGTGACTGGCTGGCTGGGCAAACCCCACCTGGAGTAAGACCAAACAGAGGGCGATTGAGGTGCTCGGCCGAGGCCCCGGGTAGGTCGCTTGACCTTGATGGTAACATCAAGGCTAGATGAATGGTCACCACCCTGATACCACCGAAATCAAAGATTTCGGTGGAAATTCAGGGCACAGAACTCGGCTTATAGGTTTGCTTGCCGCCCCCTGTTTGAGCCCTGACAGGGCTTGGAGATACAACAAGAGGAGAAGAAATCACGAACAAAGTATAGCAAGTTAGGCGTGTGGTTGTCAAGGGTTTTTTGTGGTAAAATCTGCAATGTTATGGGAAAACTTCGCTTCTTGATCTTCGCTTCGCTTCTCGCGATAATTTTAGGGGTGCTGCTGGCTGGGGACTCCCCCACTGTGGCAACTGAGAAGCCGCCGCTGACAAAGTCGAGCTCTATCACGATCACAATGATAACTCCGCCGCTGCCGGGTGAGTAGCGAACAAAACGCTATTTTGTTAAGTTAGTAGCAGAATATGGTAAAAGGCTTCTATTCAGAATTGCCCTTTTTACTATCTAAGAAGCTCTCGGCGTAGTGCTGTGTCAAGACTTTCCTTTTTTGATTCCAAATATTGATATTCAACATCACTCCTGAATAAATCCTTTGGTATACTAGCAAGCCTTTTCTTTGTAACCCTTATAGCTTGCTCAGAGTTATCAATCCCTATCCAATTTCGACCGAGTTCATGTGCTGCTTGCAGTGTTGTGCCTGAGCCACAAAAACAGTCTAATATCAAATCACCTGGATTCGAAGATGCCATTATTAACATTCTAATCATGTCTATATTTTTTTCCGTCGGATATAATGGGTACTGAGCGTCTTTATATTCCCATATATCTTGTTTCTTTCTACCGTCCTTTTCGTCAGCATATATTTTTCTTCTGGGCACCCCATTTGAAGACCATTCAACTAAACCGTCCCTGTCCAACTGTTCCAAAACTTTAGGTTCACTTCTCCAATGTCTTCCTTTTGGAGGTTTCATACCTCTCCATTCCTGGCCAGTCGCACCATTTTTGGTTTCTCCAGGTGCGTGTAATGGTATCGTCGTGTATCTTCTGCCATCTCTGTCTAATTTCTTAAATAGACACTCTATATTTTCTCTTGTGAATTCTTCTTTAGGTTCATTCCATGTATTCTTTTTACTCTTGGAATAAAGAAGGATTAAATCTTTAATATTACCATATGCTTTCCTTCTAAAATTCTTTGGGTTGCATTTGATTCTAGTAATATCATTCTTAAAATTTTCAACACCGAAAATTTCATCCATCATAACTTTTACATAATGACCAATTTTATAATCAATATGTAAATATATCGATGCCTCATCAGACATCAATTCCTTTATAAGAATCAGCCTTTCCCTAAGAAATTCTATAAAATCAGCGCCCGTTAAATTGTCACTATAAGCTATGCTATCCTGGCTGCTACTACTAATTGTACTTGCGCTATTCTCACCTATCCTAAAATTTGTCTTTGTCGAAAATGGCGGGTCTATATAAACTAAATCTACTTTAGATTTTAAGTTAAACTTTTCCAACAGAGTCTTTAGAACAACCAAATTATCCCCTTTTATTAACTTATTTGGAGAACCATCCCATTGTCCAATCAAATCACAGGAAGTGGTATTCATTAAGATATCTTCTACTGTTTTCTTTGCTGCATAATGCAAGTGCATTATTCCAGCCTCCTTACACCTGATATAGAAAATCCCTAAGAACTAAGGCACTCATTATGTTATAATCACCTAACTCCTCGGTTATATTTCTATACATTTTATTTCTTCCCTTGATATAAAGAACACCATCTAATATCGCGACAGTTACTGCTTTTACTCCTTGTGTGGTCACAGTACTAATAGCGTCATTAAATTGGGCGTTCTGGTGTCCTCCAAAATCAGTAAGAAATTTTGCTTCACCAATGATATATTGCCCATTGAATCTTGCAATGAAATCAAGTCCTTTATCATGAGTATAATTTAGATGACCTTTTGCAAAATTCATCATCTCATTATCTCCTGCATCTAAAATTGCATTTTTATTTGACGAAACAAACTGACCTAGAGAAACAGGCTTTATTCCTAAACTCCCTTTGTTTATCCATCTTCGGAACAAAGGTCCAATTTGTCTGTTTGTTTCTTTTGGTTCTGTACATCTTTCATAAATCTCATCTAAACCCATTTCATACAATCTGCCACATAATCTATCTACTGTAGTTGGATTTCTTTCAATAGCCGAATTATCTCGTTTAAGGTATGCTACATACGAGTCCTTAATTGGGAATAAATCAAATTCCAATAATGTTTTTAACAAATTCAAGTTATTGTTTTCATTAAATGATTCTTCAACCTGAGGCCACAGGTCTTCGTTAATCTCTCTAATACCTTCGGGGATTGTTGGATAGACGCTGAAAAGCTCATCCAAATAATTTCTCTGATTAGCAAAATCGATACTTAATTGAGTCCAATAGTCCATTACATCTCCTATCTTTAAGGCTTAGCTAGTAAATTGTAACAGAAAAAATTAATTCACTGCACAAAACGTCACATTGTTAATCAGCGGAGAGATGTAAGCCGTGCATGTAGAATCGCATCTACTAGTCTTGCCAACGCATGCCCTTTAAACCTAGCTCCAATGTATTTAACAATTTGGTCTCTTGCAGACTCCTCAATGTCGATGGTTTCTTCCGTAATCGCCTCGGCCTCCCCCCTCCGCTTCTGTAATATCGTCCATCTGAAGGAGCTTTTTAACGCGGTTCTCCGCATCATGTCTCTTTATCCGGCAGACGGTCATAAACGCTCCGAGAGAATAGAGAATGTCTTGGTCAAAAGCAGACCTCGGAATTGTATTTAGCCATTTTACGCGCCTGATGTGCTTTATATTATCTGCCAATTTCTTGTATTCATATTCTCCCTCAACTCTACCTATTGCTATAGCGGATTGCGTTTTCAACGGAAGCGCCACAAGATCATCTTTTTTGATTTCACTAACGAATCTCCAAACTTGCCCAACTTCGTTGGTTAGCTGGGGCTTCTTAGTACTTGGATGAATACTCATATAAAGTCTTGCGAGTTCCTGGCGGTCCTTCACATTGGACAGGTCAGGCAGTTCATTCCAACCAATAGTTACAACGCCGCTGTCCAAAGCCCCCTGTTCTTGGTCCCCTCGTCTTCCTGCTCTAACCATCCATAGGCTCATTCTGTCACCTCCTCGATGCCTTCAACTACATTATACCACCGTCAACAAGGAACATAGGGAGTAAGGAGGATAGTTACGGCAATGAGTGGTCTTGGCGGTATGATGTGGGGAGTGAGGTTTGATGCTATTCCACTCCTACTTTCACCCACCAATTCACAATATCTTCAGCAGCGGTAGGTTGCATTATGACAACAAAGTCTCCCGCTTCATCACCTACGACACTGTGAACTTGCTTATCAGATACTCCTCTGCTTTCCGGACACCACCCCCAAAACCATCCCAGAAAGAACCCTCTATTACCACCCCAAAAATAGTCATCAAAGTCAGCTCTTTTCCTTATGACAAAACTTAGGTACACCTCGTAGTCTAAGGGGTCAAGAGGACTAAGCTCCCTCGGTTCATAATACCAGTTAGCTACCCATGGGCTTTTGTCAGCTTTGAACTCTATTAACCAAAAGGTATGTGGTTTCCCTAATCCGTCATTTAGGATAATCTCTGAGCTACCGTAAGTCTCTTTTCCCCACTCTCCGATAGTTTTGAGTTCCATATAGACGTCCTCATATACGGGTTCTGGGATGTCAACATCGCCAATTTTGCCAGCTGTTCTCCAGCCAGTAATTTCCCTCTTAACAAAATATTGTTCACTCGCCTGTGCCTCCTCTATAACCCTATTAGAATTCAAATCATACGCTTCCACCTTGTCACCACCGGTAAGACTGCCACAAGAGTAAGGGTCCTGACCCTTATACCAAATTCTAGCATCGCTTATGTCCAAGGACCGTGGAACAGCAAAATAAAATGTGAACTGGCTTGTATCCCCTGGACCAACACTCAAGGGATTATTCACACCACTTAACCGCGGTCGAAAGACTTCACCGTTAGCGTTGATTTCCCATCCTTGGTACCAAGTCCCCAAGTCAGCGTCGATTGGGGCATTATACCCAACATTCTTCACTGAAACCTCTATGACCCAGAAAATGTCACTCTCGTCACGTGGAGGTACAGCTATCGCTGTGGCCGCCCTTACCTTCTCTGCGATTATGACATGCCCACTTATTGCCGCTGGAGGTGGAGTTGATGGTGGTTGTGTGACACCACAACCTGCTGCTATAACTGTCAGAGCCAATACAATAGAAACCAGTGCTCGTGTCATTTCATCTGTCCTTTACTATTTTTTAGACTCCAGCTTACTTACTCATCAGGCAAAGGTGATGTTCGCATAGGTATCGTGATTATAGCACTTCCAGTATCAGAATTGTTTCGGCAATGAGTAATCTTCGTGGTATGATGTAGGGAGTGAGGCCTGATATTATCCTATGCCTGATTGTCCTGGTGGCAATCTTCGTTTACGCTTTGCGTCATCCTGATGTTGATGACTGGCGTGGTCATTAACGTGTTATGAAAAAAGCTTGGCTTTTTTGTCTATGTAAGTACCCTAGTCTATTGACAAAGATAATTCAGCTACTGAGACTGCTCATTCCTGCAGAACTTCAACAACTTCAACGTCTGGCGCGTATACAGCATTTATTACTACTGCTGGAACAGGTCGACGTAGCAAGAGATGAATATGGCCGACAAAGAGTGCTATCCCGAACCTGAAAGCATTGATGTGTTTGGCAAGATCTTTGTAGGGCACACCATATCCGGGTAATTTTGGATGTATTGCATTCTCATCTCTCAACTTCTTAAGGAGCTTGAAGTCGTTCCAAACGTGGCCAGTTTTGCTTATCTTTCCTCCGCCAGACATTTTGGGCACCCACGCATCTAGCTTATCCTCGAGATTTACTTTGTAGGTCTTTGACTCACTTAGTCTGTCTTCAGGATGTTGCTTATTCCAAGCTCTCGCTTGCGTGTTAATAAACGCTTCAATGCTTGCAAAGCCTTGAGACAAACACTCCTGAAGAGCCGAAGGGGAATCTTCGTTCACCGCTCTATCTCTTGCAGCACAGGCTGCCTCAAAATGTGCCTTATAGTTGGACGAAATGAATAAGCCAGGCTCCTTCATTTCGTGAATTACTTCTCCATCGCTAGCAACGAGGCCCACTTTGCCACTTGCATGCCATGTTGATCCCGCTAAGTTCTCAAAGTCAGGAACATAACTCTTAGGATCACGGCACCGCTCGGTAAGCTCATCAGTATTAACGCCTTTTCGTAGGAAATATTGCTGCACTTGTTGTTTAGAACTAGGTCTAAAAGTATTACTGTGGTCACCGTACATTGCATGAACGCAAATCTTATCTCTGGCCTGCTTTTTGGAGATCTTAGCTTTGTACTGAAGTGTATATGTCGCCATGATGGAAATACCTTAACACAATTGAGTAATGGCCACTTTAGCCCGGTGACTTTACGGTGTCAAGGATGTAACTTTCATCCTTTAGATTCACCCCTTAGGGGAGCCTATAATAAAGGCACTGCTGGCACTTCCAGGCGTGGGGGCACCCGCCGTTAAGCAGGTCGGCTGTAAGAAACTAATGGGGGGTGTTGACAGAGTTAAGGTAAGGTATGATATGCTCAAGAGAAACATGCCCGCACAACCAATACGAGATACGTAGACATTTTCGCACAACTGCACAAGCTAGGGAGTTGGCGGTGAAAGAGATAGTAAGAATAGAGAATCCAGTGCCTTTGAGGGTCGGATATCCAGAGACCAAAGAAGAGCTGGAGGCTATGTTCCGGCTAAGGACTGAGGTGTACACAAAACATGGCTATATAAGAGCCGGCCAGGACGATAAAGATAAATATGATTTAGACAACAAATGTGTGCATATTATTGCTCAGATCAATGGTAAATTGGTGGGGACGGTCAGAGGAGTAATAGATAACCCCCTCCCTATAGAAGTATATTTTGACTTCGAAGTGCCAAAAGAAATAGCTTCTATTCCTCCAAATAAACGAGGGGAAATCAGCAGGTTGATTGGGGTAGGGAAGGGAATGAACCATTTAGTTTCTCTAGGCCTAATTAAGGCACTAATTGAATTCGCCAGAGAGAATGATATTCTGGGGGGGTATGCATCTCTAATGGGCGGTTTTGTTCAGACACTCTTGTCAATGGGGATTCCTATTCATCCTATAGGTTTTGCGGGCCTGAAATATGATAAAGGCTTATTGCACAACTACTTTCACAAAGGTGACGCAGCTGTGCCTATCTACTACTTCAGGGATGAGGCGGCAGAGTTTATGGAGAAGATGAAGTTGTAGGGACTTCGATAATTAAGAAGCGAAGGTAGAAGAGGGGGGTTATAGGCAGAAGAGGCGGGAGGGGGATTATCTCCCCCTCCCGTTGCCGTTCCAGTGCCACTTATTGCAGACCTGGCATTTCCAGGCCTGGCGTGGCTCGCCGGTCTTCTTGTCGGCAAAGGTGATGAGCTCCATATTCTCGTCCGTGCCGCAGCCTTTGCAGACAGGGACTTCGCCCGTTTCGAAATCCTCTTCCTCCTCGTCGTAGTACTCGTCGAATCCAGGCCTTGGCGCTGCCTTGGACTTTGGCTGTGAGCTGGCATTGACGGGCTTGCCGACCGTTGCAGCCACAGGCTGCCGCCTGGCAGCGTTCTCCAGGTTCATCGTCTCGCTCCTGGCCGGGTTCTTCCACTCCGGTTGGAACTGGCTGCAGATGGTGCCGAAATCGACGAAGATCTCGTTTAGGGTATCGGCGAAGACATTGATCCTGGCCTCACGGCCTTCGATGGTGAGCTTTAGCTCTGCGTGGTACTTTGTGTTTCCGTTCATTTCACACTCCTTTCTTTAATTATTTTGTTTACTTTGAGGCATGCGATTAGAATCGACCTGAGTTTCCTTTCATCTTTAGTCATTCTGTGTTTAATTTGGCTCACCTCCTTAATTTTTATTTGGCGGTTCGATTGGCTCGAGCGCCTTGAGCGTTATAGGCTATTCGACGACTTTGAGAAATTCGACCTTTTGGATCATGTCAATGCGGTTGCCTGCGCGCCGGAGGGTATGAAAGAAGCATTCCCAGGCGTCGGCTGGGGAATCGCAGACGAATGCGAGGTGGTACTCGGTATCGCAATTCCAGACCTTGTAGGTGCAGGTGTACTCGGCCGTGAAGACTTTCACTTGCCTCCTTGCAAGCTTGCTGTCGGTATGTACTTTGTGGATATGAGGACTCCAGGGATGTTGGTGACGCCTGACTTCACTCGAGCTCGTATCTTGGGCATCGACGGCTCGCACAGGTCACGAGGGACCAGGTTAGGGTCAACAACCTGGATATCGTAATCCTCGCGGTATGTTACCCTTCCCAGGTGGGTGCGTGACGTCTTGGGCAGGTCGGGCAAGGGGGGTCTGGGTGATGGGTTAATGACCTCGCCGTTGTCCCTGGCCGCCTTGATGCGTAACGCTTCTTGGGCAAGGGCCTGGAGCCTGGCCATCTCTGCCGCTGCTAACTTGTCAGCGTGGTAGTCGTGAAGTGCCCTGTTGAGGGCGTCGATGCCGTTGCTGAGCTTGTAGACGTAGGGCTTGAAGAGCTCGATGATCCTCTTCTTGGACTCATCGAGGGGGCGGGTGAGCTCTTTTCGTGCTTCCTCTGCCTGTTTGAGAGCGAACCTGGCGGAGATCAGCAGGTCCTCCGCCTGTTTCTGCTCGGCATCGTTGGTGACCTGAGGATGGTCAAGCCACCTTAGGAGAACCTCCTGCCGGGATTCGAGCTCCTCGACTGCTGTTTGGGGATTGTAATTCTCCGCTGTGTCTATCATTTACTAACCTCCTTCTTTAAAATTTAGTAGGTGCTCGTCGTATGTCGACGTTTCCTGGATGGGGGGACGTTGAGCCAGACGGCGATGCTCGCTACGGAGCTGACGTTGGAATCCTGTGAAGGATCCCGCGAATTTATTAGCGTCAGCTTCGAAAGCTTGACCGACCGCAAGCTTGCGAGCACATCGCCGCTGTGCCTGACGTGCTAGTCCGATGGACATGGACCGCCACAGCCTTTGCCAGTACCGCCGCCGTGACGGTGTATCAATGTCTTCAATGAGCTGGTCTATCATTTGCGGTGCCTCCCGACATAAGGGTTCGGCCCGGGGTATACATAGGGTGTGAATAAGTGATTAGCTCCGAGGAAGCCGAGTGAAAACCAGAGATCCGCCTGGTGGGCCTCTTTATCCGGAATGATATCCAGGGCCCTGAGTGCCCTACGCCGGGCCAGCTCATTCATCTGGTCTCTTGTGAGCTGAGGGAACCTGTCAAATACCTTGTCTAGCTTTACCATTTCATACCTCCTTTCGACTTATATTTGATTCTTGTCTGCAAAGCTGTAGTAACCTGTGTTTGAAAAGACGATGTGATCCAGGAACTGGTAACCAAGAAGCAAAGCGGCTTCTTTTATTGACTTGGTGATCACCAGGTCATTATCGGAAGGATCAATACAACCGCTCGGGTGGTTATGAGCGATTAGGAAGCTGGTGGCGTTGGGATAGTTGTTTAGTAAGTAGCGGAACATAGTCTTGAGATCTACGCTAGACGCGCTCAAGCCGCCGATGAAGAGCTTCGCTGCAACACACTCCTGACCGACCATAGGAAGAACGTAAAACTCTTCCTGCAGGGGGTTGAAGAGAGGCTCGAGGAGTTTGTGATAAGCGTCCGATGAGCTCTTGATGAGCTCGCCTTTCTGCTCCGACACCTGGTACCATGCTGAGACTACATTCATTTCGAGACCTCCTTCATTTCCTGTTGATCTTCACGGAGCCTGACCAGGGCTCCGATTACCCACTGGGGCCTGTGTGCTTTGCGCTTGAGCTCTGACACGGAGTCGTAGGGCTGAGGCAGGAAACAGCCACCACAGCGATTGCACAGCGTAGGACAAAGACCTTCGTCCTGAATAAGTTTGCAGACACGGAGCTGCTCACGATTGGGCTTTACATTGTTGCGACGCCTACGCTGAGCAGCAAAGAGACGCCGAGCGCGACGCTGACCTGCCTCACAATGCTGTGACCTGACGCAAAGACGGGGGCACTCAAGAGCGCCGCAAAGACCTGGGGCTAGATGAGGATACTGAGCGAGAACCTGTGACTGAGACATGACTACACCTCCTGAATTAAACTCAGCAGATTGCCTGCTGGCGCTTTCACTCTGGTGAAAGAGCGGGTGATTAAGGACCAGCCTGGTATGCCGTAGCAAAAGCAAGGGCTGCGCACTAAAGAATTAAATTCGCAGTTCTGCTTTCGGCAGAAAAAGCAGAAGGAGTCCTTTAGGAAATGGCTGCTTTAGGCGAAGCCGATTCTGCCGAAAGTTGCGGGAAGGCAAGGGTTGGGTTCCCTTGCGTGACGCAATGCCTCTGGGCACAGAATCGTGACCCTTGCCGAACGCGAACCGACGGAGCATCGGCGATCCCTATTACGATGCCGACGATGCGGTCGCGGACAATAGGAAAGCAGCAGGCAATAAAACACCTTATGAGTGCGGGACATCCCGCCGTGAGCGAAGCGAACCGCGAAGCCGACGATAAATAATCGGTAAATAAAAAGTGGCTTTGCCACTCATTTGTAAATTTTTAATCTGTCGTGAAACCTGGAGGGCGATGCGAAGAGCGAGCGACCCGAGCTGTATAGGAAGTAAGCGAAGCGATTTCGCACCGCCCGAAACGGAGCGAAGCGACCTTGAGTAACTGACGGTTGACACTCCCCCATAAGCCCTTCCGAAAGTGTCAACGGTCTGTTAACAGGCTCCTGAGGGTAGCCGATTGCCACGCCTTTTCCGCTCCCCTTTAGTGCCAATGGGCTACCCTCCGCTATGCCCTCCTGGTGAGGTTCGGCGTCTCCTGACAGTGCCGCACCTCGCCCGAACCGCTCCTTGCCGCTCCCGGGTGAAGCAGTTCGTTTATCAGCTTTAGATGATCATCGGCTGTTAATCTATAAAATGTTTCGGCGGCTCTTGCCGCTGGAAGCAAGGTCGAGGTGGCTGCAAAGCAGACGGAGTCCTCGTCCTTGCTTGTTTCCTTAACGTTATTAACAGACGCTGCTTGCTAGCAAGCGAAACGAACTGCGTAACCACGAAGGACGGCGGCGATGCCCTGAGCGAAGCTCTGGCGAACCCTATCCCTCTGCGGGTGTGAGCCACCGCAACGCTTCATAGAGAGCTGGGCTCACTCTCCAGGGAAAAGTAAGCTGCCGACCTAGCATCTTTTGCGGTGGCGAACCCGCACCCCTTCCCCTGCTCGCCCGCGGAGCGAAGGGCACCCCGCCGGCTAAAGGAAAGGAACCGTTCATGGAATCATTCACTGGACCGGGGACACTTGGGCTGGTTGACTGGGCTGGTTGGCACTAAGGTGGTTGGTAGGTGGACCATGGATAGTATAAATTCCTAACCTTCGAGCCGTGCGGTGGCGGCGACGGTTTGAGCCGTCCACGGCATCGGCGAGCCTGCGGGCGGCGTAGCCGTCCCCGCCTCTCGGGTGGTTCTCGGGTGGGGATGGTGGTTCACCGGTGAGGGCGTAACTGTCACGTTTCTGTCACGTTTCTGTGGCGTCTTTGTGGCGGGTTAGCTCATTACGTAGCCGTGGGAACGTCCGACGGTGGGTGGTGCCTCTGTAGTAAACTCCTTCCAATCTCCATATCCCCAGCCGGCAGCATTCTTGGCTTTTGCTCTGAAGCGATAGTTGGTGTTTGGGGATAGGCCAGGGTATGTGTGGGCGAAAGCTCCCGTTG
>Ga0307432_1001620_pt1 | contig 13301 bp, 12 predicted proteins | sample SalMarWE160150MG_FD_202158 | JGI IMG/M metagenome (GOLD analysis project Ga0307432, IMG submission 202158) | Salt marsh sediment microbial communities from the Plum Island Ecosystem LTER, Massachusetts, United States - WE1603-150 | ecosystem: Environmental > Aquatic > Marine > Intertidal zone >...
TTACGAATCGGGGAAAACAATTCAATAGCATTTTTCTTATAATTTTTTTTATAATAGTCCCAATTAGGTCCAGCTACAATAGAACCTTTCCAATCAAATTGTAGGTATTCGTGTACTGCCTGATATATTAATTTATGAGTTACTTCGATATCATTTACTGTCTTTGGGTGATAGTCACCCTTTATCAATATTTCTTCGGTCCCTTTAATTACCGGTACAATGAATTCAGTTAAGGTTTTGTTTTCATTCGGTGTAAATGTCTTTGTATAAATGGGCATTTCTCGACTTCTCCAAATAATATTTTTTCAATACTTTTATAATAAATTATATCGTGTATTAAAAGTACCTCATTTATTAAAATCAACTAAAAAACTCCGGATCTAATATTTAATGCATCTTCATCTATCTCTCTTCACTTATATAAATAGCAAGCAGCAAGATGGTCTGCACCAATATTATATAATGGCGGGGGATTCTTAAGACATATTTCCATCTTATAAGGGCAACGGCGATAGAACTTGCATCCTCTCAGAGTATCCTTCTCTAATTCCTCTTCAAGTGGAAGTTCTACGCGTCCTTGCCATGGTTGGTCAGGATCCGGGATGGGAATAGATTCTACTAAGAGCTGGACATAAGGGTGCTTCGGACTCTTGATAACGATTTCTGCACCTCCTGATTCAGCCACCAATCCTTCATAAAGAACGATAATATCATCGCTAATCTGAAAAGCTGTAGAGAGATCATGAGTAATGTAAAGGAAGGAAATCCCAAAATTGTCTTTTAGGTCCATTATAATCTTTAAAATTATTGCCCGCATAGAGGCATCGATCATTGAAACCGGCTCGTCAGCTATAATGAGCTTTGGTTTAAGTAGAAAAGCTCGGGCGAGCATAATCCGTTGCCTCTGACCCCCAGATAGTTGGTGAGGATATTTACCTAAAATCTCATCAGGGCGTAGCCCTACGACCACCAGGGCTTCTTCTGTAATACGGCGACTTTCCTGTCGATTCTTAGCCAGGTGAAATTTCCGAATCACTATCTCAAAGACGCGATCAATTGGATAAAAGGGATTATAGACTCCATAGGGATCTTGGAAGATGGCTTGGACCTCCCTTCGGAAGGTCTTCCATGACTTTTGATCCATCATTTTAAGATCTTTTCCCCGGTAACGAACTTCTCCCTGTGTCGGTATGAGAAATCCCAGGATAAGTCGTGCAAGAGTCGTCTTTCCGCTCCCACTCTCCCCAGCGATAGATATAATTCTCGAGGGACTACTTTGAATACTCATGGAGAAATTTTCTAAGGCAGCCTTCTGACCCCGCTGTAAGAGGCCGCTACCAAAGACTTTGGTGAGGTTGCAAACCTCCAGCAATGGTGCTTGAGTCTGGCTCAGGATCTTAGTTTGTACCTCTCTTTGAACGTTCATACTGATTTCCTTTCTTTTTACAAATTCTCTCTTTACCTGATGACTTCGGAGTGAAGATGGCAGGCAACAAAGTGATTCGGTTGGATCTCCACAAGTTTCGGCATCACTTCTCGACATTGTTCCATAACATAAGGACAACGATTACTGAATACACACCCTTTTGGAGGATTGAAAAGAGAAGGAGGAAGTCCTGGGATTCCCTGAAAATCATGACGCAACTGTAAGGTAGGAAGTGATTTGATCAAGAGCTTGGTATAAGGATGAAGGGAATTTTTATACATTGTATTCACTTCTCCGATTTCAGCAATCTTGCCAGCATACATAACTGCTTGACGATTAACAACCTGGGCTTGAAGCCCCATATCGTGACCGATGAGGATCAAAGCTGCCCCAAGTCGTTCCTGGACATCCACAAGAGTCTGCATAACAACCCGCTGGACAACGACATCCAAGGCACTGGTAGGCTCATCGGCGATAATTACCTCAGGTTCCAAAGCTATAGCCATAGCAATACAAACTCGCTGTTTCATTCCTCCCGAAAGTTCATGAGGATACATTCTGTAGACCCGGTGAGGCAGACCAACTGTGGATAGAAGCTTTTGAATTCTCTTCCTTAGAATCTTCTCCGGCTGATAACCCTGGTGAGTAGTAACAACATCAGCAATCTGTGAGCCGATCCTCATCACCGGATTGAGGGAATTCATAGCTCCCTGTGGAATAAAAGAGATTTGACTCCAGCGAATTTTACGTATTAGTTCTCTATCCAGGGTAAGAATATCGGTCCCGTCGAGGAATATTTGTCCTCCTTCAATAGTCCCTGGCGAGACAACAAGACCCAGTAGAGCCATAGCCATAGTTGATTTTCCACAACCTGACTCACCGACAATCCCAAAACTCTCTCCCTCGTGCACAGTGAAACTTACGCCATCCACTGCTCGCACAGATCCACGAGCAGTATGATAGTAAACCTTCAAATCTTTCACCTTTAAAATTGGTTTACGCTCTGTCATACTAAGAATTTCCTTATATTCAGATTTTTGATCTCATCCTGGGATTGATCACTTCATCAAAACCTAAATGCAATAAATAGAGCGAAATAAAAATAGAAGTGAGAGTGAAGACAGTACTGCCCCACCACCACCACATTCCTCTAAAAACCGCAGCATAGCTCAAAGCCCAATAGATCATCATTCCTAAAGTCATTTCATTTTGTGGACCCAGTCCCAGGATGGAAAGTCCTGACTCGGCAAGAATTGCAGCTAATGTGGCGTTGACAAAGTTAGCACTCATCCATTGGAACATGTGAGGTACTAATTCTCTGGTTATAATCTCCATTTTAGACATTCCCGAAAGCATCGCCATATCTACAAAAGCTCTTTCTTTGAGGCTGAGCACCTGGGCTCTAATCTGCCTCGCAGGTGATGCCCAGGCAAACAGCGCTATAATCAACGCCATTCCCTGCACCGTAACACCTCTCATTAGTGAAGCTATCAATATCAAGAAGAGCAATGATGGGATCGATAAAAACACATCCATCAATACCCTGAGTATTGCGTCTATTATCCCTCCATAATATCCACTTGTAAATCCTATGAGTGCTCCAACAAGTGTACCAATGAGGGCCGCAATCAGACCAATCTGGACAGAGTTGACAACAGCCTCCGCTAATTGAACATCGATGCCTCTTCCCAAAGAATCCGTTCCTAAAATATTTTTAACCCCCGGAGGGAGCCCCGGGGGGAATGCTCCTGTACGAGAATATCTAAAAGGGATGGTCTGATGAGCTATGATTGCTCCCGTAAGAATGACTATAAATATAATAAAACCAACAATAAATTTTCGATTACCCATCAAGATTCCTACCAAACCTCTTTTCATCTTGTTAACCTCTTTTATATTTGATTCTTGGGTCAATGAGAGGGTAGATTAAATCTAAAATAAAGTTGGCTGCTGTTAAAGCGATGATAACTACCAACACCCCACCTTGTATCGTTGGAAAGTCAAGTTCAGTTATAGCATTATATAAAAGCCATCCCACGCCAGGATAGGCAAATATCTTCTCAAGAATAATTGCTCCACCGACAATATGGGCCAGCGAAATCGCCAAACCACTCACCTGGGGAAGAAGAGCATTTCTGAAAGCATATCTCCAGAGTATTCGCCTATCAGATAAACCCTTAGCCTGAGCCAGGAGAATATAATCCTCGCCTTGTAATAACACAATCATGCTTCTCATACTCAAAAACCACCAACCCAGAGAGATTAAGATAATACTTAAAGCTGGAAGTATTGAATGTTTTATTACATCAAGAACAAAGGGAAGTGAAAATTTAATAGGAAAGCCTGGTGTGTATCCTCCAGAGATAGGGAAAATTCCCCATACATAAACGAAGAGAAAAATTAAAATTATAGCTAAAATATAATAAGGAATAGTGTATAATCCAAGGGCCAACGGGACTAAAACCCTGGATATTTTTGACTCCTTCCCCCCCCATCCGCTAATCGCACCGATAAATGTCCCTACCAGCCAGCTTATTACTGTTGCTACGCTAAGCAGTCCTATGGTCCAGGGGAGGGAGCGCATGAGAAGTTCAGTTACTGTTGCTGGAAAGTTAGCGATAGAATAACCCAAATTACCCCTGATAAGTTCTCTGAGATAATATAGATATTGAGTTAATACAGGCTGATCAAGCCCAAACAATTTTCTGTATTCTTCTACTAACTCTGGAGATCCTCTGGACCCACCCATCTCAGCAAGTTTAGAAGTGATACCAAAGAGAGGGTCTCCCGGCGCAAGGCGGGGTACAATGAAGACTATCGTTACGGAGATGAAAATAGTAATAATAAAGATAGCAAACCTTCCAGACACATACCTGAGATACGAATGCATAACTATGGAGTCCTCCCTTGCATAGATCGAACTCCCTTATATGGGAGTTCGATCTATATCACTATAATAAATTTATTTTGGACTACTACTTCTTATTCCACCAACCCATTCTCCTGTCTCAGGAGACGGATAACCACTTATGACAAGGTTGAACGTCGCCCACCAGTTGACAGGCATGTTCCAAGGATCTGCTGCCGAAGGCCATCCAACCCAGTAGGCAGTATTGAAGGGAACCAAAGCTGGTGCCTGAACTATCGGAATTACCGGAAGATCTTCAAGCCATATCTCCATCCCCTGGCGGAATAACTTCTTCATCTTCTCCACATCTTTCGGTGGTGTTACCGACATCTCATCCACGATGGCATCTAATTTAGGATTCGTATATCTGAAGGAGTTTCTTTCATACCAGGGTGCCGGCTCACCTAAAGGAACATAGTATTTGCTATGAAAAAGCTCTAAGTTATCGAATACATCAGTATCTCCAGGGCAGAAAGGTTGGTAAGCAATATCCCAATCTCCACGCAATCTTGTATCACTCTGAACCGCTCCAGTTAGAGGTCTAATTGTTACGTCAACTCCTCCAGCTCTCAACTGATCTGCTATTACTGCGGTAACCTTCATCGCTTCTGAGTCGCCTGAATCAACCAGGAAGTCCATCTTCAATCTGGTTCCATCACCCATCACCCATACTCCATCCGTTCCCTTATTGAAGCCCAGAGATTTGAATATTTCCTCTGCTTTTGCTGGATCATATTTTGTTGTCGGGTATTTTTCAATTAGGTCCTGAATAGTTGCAAAGTAAGGGTCTAATCCTTTGTAGTACGGATAGGGTCCCCAACTTGGTGAGGTGGTTCCTTCGTAGGCGAGGTTAACGACGGCGTCTCTATCGATCAAATAAGATATCGCCCACCTAGCTTCTTTTTTATCCCAAGGAGGCCTTGCATTCTGGATCATTAACCCTCTCGGACAAGGGTCTAACCATGCGTGTGGAGCCCTCGCATGCCAGGCAGTAACGTATGGATTTTTCCGCTTAACTTCCAAGTAGGTGCCTAACGAGAGAATCCCTATAGCTGGTGAATCGATATCGTTTGTCGTTAGACCAATGGCAACACTGGTCTCGGGGCCAAAGTACTGGTAAACCACATATCTTGGTGCCGGCTTAACCCCGTACTGTTCCGTACCCCACCAATTGTCTCTTCTTTCGTAGACAAAAGCTGTCTCGGAAGAGCTCAGAAGTCTGTATGGGCCGGTCCCCACAGGTGGATAATTATTGAATTTTACGGGATCCTTTCCCTCCCATATATGCTTGGGAAGAATGGTTATTCCTCCCCAGATCCTTACTGCGGGAAAACACTCTCTGATCAGATGGAACCGTGGATTAGGTTTTTTTAGGGTTAGCTCAACGGTATAATCGTCAAGCTTTCCTATCGATTCCACCCAGGCAGCAACCTCAGCAGACCATGTCATCTTCGGTGCACTTTCTAAAAGCAGATTATAAGTAAATACAACGTCCTCTGCAGTGAATGGCCAATCATCACTCCAATTGACTCCTTTTCTGAGGCTTACGGTTATCTTCTTAAAGTCATCGGAGTATTCGAAACTATCGGCCAACCAGGGTATATACTCGCCTGTTTCCAGATTGACATAGAAGAAGTACTCATTGACCAATTGGTGCAGACCTGACCTCGATCTATCAAAGCCCGGTGTATAGATGTTAAAAACTTTGGGGCCAAGAGCAACTTTTTTCGATACTGCAACGTAAAGCGTTTCATCTCTGGGCAAATTCTGAGCATATACGCCCTGGGCCAAAAGGATGCCGAATATCAACAGAGCTACAAAAACTAGGATGACCCGCGAACCAATTACGGTAAACCTGCTTTTTCTACTCAATTTCCTTCGGTTTAACATTTAACTCACCTCTCTAAATTAATTTTATTTACTTAATTACGAAAGCCTCCTCACTTATATTCTTAATTATACAGCACTTTTCTCCTTAAGAGGCTCTCTTTACTTCCAAGCTAACCTAATTTTTCACCTCCTTCCATCCTTATTTTTTAATTCCTCCTCCTAAGCTTTTACCATTTCAATTTTGCTTAAAGATTTTTTTAAAAGCTGTCTCTTTTAGATGCTATCTTGCTTTAGCAGAAGGTAAAGCATGATAATAAAATGTTTACCCATGTATCTTCTGGTCTTAATAATTATCTATTACGCTCTTTATATAATAGTAAGTAAACACTACTTATTAATTATAGTATATTACACTATTTCCATTGTCAAGCAAATAAGCATTCTGGTTGATATCTTTAACCCCTATATCTCCCATAATCTCTGGCAGTATCAAAAAGCCTTAGGCATTTCTCAGGAGATACCTCTTGTTGAATGTTGTGGATTGCAGCAAAGACAAAACCTCCTTCCGGAGCAAAGATATCGATCCTCTTCTTCACGTCATTCTCAACTTCTTCTAAAGCACCGAAGGGAAGTATCCTTTGGGTATCACATCCACCACCCCAAAAGACTATGTCTTTACCGAATTTCTTCTTCAATAATTCTGGAGACATCCCTTTTGCACTCGTTTGTACCGGATTTAAGATTTGTATGCCTGCATCGATTAAATCAGGGATCAGTTTACTCACCGCTCCGCAAGAATGCAGAAAAATATAAACATCGCTCCTCTCTTCTATAAAATCGCATAGAGCTTTCAGATGGGGTTTAAACAATTGCCTAAACATCTTTATGGATATTTGTAAATCCTCTTGGGTACCATAATCGTCTCCCAAAACAATGATATCTATATATTTCCCAACTCTATTAAGATAACGTTCGATTTCTTCGAGGTATTTCTCCTCAAGCTTACTGAGAAAGTATTCGATGAATGATTTATTCAAAATCAATCTTTCCATAAACTCCTGGTATCCGAATAACGTATGTCCCATTTCAATAAAATTACCACCAAAAGAACCCAATATTGCACAGTCTGTATTTTTCTTCATCTCTTTCGCTTGTGCTTCCAGAAAATTAAGTTCTTCATCAGTGATTCTATCGGAGAGAATGATGTCTATTTCTTTACGATCACCTACATTAGCCAACGGTGCGTATCTGCTATCGAAATAATAACCACCTTTTGGCATTAGAGCAACCACTTTCCCCTCTATTTCAATCGTAAATGAACCTTCTGCCAATACTTTCGGATTGAAGTCTGCTGGAACGTAGTATTCTCCGCCATCAGGAAACATGTTAAAGTATTTCCAGCTATCTATTCGTGTTCCAAAACCACCGTCGAGTCTCTTCAACTCAACAACATCCGAGGATACTCTTTCCCTTATCTCATTATCAACTATGGCTAACTGCTGACCAAGATCATATATTTTCACGGACTTGTCTTCACAATTCAAGTAACGTTTGAGTTTGTTGTATGCAATGGCATGTATTCCCGATGAACGCATCCCACCTAGGTCTATTGGTACACGATCCGGTTCTTCGTGCTTAAGAGTAAGGAGAATTCTCTCTCTGGATGTCATTGTTTACACCTCCTTCCTGCCAGCATCCTGGCTGTTCCCCAAAAACTACAGTACGGACGATACCATCATCTCCCAACTCATCATACTTTTCCTGAACAAAATCCTTATCAAGTTTTGGAACAGGACGATATTTTTTTATTAGGTATATGTCCTCATCGTTTTTAATCATGTGGTCGGTGACCCAATTGGTTATCTCATTGTACCTTACCCGATAGGTTAGATTTCCTTCAGGGGTTTCAATTTGATAGTCAATATAATTCTCTCCATCAATCACTTCTTTTTCAAAGGTAATTTTCCAAGTTTATGATTCTCCATGTTTAGCGATAGGTATAGTAATTGCTGCATCTAACCCTACTTCTCGGAAGGCCTCAATATCATTCTTTCCACCCATAAAATTTTTTAAGTAATATAAATAATCTTCACTCAAGCTCATCCCTTTATGTATCCAACCATACCTTTCACCAAATGCTTTTGAACAAAAAAGTATACCAATATCGGTGGTATTGCATATAATAAGGACATAGATGATAAAAGCCCATAATTAACTACACCGTGCTCTCCATAGGTAGTAAAAATTCCCACCGACAACGGCATTAACGCCATCCTGCGTAGTAGAATAAATGGTATCAGGAATTCACCCCATGCAGACATAAATGTCATAAACCATGCCACAGCTAAACCAGGTCCACATTGAGGAAGAACTATGCAAAAAATCGATTTCCATTTACTACAACCATCGATCCAGGATGCTTCCTCAAAGGTAATGGGAATCGTATCATAAAAACCTTTCAGAAGCAGGAGTGAAAAGGGAATACCAAGGATACTAAGAGTTAAAATCACGCTTAAATGCGTGTTTAATAGCTTAAGCTTTACATAGATTAAATATACGGGGAGTATGAATGTAGATACAGGTATAACTCTCAAAAACACAAATCCATACAGCAAAAAATTTCTTCCAAAAAAACTCATCCTGGAAAATGGATATGCCGCCATAGTGGCGAGAAAAGTAACAAGAGTTGCAGTTGAAACTGCGATGAGCAAACTGTTTAATATCCAACGTAATGGCCGCCCTGAGAAAGCCCTATAAAAGTTTTCAATTGTTATCCCTGTTGGTATTTTTGCGGTAGGGCTACTAGCAGCCGGATCTAAAGAAGCAAGGAAAAGCCAACTCAAAGGTATAAGCGTAAATATAAATATTATTATTAAAATAATATGGATAGCTATAGTTTCGGGATACCTCATTATTTACACCTTTTCTAACCTTCTAAGTAAGATTAAATAACCGATACATATCATACCTACTATGGCTGTCATAATGAAAGATACGGCGGCTCCATATCCAATTTTATAGAGGCGGAAGGCTTCGTTATAAATGAATACCGGATATATTTCTGTAGCATGGCCTGGACCTCCGCCTGTTAGACCGAAGACAAAAGTAAAGTAGCCAAAGGTCCATATGGTTATTAAAAGAAGATCTACCAAAATTACCGGTGCAGCTAAAGGCAAAGTTATGTATCTGAATTTCTGCCATGATGAGGATCCATCTATATCCGCAGCTTCATAAATTTGAGGCGGAATTGTTTCAAGGGCCGATAGAAACAGTATCATAGAGAAAGCTGTACCACTCCAAATATTGCCAATTATACATACCTCCAAAGGTTTTTCGCTGAACCACCTAACAGAGGAGACTCCAACTAATCTTAAGATACTGTTTAAGGTACCCTCATAGTGAGCGAATGCTCCCCATGTATAAACCTTCACTATGTCTGGAATAATCCAGCAGAGGGTAACAGCTACTGCTACCGCTGATTTAATCTTTACGCCTTTCTGGCTCATTAGCACAGCTAAAAATAGTCCTAATACACATTGACCAGCTACCACAGATGACGTATAAATAACCGATTTTATAAGGGAATTAAAAAAAAAGGGATCTTTAAAAAGCCTCTCATAATTTCTCAAACCAATAAATTGGGGTGACTTTGCTGTTGGTCCAAGCAGCATTATATCGGTAAAACTTGCATAAATTGCCCATCCCACCGCAACTAATAAAAAAAATAAAAAAATTAAGGTGGGGGAAAGCATCGATACTGTTAGTTTAGTGTTCTCCCTCACCTAATTCACCCCTATCTGATTATCTCAACTTGATCTTTTCCGAATTCCTCGATTAATTTATTCTTGTACCACTCCGTAGCCTCAGCAGCGCTAAGGCCATCTACAGCCACTTTCTCCATAGCCTGTTGAAGGTAGTGTGACACTGTGGTGTATCCGGCAACCGCATCCCGGTAAGTTGTATAAGGAAGGAGCTTCCCTATCTCCATTAAAAACTTGTTCTCTCCATATTCTGGAACTTCGGCTGAATCCTTCCTCATAGATAACTTCCCAGCTAATGCAAGCCATTTCGCCAACCTCTCCTTGCTGTTGAGTATTCTCAAGAATTCCCAGGCCAGATCTGGATTCTTCGCTTCCTTCTTCATGGCTACCGTCCATCCACCAGAAATGGTCTGTATAGGAGGCGTACCAGGGTCGCCAGATCCAGGAAGTGGGGCCCAACCAAGAAAGTCTGCTCTCTGCTCTTCTGGTGGTCGTATTGCTTCTGGCCAGAATTCAGCCCATTCCCAAGCACCTCCTTGACCGATCCCGATTTTGCCTTCTCGCATCAGCCTTCTCCACTCACCCCAAACGTCTGGAGCATACATGGCCTCAGTCGGACATAGTTTCCGTACGGAAAGTACCTCGCGGTAAAAGTTAAGGGCACGCTCAATTGCAGGGCTGCTTCCGATCCACTTTCCTGTGGTGTAATTCCAGAGTCTATTACGATCGCCTTCTGAGGTATCGGCTCCGAGAATTTCCGAGTAAATCCCACAGGCAGTGGCACCTTCTCCCCACTTAGTTCCCATGGGGATGTATAGTGGATATTCAACATCTGGTAACCTCTCTTTGATTCTTTCAGCGGTTTCCAATACCTCATCCCAATCCTTCGGCTTCCATGGCATCGGTATGCCCGCCTTCTCAAAATTGGGTTTCCAATACCACAAAATCGCATTTGCAGACGTTTCTAATGTGATTCCATAGACATGGCCTTGATATGAACCCATGGCCTTAAATGCTGGGTAATATTGGCCCCAATCCGGCCACTCTTTAACGTAGCCATCCAGCTTATGGATATAACCCGCCTCGACACAATCGGCTATCGTAAAACCATCTACCATGAGAACGTCACTGGCAACGCCCGCCGCAAAATCCAATGCTATTTTCTCCCACATGTCCACGCCATATGGAATCAGCATTCTATCAACCTTCGCTCCGGTGGTCTTCTCAAACTCCACAATTGCTGATTCAAATAGATCCTTCCAGGGTTCTCCGTATTGAACTGAAATTACCTGCTGGGCAAATCCAGTAACAGCAAGTGCTCCAACTAATAACATCGCTATTGAAAGTACTAAAATCTTTTTACTCATTTTTCTTCGGCTCATCATTTGATTCACCTCTCTAAAAATAATTTAATTTACTTTTTATGAAAGCCTCTTCCGTTATACTCTCATTATCCAACGCTTTTCTCTTTAAGAGGCTCTCTTTATTCCCAAGCTAACCTACTTTTTCACCTCCTTCCTGCCTTATTTTTAATTTCTCCTCCTAAGCCTTAATCATTTCAAATTTCCTTATTATTTGACTATAGCTGACTTTTAAGAAAGGTTTTATCAGTTATGTGACTAATAAAACCTTTACCAATAATTTTTATCCTCCTCTCACCTCCTTTTAGCGTAGGCCAACTCAGTAATCTTTTTCTCGAGACATCTTGTTGTTGCGTAGATAGCAGCACCAATTGCGACTGCATCTTCTGATATTTCTGAAAGTCTTACATCAACCTCTTGATCGCCAAATAAATACATCGAAACTATTTCTCTTATCGGTTGGATCAAGGCATCTCCAAGCACGGACATTTTACCACCAACGAATACTGTCTGCGGCCCTATGATATGTATGGTATTTATTACGGCAGCACCAATCCAGATGGCAATCTGCTTTACAATAGAACTAACCACTCCATCGTTTGTTTGAAGAAGATCAGATATATCTTTAATATTCTCAATATCCAATCCCCGAGATCTGGCCTGTTTTATCAAGAGATCTACACCACTTATATCCTCAAGATACCGGAATTTTCCATGATCATAAAATAAAGTATGCCCTATTTCACCAACGTAATCATATGCTCCTTGATAGAGTTCATCATCAATTACTACACCTGCTCCTATCCCTTCATTTACCAGTATATATACGAAGTTTTTTAAATCTTTTCCCCCACCATGCCATTTCTCGGCAAGTACCCCTACGTTTGCATCATTCTCTATCCAAACAGGCAGTTCATACCTTTCGTACGCAATCTCTCCGAGAGGAACATCTTTCCACCCTTTAAACTTTGGTGGATGCCTTACCACACCAGTTTGGGCATCAAGGGGACCAGGAACACCAATACCTATCGCTCCTACTTCAATATTATGTTTCTCTGCATCTCTCATACTATCATCTATGCTCAAGAACAGTCTCTCAAGTACTCTTTTTGGACCCAATCCCTCATAGGATAATCCCTTTTTTCTCGAGATGATATTCATCCTGGCATCCATTAATACCGTTTTTACTTTCTCTCTCCCAAGGTGGGCGCCTACTGTATATACAGCATCTGTTCTAATATGAAGGGGTGTTGGGGATTTGCCAACGTTACCAGTGGAGATAGTTGAGGATTCTTCTACTATACCCAAAGCTATGAATTCATTTATAATAGATGATATGGTGGTCTTGGTCAATCCTGTCATTCTCGAAAGATCAACCCTCGATATACTATCTTGTTTCAATAAGAGACGAAGTAAGGTTGTAGCATTTTTGTTCCGCGTATCTGCGGGCTTTAATACTAACATATGATTCCCCTAATATAATAGTAAGTAAACATTACTTATTAATTATAATATATGAATCATTTACTATTGTCAAGTTTATTTATTATATTTGTTAAAAATTAATTATATATTCAAAATAATAAAAACTTCTGGAAAACTTAATGAAGAAACTGCTTTAAAGGTAATTAAATCAAATTCTTTCAATTTCAAAATAGGAAAAATAATAGGAGGAATTAAAAAAGTAGGACACAAAATAATTGCTTTTAAAAAGTAAAATCTTTTTCTATTTTAGTATACTTATTCTTTTTCTCCCCAGTTTAGAGACCTACTGACTGCTTTCTTCCAGCCCTTATATAGTGTTTCTTTTGTTTTTTCGTCCATATTAGGAGAAAATTCTTTATCTATTTTCCACTTTTGGGCAATCTCCTCTTTGTCTTTCCAATAGCCAACCGCTAAACCGGAAAGATATGCTGCTCCCAAAGCAGTAGTCTCGGCAATTTGAGGTCTTACCACCGGGACTCCTAAGATATCGGATTGGAATTGCATCAAGAAGTTATCTCTAACTGCTCCGC
>Ga0307432_1001624_pt1 | contig 13291 bp, 13 predicted proteins | sample SalMarWE160150MG_FD_202158 | JGI IMG/M metagenome (GOLD analysis project Ga0307432, IMG submission 202158) | Salt marsh sediment microbial communities from the Plum Island Ecosystem LTER, Massachusetts, United States - WE1603-150 | ecosystem: Environmental > Aquatic > Marine > Intertidal zone >...
CCTGTTTCCCCATTGGTTGCTCGGATTTACGCCTTAGGTTGATTACGAAGAGCCGTATGAATCGAGAGGTTCACGTACGGTTCTGTGAGAGGTTTAGGGGTGAGACTCCCCTTTACCTACTCGACATTTTAATTCATCTATACTATTAAGGTTCAGTAATTCAATTGCATCTTTAATTTCGTATGGAAAACTCAATGATGGATTAACGTTAATAATCTTAGCAAGATTACCTTTTGATAATGACAATTTAATCTCCGTGTTAATATGTTCATCTGAGTATGAATATCCAATAATGAGCAACGTATCGGTAAGTACTAATCTATTTTTTAGTTCGTCATACAAAGCTTTATACATTTCATCATTTTCTATAAGCTTTTTTTTGTTTGTGCCAGTAATAAACTGTGGCGTTATATTCCAATGGAATCTTTGTATTATCTCACCAGACTTTATATCAATTCTAACAGGCGATTGCTTTTCATAATAATCATGGGTTTTAAAATAAATATATTCACCTGTAGGTTTGATATTTACACCCTCCTCTTTGACACAGATATATTTATATAAATCTATGCTGCCATGTAGTTTAATAATATTAGTTGTATTAAATAATCCATTAAAACATTTAATTTTCTGATCTTTATTTAATTGAAGACAACTTCCTTCCTTGGAAAATCCATCTGAAAATTCTACATCATTATTTTCAAATAGTGCTTCTAGCAAGTAATCGTGATTCAAAGTGAAAATATCTCTATGATTAAAGGACTTTATAAAGGAAACAAATGAATTATATGAAGATTTAAAGTCTGCGAATGGTTTCTTCCAATACAATAGCTCACCAATTAAATAGTTTATCATATTATAAATCTGATCCAATTGAGGATTTAGAAAAGCATATGTGTATGACTCATAAAACTGACTATCCTTTTTCACTTCTTCATTTTCATCAAATTTTTGGTAAGCCTGATTACATATTTTTTTTATAGTATCCCTGTCTTTAAGATTATCTATCGCAAATTGGTAAAACTCTTCATAACTATTAAATTCTTTATTTTTTTCGATAAACGCTGAAACTAATTCATTAAGAATATAACTATACGCAATTCTATCATCATTTAGGCTTCCATTATTTCTATCAGTATCGTTTGCTAAATCGTACCATTTCCATTCGTCAGAACCAAAATGTAACAATTGCCTTTTGTTATCTCTGGTAAAATAAGAGTTAATATCATTTACAAGCGGAAGGCCTGCATAGTAGGAGAATCCGGAACCAAGTATTAAAGCAATTCTACTCATATTATATAGTTTGATGTATGTCAGTTGGCTGTCTCGTACTGGTTTAGGTTTACACTTTTTCAGTGGTTAATAATCAAATATAAGTTTTAGTTTTCATCCCGGATTTAAATCCGGGATGAAATTTTCTTTTTCCATTTTTTCAATTCGTATTTTCCTGTCCGGTGCGCTTGCCAGGGAGTCATCATATGACAACTCATATGGGGGCGTTCGTAGTTGTAAATCTGGATCGCCGTTTTCACCTCCCTTTTTGCCATAGCACGTCCTGGAAATAATCCGCCTAGATCAAACTCACTTTTCAGTATTCCATTTACACGCTCCGCTACAGCATTCTCATAGGGATCATACTTGGTGGTCATGCTGGGAATAATGCTATTATCTTCTTGTAGCTTGATATACGAAGGATGCGCATATTGAAAACCCCGGTCGGAATGATGGATCAGTTTCCTTCCCGGATACCTCCGGTTTCCAATTGCCATTTTAAGCGCGTTTGAGGCGTTTTCGACTTTCATATTGTCCGTAAGCTGGTAACCCATGATTTGCTTCGAATAAGCATCGGTAACAAGGAATAAATACATGTAGCCTTCTTTAGTGTGGATATACGTTATATCGCTTACCCATGCTTGTTCCGGAGCTGTGAGCTTCATGTCCATCAACAGGTTCGGCCAACGCCGGAACTTGTGATATGAATTGGTCGTTATCATGTAGCGTTTCTTCCTGGGCACTAACATACCTTGTTCGCGCAGGAGTCTATGTAACTTATCTCTGCCTATTTTAATTCCATAGCGTTCCAAATCTTCACGAATTTTGCCGTACACTTTTGCCGATCCTATGCGGGGTTGGCGCTTGCGAACATGCTTTACTAACCGAAGGGCTTGCAGGTTTGAGCGGTCCTCTTTGCTTCTGTTTTTCATCAGCTTATAATAAGCCTGACGTGTGAACCCGAATGCGCTGCAAAGAGCGCTGATGTTCAGCTTTTTCCTTTTCTTTTCTGTAAATTTTTTTGCGATTCGGGCAAGTACTTTTTTAGCATGTCGGTTCCGGTTTCTTCACTGATCATATCAATGGCAAATGACAAGATCTCCTTCTCCTGCTCTAACCGATCAATGCGGGCTTTCATTTCCCGTATCTTTTCGCCTGGGGATTTTCCTTTCATGCTTCTTAATTTCTTGTCAAAGTTACCCATTTTATCAAACCAGCGTTTTAAAGTTGACCGGCTAACTTCATATTTTATGGAAGCAGCATTCATTGAAATCTGTCCGTTTTCGATTTCCTCTATGACTTGTTTTTTGAAGGAATAACTGTACCGATAGTACTTATAACTTTCAGCAGGTGGTTTTTTACTGTTCATATTGCTAACACTTGTTTTGTCCAAAAAAGTGTCAACCTATTTCAGTATAAGACAGGCTTTACACTTGCACACAACGGCCCGCCGGTATAACAAGTAAGCGTTACCCGCCAATAGTCCCCCAGGCAGAAAGCTCGGAGGGTAAGGTTCCCGATAGAAAGCACTAGGCGGGTATGGCGTGGTTTTTGGAGTCCAGGTACAGATTTGGTTGATCATTAGGAGTGTCGCGGTACAAATTACCTAAGCAGCAAGGAATATGTCCCGGTACAGGAACTGTTAAACATGCACTGGCGCAGTGTCGCGACGAAAGCTGGGCCGAAGGCAGATAATAGTCATGGTACACGATTTATTTTGTGTGCAGCTGCGGGTGTCCGGGTACAATGTTATGCAGGTCCCAGTATAAGTGGGCAGCAAGTTCTAAAAACCATGCCAAGCCTATTTGTTATACCGGCGTGTTAGCTTGCGTTTTTTTATTCATTTGTAAAATAAGAATGTATTTTCATATATATTAGTCTTTTAAATAGGTTACTTATATGTTTGAAAGAAAAACCAAAACCTGTGGAGAGTACGCCAAAGGTAATTAATAAGATAGTTGAAATTGTCTTATGATTTGGATTAAATTGTCTTATCGAGGATATAATAAAAATACATAGAAGAATAAAAAGTATTACACCGCTGACAATATTTGAAGATTTGCGTGAAACTTTTTCTATTTTTCGTTTAGTAACATCGAGTTCTTTTAAGGTCTTTTCTAGCTCGTCTCTTGTTTCAGCATTTATCTGTTTTTCTTTTTCGAGATCTTTTAAACTTTCAATTCTTCCTTCATTTCTAAGAATTGTCATTATTTCATCAGGAGTCTTTTCTGTGAAGTTATTAACATCATTGAATGTCAATGCTTCAAGCACCTGATATGATGACTTATTCGTTCTAAGAAAATAATACTCATCTTCAGAAAAGTTGCCTGATTCATTTAGTTTTTCAATTTGCTGAATGTACTTTTTAATTAGTCTTTCATTCGGCCTGATTGCTGCATAACAATCTGCAATAATTTTCTTAGTATTAAAGGAAACTAGTTTAGCTGGACTATCTAACCAGATTGTGGTGCCAAGAAATACATTTGTAACGCATACAGGGATGGTATATGAGCTATTCTTATCTTCTTTTTCAAACATATTAGCAGCATATGCCAAACCAGTATTCGCTGTAACAAATAAGAATTTTGCATCTCTAATATAGTGAGGTTTAGAGCTTTTTCTGAGCAAGTATATCGATGATATAGATTTGATGTCCTTTTGAATAGTAAATTCTTTTTCGTATTCATTGAAAAACGGATTATTCTCTTTATAAGCATCCACGATTTTTAAGTTCAACTTTTCCTCATCAACAAGATATTCGCTGTGCTTGCTTGGGTCAGGTGATTCTTCAATTGGGATATTATATTTAAAAAGTATAGAGCGTAACTTCGCTATACATAGGTCAATATCTGACTCAGTTTGTTGATTTTCGACAAAATACTTTGTTACTGGGGTTGCAAGCATCGGATTATAACCTCTATTCTTTAACCATGTTTTGGCTCCATTTAGAATTCCAATGGATTCATCATATGTATGTTGAAATACCTTAATCTTTGCTCCTTTATCAAGAATACCTTCAACAAAGTCCTTCACATTATCTCTTCTTTGATCCCCTTCAACACCCCCAAGTCTAAGAAGAAATTTAATATCCAGATAAATCGTTAAACTATTGAGTTTGCCCTGAAATCTTGAAAAATCATTTCCATACATTATTGTATTTGCTAGGGCATGACCAACAGCAAGATTTAGAATATGATCACATTTTTCTGGACTTGATCTAAAACATGATTGAATATATTTAATAACCAAGAACTTTTCTTTTTGATCTGTTTTAACATCTGGAAGCATTGAATTTTTATAACCAGCGAAAAGAATTTCTCCATCATGTTCTTTTAAAAATTGGATAATAATTGACTGAATTTCCTCTTTACCTATTTCTTGTCCTAACTCTTTCTGGATTGACAATTGCAATTCGGTCAGAAAAGATTCATGTTCTTTGTCCATTCTTTCGGAAATTGAACTGAATTCAGCTTTTAATATTTTGTCCCATACTGGTAAATGAAGATGGCCTTTCTTAGAAATGTACCCACGGGTTTTACATCTCGTAAGAATAGAAATCATTGGTTCTAAAGGGATATGAAGTCCGTACTCTTGTTGGAAGTCAATACAGATTTCTTCGGCTTTTATTTCCTTGTAGTTTTTCTTATAAATAAGAGTTGCAATAAAAGGAACAAAGTTTTCGATGTAGTCTAACTGTCTTTCATCCCAGTTAACTTTTAGGATTGCCAAGCTTATGAGTGATCTATCCATTGTTTATTTTTTTGGTTTTATTCATTAGTAAAATTACCTCGCGTGGGTTATGCAAGCTAACTCATATATAGACACTATAAGTTTTATTCGATTCTTACTATTTATACTCTCTATAATCGGGTTATAAATAAATATCTGAGTTGCGTTTATCCTTAAAATAAACAAACCTATGACTTTTAGAAGTTATTTCAAAATGCTATTCTTTGTTTGTAAATAGAAAAATAATGAGTTTCTTAAAATACTATATGACAGATTATATTATGAGATGTACTTTATATAGAGACTTATAATTAGGTCGATAATTTCATAAGATTTCATTATTCAATATAATATTGAGATACATTAGTGAATTCTCCTATTTAATAGGATTACACTCACGAAAAATAGTATCAATTTCTTTTATCGTATTCATTCTAACGACTAAGGTCAATCTCATATTCACTTTCAGGGAAAGTAGTATCGCCTCCCATGATTTCTATTATGATAGGATGTGAAGTTTCATCAGAAACACTAATTGACTTTATTTCTTCTTCTTCGCTTTTAGTAATAATCAATGTTCTATCACTGGCCAGGGCTTTTATTTCTTCGAGTTTATATGTTTTCCCGGTCTCCTCATGAACGTATTTACCATCATTATTTTTATATTTCCCTGATTCCAGAGGATACAAAAAGGCATCCAGTACCTGAAATTCATATTTCTCAATCAGTTTGTCATATTTTTCCTGGGTCAATATCTTTACTTTATCCTGAATCCAACCAATGCATGGCGCTGTAATAGTCCAGGTTCCATCTATGTTTTGTTTAGCAAATATGACACTTCCCCGGATTTGTTCAATTTGTTGTGCCTTAATTCTCCTGGCCTCATCCATATTGCCCGTTAAAATTGATCTTAACAGCCGCTTTTTGTCTTTTAAATCGTCTTTCATATTTCTCCAAGTTTATCAATAATCATTTGGTAAATAGCCTCTAATTGTCCTTCCGGCAGGTTTTCAATGATCTTTAACTCATTCACATACCCGCCTAGGTGTTTCATAAGCATATCATAAGCCCGTAGTCTGTTTGTTTCTGATTTTGCATTTAAAGCCAGTTCCCGGATTTCCAAAACAATATCACAAACCTTTAATTCTGCTTCCTGGCTTATTTTCTCTCTATGTTTCATTATTTTTTTGTTAATGTCAACTTTTGTCAACAACCTTTGGCCGATTGACCGGGCTGTTTTTTGAGAATATCCGGCCCGTATAGCAGCATCAGTTGCATTACCCGATTTAAGGTATTCGCTTACGAATATGTCTTGTCTTGTGGTCATTTTTTTAATGTTTACGGTTATATTTTACCCTACATGCCGGACTACAAAACTTTGCTGTTTTACGTTTTGGAATGAATTCTTTACAACATTCCAAACATGTTACGCTTGTTACGCTAACGTCTGTTACGCTATCTTTTAAAGCTTTTCTTTCCCAGTAAATCCGTTGATACTCCCGTACCTTGTCCCGGTTTCTCTTTCTCCAATTACTATGGTATTCATTTATTTTATCCCGGTTCCTGGCTTTCCATTTTCGCTGGTACTCGTTCCTCTTCTGTTTTGCTTTCTCTGATAATTCCATATTCTATGTTTTAATTAAATTATTATGCATTAAGTTTATAACCAATAATAGGTTGTATTAAATTTTACAAAAAGTTGATTTACAATATTTTGAGTAAATTTTTAGTGTTAATTTTGGCAAATTAACCGGGTGTTCTATTAATTCAATCGCGTTGCCTTGCTGTTTATATAGTTTGCTGCCAGATGCGAAATAATAAGCAGGCAAGTCTTTTGTTAATTCAGGATTAAAACCTGCTCCAGCATCTTTTGAAATTAATTCTGGTTTTGACTTATGGATGATTAGTACGCCAAGTGATTCGAGACTATTTAATACTGATTGGGCTGTAATTGTGCTTACATTCAGCACCTTTGCAATGTTTCGTATAGAAAATGAAGGCAGAAAAACGCCTGCATCTTGCTCCAATTTATGCAGATTGCGTTTTTCAAACCTCCTTATTGCTTCTTTGAATGCTATCTTCGTAATGTGATATTCTATAAGTTTTGCGTATAGCTTGTTTTGAATATCATTTATGTTATCACTTGTGATTGTAATTTGTGTTTTTCTTTTGTCGCCCAAATAGTGTTTTATTGATCGAATAGATCTTAACGATAGATTGTTTTTGAAATCAAAAACTAGTTCTTTGGAGCGTAGTAATGAAATATAGTTATAAATAGATTTTGTAGACATGCCGTGTTTTAGGGCTATTTCAGGCATACGGCTTCGGTAATTATAAATAGCTGAATTACCATAATTTGTTTTGCATAAATGCCAAAATGCGAGCTGTTTAATCCATTTTTCACTTACTGCTTGTTTGATCAATTTCAGACTGCAATTTGCTGTTTTTATGATATTTTCGTTATTTTTGCACTGTTCTTTATGCAAAGATTTTTCCAGGGGTATATTATGAGTTTTCATGGTAGGCCCCTTTCTTTTTAGTTAAATACTGATTCGCTTCTGCTTCAATTTCAGCGTTTGACTTTTTACGTCCCTCTTTTATGTATTCCATTAACTGAATGCTCGAAAAGTAGAGCCGTTTACTTCGTTTCATTACAGGTAATTCACCTTTACTTACCTTGCTGTAAATGGTAGGTACTTTAAGGTTTAAAAAGTCGGCTGCTTGCTGAATTGTTAAGAGTTGTTCCGGTTGTTCGGTGGGTTGTTGTTTACTTTTATTGAGTAACAACTGTTTTAATTCGCTAACTTCTTTTGTTAGCATTGTTACCGCTCTGGGTAGTTGATCGAATGTTAATACTTGTTCCATCACAAAAGATTTTTAATGTTTTTTTGTAATGGTCGGTATGGTTTTTACGGCTTAAAAGGTGGTATTTACGGGTTGAGGTGTTTGATTATATTTATTTCGTTTTATCGTATTAAAGCCTTGTATAAATCCTTTTCAGTTTCTTTTTCAAAGTGGTTTAATATCCTAATTATTTTGTAAAACTCTTTATCTGAACTTAATCGGTTTTCACTTAATGTTTTGTGTATTTCACCTAATGCTTTTGAAAGTTTTGTTTTGCAAGTTCTTTTCAGGCGTATAGTTATTTCAGGTAAGGAATATTCCTTGTATTCAAAGAAGTTTGTTAAAAGGTCCGCAAAGGTGTTGTAATCTGTTTCGTTATTAAAAGCATATTTCCAACCCTGTTTGTCCATTCCTTCAATTTTTTGGGTAATGATTTGCTTTGTTCTGCTTTCATCGATATTAATTGATTGAGGTGGTTTACTTTCTTGTTGTATTTGAAACAAGGGTGCAAACAGATTATTATTTGAAAATACTATACTCCAAGCCCTGTAAAAATAACCTTGCTTTTGTCCATCCTCAAAAGCGCCTATTATTTCTTCATCTTGATTAGTGCCAAAACCTCTTCTTAAAGTAGCCCAACCATGAGAACAAAATAAACTCTTTGTAATGTATTCAAATACTTTGTTTACATAGTCCTGTTTTTCTGCAAACAAAGTAAGGAATGGTTTTATTTGGGTGTCATCAAAGTCGTTAAAACCATCTAGAAAACCTTTTGCATATTCTTTGAAATAGGGTATTAAATCAGAAAAATAGTTTATGCAATTACCATTTATTTTCTTGTGTCTTTTCCCTATTCTCAAACTGGATAGTTTGGTTAATAAATCCGTTCGCGAATAATAAGCCCCGTAAATAATAATAGAATATGGATACAAGACAGTTTCTTTTTCACCTGCAAATCCGGAATCAACCATTCTTTGAAATTCAGTATCTGATAATAAATTATCGGCTGGTAGGCAATAGTATTTTAAAATGCTGTTATCAATATTGAAATTATTCAACAAATAATTATGAGTTAATTCATTGGGTATTATATCGTTTGAATTATCTGTTTTTTCAAATTTCCAATCAATTATATTTGCAAATTCCAGTGATGTTGACCAGTGATCCGGGATGTTGACCACCCAATTTTCTCTGTTAAGGCAGTCCTCTTTTTTGCAAAAAAAGGCAAATTCATTTAAACAAAATTAATCATTCTTGTATTCATCAGGTGTCTTAAATATTTTTCCTCATAGATTCTCCTTTTAATTCCAGGCGATGTGCTTTATGTACCAAGCGGTCGAGTATTGCATCGGCAATGGTGCTTTCGCCTATTACTTCGTACCAACTACTAACCGGCAACTGAGAGCTGATTATTGTTGATTTTCTACCGTGCCTGTCTTCAATAATTTCCATGAGAGTACTACGATTGTAATTATCCAGTGGCTGTAAGCCAAAGTCATCCAGGATCAACAGATCCTGTTTCTCAATTTTATTGATCTCTTTGTAGTACGATCCATCAGCCTTTGACATTTTTAACCTGGAAAACAGCCTCTGGCTATTGAAGTACATAACCCGATAACCATTCTGACAAGCCTGGTGTCCAAGGGCCGAAGCTATATAACTTTTACCAACACCCGTTGAACCGGTTATCAGGGCATCTTCCCTGCGTTTGATAAAACTGCAATCAGACAAGCGCAACAGAAAGGTTTTATCCAGGTTACGACTTTTTGTGAAGTCGATTTCTTCAATACTTGCCTGGTAGCGAAAGTGGGCCACTTTTAAATACCGGTTAACTTTCCGGTTCTCTCTTTCATCCCATTCTGCCTGTATGAGAAGGTTGATAAACTCATCATTTGTAAGACTATGATGTTGGTTGCCCTCAAGCAAGGTATGATAAGTTTGTTGCATACCGTAGAGCTTCATCTGGCTCATTTTCTGTTTAATAATTTCCTGCATAGTGTTTTTAGTTTAATGTTTATGATTACTTATAGTCTTCTTTTCCTCGTATATTCTCGTGAAAAGGCAGGTTTGGCTGCCCGGTGCCTGTTGGTTCTTCAACCAGCTTATCCAGTTTTCCTGCAATAATGTTTTTTATGACTTTGTAATTGTAGGCATGATAACTGCTTGCCCTGTCTATGGCTTTAATAAGCCTTTCCCTGCCAACTTTCTTCTCAAGGGATAAAATACCTACACAGCTTCGGTAAGATTGCTCAGGATAGTTCTTTTGCCCTAATATTTGCTCGATGTAAGCTTTTACTGAAGGACTGATCTTTTCCGCCCATTTCATGAACTTCTCAGGCGACCACTGGCTGACAAATTGGTGTGTTGACGGTAAATGCTCTCCCCGTGTACTATAGGAAAAAGGGGTTAATCCCCGCTCATGGAAAGCAATACGGTCAGTTCCCTGAAAAATACCTACGTGTCGCGTTGTGTAAATAAGCTTAACGGTTTTACCAATATACCGATAGGGTACACTGTAATAGCATTTATCGAGCTGTACATGACAGTTCTTCATCACTTTGGCTGTCTTGTAGTGTTTGATTTCGTAACGTTCTTTGGGAAGGGGGCTAAGTAAAGACCTTTCTTCTTTAATGAACTTATCCCTACGGCTTACTGGTTCTTTCTGAAAGTATTGGTTATTGTGTTTTTCCAATTGTTCCCTGATGACAAAGTTCAGTTGGTCGATGCTAAAAAAAGAATCGTTTCGAAGTGGGGCAAATATGCGCTGGTATACCAGGTTAACAGCATTTTCCACCAGGGCCTTGTCCCTTGGTTTTCGACTGCGTGCAGGCAAAACGGTGGTTTGGTAATGGTTGGCAAAATCGAGGAATGTTTCGTTAAGATCGGGTTCATACTTATCGGCTTTCGTTACAGCCGATTTCAGATTGTCGGGCACCAATGCCCGGGGAACTCCTCCAAAGAAGTGCAGCGCATTCTGGACCGCTTGTATAAAGTCTTCCTTCTTTTGACTTCTCAGTGCTTCGACATAAGTATACTGGCTATATCCGAGCAGTGCCACAAAAACCTCAAGTTCTTGTATCTCGCCAGTTTCCTGATCAATGATCGGGAGTTTTTTGCCAGTAAAATCAATATACATCTTATCAGCCGGTTCATGCTCAAAATGCATGGTGGCATGCTGGCTCTCTGACCATTGCTTGTAGTATTCACAGAAGTGTGAATAACCGTAACCATCAGGATATTTGGATTTATATTCACCCCAGAGTATCCAGCGGGTGACGCCGGTACGTCTGAGCTCTTTATCAATCCATGGGAAAAGTTCTTCCAGCTTATGATAACGATCTTTGCTTATCCGCACAGGTTCGGCAAAGAGCTTTTCCAGTTCATGGTCTTCCTTTGCTGCAAGTTCATCCAAAGAAAAACCTCTTTGCGTTGCAAGTCGTATGTATTTTTTAACCGTATTTCTCGAAGTTTGAACATTCTTCGAGATCCTTTCCAGGGGCACACCCTGTTTTCTGAGCAAAAAAATCTGTTTGAGTTTTGTCATACTAATAGTTTCTCCAGCCATTGATCTACAGTTTTAAAAATTGCAAATCAACTCATTTTGCATGGAGAACTGCTCTTGAGATGGTCAGAATGCCGTTCCGGCATATTGACCAGTAAAATCATGTCATTCCGGCATATTGACCACTTGTAAATAGCTGATTATACAGCATTTGATCAATAAAGCCCTCTAAAAGGTGGTCAGCTTCGCCGGATCAGGTGGTCAGGATGGTCTGGAATATGCAATATTTACATTTAGCCTTAAATACTCGATAAATTCAGCGTCTATTATCTCTTTATACATTGCCTTAAATTCCTTTAATGTTACATATCCAGTTTAATTTTATCGACAACTCAATCAAAATTCATTATTGTATTAGCAAATTCCTTTTTGGTCTCACTATCAAATCCGGCAAAGTAGTTTTGAGTAGTGCTTAAATTTCCGTGTCCTAAACTCTCTTGTATAAATTCCATTGTTGCGCCGTTACGAACGGCATTTGTTGCAAAGCTATGTCTTGCCCAGTATGTCGATACCTGCTCCGGCAATCCATTAGCTTTGCATAATCTTTTCATGTGCTGATTAATAAACCGTGTAAAATTCTTAATCTTTGATTGCTGTTGCTGAGGTGTAAGACCGTCTTTAATAATGTCAAATACAAGGTTTTCAGGGTCTTTATTTTTGTTTCCGTACTTCTTAATGATCCCGTTAGCAAATTCGTTCAGATAGGCAGTAACAGGCTTTAAATTGCTTTTAGATGTTATCCTTGTCTTTGCCCTGAAAAACTGTATTTTACCGTCGTGAATATCCTTATACCGCATCAATGCAATATCTTTTATATTCATTCCATTGCAGGCATAAGAGAAAAACCAGAAGTCCTTTGCTTTTTGTTGTTCCTGGGTTTCAGGTTTTGAATTAAATAAAACTTTCATTTGCTCTCTTGTGAGTGCTTTTTTTACATTCTTTGCTGCCGGAACCTGGTATTTCCTTTTACCAAACGGATAGTAGTCTTTTTCGATTTCTTTTTCATCTATGGCCTTATTAAAAATTGCCCTTAAAGTTCTCAGATACATACTTACTGTTGTTACACTTCTGATTTTTATCTCAGTCATGTAATATTCATAATCTTTCAACCAATCAGGGATAATGTCATAAAAGGTCAATTTACTATACGTATGCTTCTTTGATTTTTCAACAAATGCAATAATTGATTTTTGACTTAAATCGTAAGTGCTGGCTGTTCCGATCTGTTTGCGTTTGAGTAGTTCATTAATTACTTGTTCATAATGATATTGGATTCTGATACCGTCCCCGGATTTCCTGTATAATTGCCTTTCAAATTGTTCAAAAGTAAAAGGAATTAGCTTTTCAGCTACATTATTAGCTTTTGTTTCAACTGCCTGGATTTTTTTTCTTATTTGTTGGTATTCTTTTCGGGGTTTTGTTGTTTTCCAAATACTGTTAAATTCTTTTTCGGATAACTCGAATATTGTTGGGTACAATTTTTGTTTACGGGGTGATGAGGCATAAACTCGTAATTTTACCGGGTACTTTCCGCTTGCTTTTGCTCTCCGGGTATCCAAATACACGGAAATTGAATAATTCTGTTTCATTGTTCTTTATGCTTTGTATGCAAGATTTTAGTATTTGCATACAATTTGCATACAAAAATACATAATTTGCATACAATAAACAATAAATAAAACAAAATTACTATATTTGGAAAGCCTTAATATACAAGACTTATGAGGAATAATGCAAATCAAACAAATAGTAAATTATTATGCCTTACAAGCAGGGGGTCGCTGGTTCGACTCCAGCAGTTCCCACAAAAGAAGGAGGTTGACACCATGTCAACCTTTTTAGTTATGCACAAGTATTATTTCTATATTATCTATTCTTCCAATC
>Ga0307432_1001627_pt1 | contig 13279 bp, 12 predicted proteins | sample SalMarWE160150MG_FD_202158 | JGI IMG/M metagenome (GOLD analysis project Ga0307432, IMG submission 202158) | Salt marsh sediment microbial communities from the Plum Island Ecosystem LTER, Massachusetts, United States - WE1603-150 | ecosystem: Environmental > Aquatic > Marine > Intertidal zone >...
ATAATATTAACCCCAATGTAACGCAGATAAGCGAATGGACTGAATGGCGGATAGACCTGAATGACTTCAATGATCAGGGCGTGGAACTGACGGATGTCAACAGGATGTATATCGGCTTTGGTGACCCGTGTGAAGGTGGTTCAGGTGAAATGTACTTTGATGATATCCGGCTTTATACGCCGGAATTTGTCCCTGGTAAGCTACCGCCATGGCAGGCTGACTTCGTCTATGACGGCTTTATTGACTATAGTGACCTTGGTGTGATGGTAAACTACTGGCTGCAGACGCCGCCTGACCCCAACATCAACCTGTATGATGGTGATAGCACAATCGACTTCAAAGATATTGCTGAGATTGGTAATCTCTGGGGTAAGGAGCAGGTCTGGCCGACATGGTAAACCCCATTAGATAACAGAGTAGTTCAATATCTAACGGGGTAAAGCAGCGTCGATACGAGGCAAATTGGATTCCTGCGGAAGTGGGAATGACATAAAGGATATAGTTCGGGGGCTACATCGAACTCATCGGTGTAGCCCCTGTTTTTAATGAGTAAACCCTGTTAGCTTGTCTGGGCGTAGGCCCAGCCGTAGTCCCGAAAAGCTCGCATTGGGCTTTAAACCTTCACCCCGTTAGAAAAATTGTTTCTAACGGGGCAAGCCCTCGATATGTATTTTTTGCCCCGCGGAAATGGCAGAGCTTTTTTTCAAACGGGGTAATTAACTTGAAATGATATGCACTTTCAATTATCGTTTTTGCTATGAATATCGTTTGGGCAATTTTGCTTTTAGCTGGTGGGTTGGTTATTTTAGCCAGGTGTGCCGGGATGTTGGTGTCAGGGGCGGTCGGATTAGCAAAATGGCTGGGTGTCAGCCCACTTGTCATTGGACTGACGGTCGTAGCGATGGGTACATCAGCACCGGAGGTAGCTGCCAGCATCGCTGCTGTTTTCCGTAGTATGGGAGATGTGGCAATTGGTAATGTCTATGGCTCTAACATTGCCAATCTGGCTCTTGTAGGTGGACTGGCGAGTCTTATTCGGCCGTTACAGGTTCAGAAAAAGACACTTCTTCGTGAGATACCCGTGATGATTTTAGCAGCGTTATTATTGTGGCCGGTTCTGCACGATTTATCTTTGTCTCGGCCGGAAGGAATTATCTTGTTAGCTGTTTTTGCAGCATTAATCCTGCTGACAATATTTTTAGCGAGAAAAGAAGCTGAAATAGCAAATAAATCGCAAAGTGCAATTCGAGATAAGACATACGACGTACGAGATACGAAAAAAAACATTTTGTTTATTGTTATTGGCCTGGCGGGTCTGGCTCTGGGGGCGGATATGGCTGTCCGTGGTGCGGTGGTTATAGGCGAGCTAATCGGCTTAAGCAAGGCCGTCATCGGATTAACTATCGTTGCTATCGGTACATCCCTGCCGGAGCTTGCAACCTGTGTAGCAGCTGCCATCAAGGGACATCACGATATTTCCATTGGCAATCTGGTTGGTTCAAATATCTTCAATACACTTCTTGTAGTCGGCACAGCTGGTACAATTCGTCCGTTTATAATCGGCTCTCGGCTGGCCGGAGCTGATTATTGGATTATGATAGTCGCAAGTGCCGGCTTTGCTGCTGTAGCCATAATTGGCAGACGAAAAATTAACCGGCCTTTTGGAGCAATGCTTCTTTGTGGATACATCGCATATATGATTTATCTGTTTGGCTACACACGGGCAATATAGGTACGACTCTCTTTTCAACGCATAGTTCGCAAATAAAAAAGTTAATTTGTGAGTTGGATGTTCGATGTCATTGCGAGTCCGCCGCAGGCGGACATGGCAATCTCACAACGATTTAACCAATCCCCAATTAACTAATATCTCTTCGTGTCTTGGTGCCTTTGTGGCTAAAATCTGTGTAAATCCGTGTAATTTGCGCAATCCGTGGCTATTTTTCTTTATTGGACGGGATTTACGAGATAATTTTGTTATCCTGTCCTATTGTTCGTGTCTTGGTGCCTTCGTGGCAAACCTTTTACTCTGTGGCTAAAAAGAGAAGAAGGGCCGGGTGCGGAGGGAGAGGGAGAGAGAGGAAAAACCCGGCCCTCTTAATAATATATAGTACAAAAAATGTACACGCCCTGTCAAGAAAAATTAGAGAAAAAAGCATAAAGGAAATTGGAATATCAGGTTATCTGGCAGCAGGATACCGGGGACCGCAAAACCTGATGCTCCGGTGTCCTGATAACTACTACCTGATAGCCTGATACCCTGATAAACTGAATCACGAGGGTTACAATTTGCGTCTAAAATTTGGGTAAATCAGTGTCTAAAAGGTCATTGATTCTGCAAAGACGTCTTGAAAATCTTTTCTGTTGGCGATTTCGATATATTGAATTTTGTGGGCTAACTGGCGGGCTTTTTTGCGGAATCGGCTGGATACAAGGAGCATTTGCGCTCCTGCTGAGGCGGCATTGCCGACAAAGCGAATCCTTTCCGCCGGAACGGCGGGTAATAAGCCTATTTTTAGGGCACTTTCCGGCCGAATGTAATTGCCAAAGGCGCCGGCTAAGAGAATTTGCCGGATATTGGCATCTTCGACACTGAGTTTTCGCTGGAGGAGTTTTACCCCTGCTCGAATGGCTGCTTTGGCTAATTGAACCTCGCGGACATCTTTTTGCATCAGCAGAACTTTTTTCTCCTCGTTATCAGAGAGCACAAATGCTGCGTTGCCATCGTGTTCGATGATTCTTTTGAGGATACCAGGCGGCAATTTACCCTGCAGCTTTTCGAGGTCGGCGAATCGGCCGGTTTTGTCGATAATCCCCAAATCCAGCATTACCGCAACGGCATCAATCAGGCCGCTGCCGCATATAGAATGCGGTGGACTACTGCCTATTACGTCCAGGTCTATGTCATCATCATTTACGATCACCGCTTCAATCGCCCCATCAACCGCCCTGCTGCCGCAGAATATCCTTGCCCCTTCGAAGGCCGGACCTGCAGCACAGCTCGCCGCATAGAGCTTATCCTTTGTGCCGAGCACAATTTCGCCGTTTGTGCCGATGTCAACTGCGAGAGTTATTTCCTCGGCCGAACCCATATCCACTGCGAGCGCAACGGCGGTGGTGTCCGAGCCGACAAAGCCGGCTATATTTTCGACGGTGTGGATATTGCCCACAGGATTTATCTGCAAACCCAACTCTTCGCTCGACAGGTCGTAAGCATCGAGCGAATAGGCCTTATAAGGCGCCCGGCCAAGCTGGGTTATCGGCTGGTTCAAGAAGATGTGGTTCATTGTTGTATTTCCGACAACGCACATTTCGTAGATTTGCTTTGCGTCTATATTGATATGGTCGCAGAGATTTGCGATTAACTCATTTATACAGTCGATTATTGCTTTTTGCAGCTCAGCCGGTTTTTCGTCGGTTTGTGCGTATGCGATTCTGCTGACCACATCTTCGCCGTATCTGGTTTGTGGGTTTAGCGTGGCCTCACTTGCCAGGGACTTTGCATCTTTCATATCGATGAGTTTGGCGACGACGGTGGTCGTGCCGATATCGACTGCCACGCCGAATATCCTTTCATCCCCGGTAACTTTAAGATATTTTTTATATATGTCGGGCTCGAATTCCGCTTTGGTCTCGATGCCCTCAGCGAGTATTTTCTGCTCGAAGAATCTGGAGCTGGCAGGGATGGTTACTACAATGTCGCTTTTAATACGGTACTGGCAGGCCAGTACTTCCTTGCCATCCGGTTCAATATTTACAATGCACTTTTTACAGGTGCCTTTGCCTCCGCAGACGCTGTTTAAGATTATTCCTGCCTGCCCCGCCGCCTCAAGAAGCGTAGCGCCGGCGTGAATCGAGATTTGCCTGCCATCAGGTTTGAAACTAATTTGGAAATGCTTCATTTATCGTATTGCGTATAATCCACGCATTGCCCAATACGCACAACACACGACTATTATCCGCTCTTTTTGTGCCGAATTTTCCAACGGGCTCTTCTTTTTTTACTGCCCACCTTACGCCTGCGTCTCGATTTTGCCATCTATTTCTCCTGAATCCAGATAGAAAACTTTATTATAAAACACTTTTCAATCTTTAAACTGTATAATACTATAAAAGAACAAAAGCTGATTGTATAAGGTATTTAGTAAACAGTCAATAGCTTGCTTCGCCCGTTTGGAAAGAATGATACTGAGGTGTGAAAATGATACAGTGTAAAGATTGCGAGCTTTGTGAGATTGGCTCAGACGGCAGAAGGACTTTCAAGTGCGACCCGTTCACGAACATCAAAGAGCCGGAGTGTATAGCCAAATGGCAGCTAATCCGCCTGGATATGCTATTAGCCAGCTATCAGAGTATGCTCAAATGGTATGACAAATTAGCTCCCGTCCAGAATAAACTAATGAAATATATGAAGAAAGAGCTGGAGGAGATGGACGAAGCTGAACAGTGGAAGGTCGATGAGGACGAAGACGAGGAAGAGGACAGCGGCATTACTTGATACAGTGCTTCATAATTTCCTTAGCTTCGCTTGAAATGACCCGTGGAAGTGATTAAAGATAAGTGATTAAGTGATTCGTCGCCGAGGTGGCGATGTCTGAACAATCCCCCAAGTGAGTTGTGGCCTAAATACGGTTTTTTCACATTTATGCAATAAATCAACTCCAAAAATCGTCTTTATTTATGTAAAAACGCTTAAAAATGGTACAGAGCGAAAGCTTAGCCCAGATAATAACCGGCTGTAAAGGGGGTGATGCTGAGTGCTTTTCGCAGATTGTGGATATTTACGCAAGCCGATGTTACGGCTATTTTTACAAGCTGACCGGTAATAAAGATGTCTGTGATGAGCTGCTAAGTGAGCTATTTGTCAAGTTAGTTGAGAAAATCAGCTCCTTCAGGGGCGGCTCTTTTGAAAGCTGGTTGTTCAGGATAGCATCTAATATTTTTCATGATTACTTAAGGGGTAAACTGCGACGGAAAAAACTGCTCGATGCCAGGAAAAAGCAGCTTAAATTGGAGCTGACAGAAGAGAAAAGGTCCGAGGCGGAGATGTTAGACAAACTGCAGTTCCAGCTTAAGAACCTGGATGCTAATACGAGAGAATTGATAGCATTACGTTTTTATTCTCAATTAAGCTTCAAGGAAATAGCAGCGATGCGGTCTGAGCCGATAGGAACGACGCTGGCGAAGCTGCACAGAGGTCTAAAAAAACTGCGAGAGTTGATGGAGTAATAAAGGTAAAGATATATGAACGGTCGAAATGAGGAAAATCTATCGGGCTGCGGCGGGCTACGCCCCGACGAGAAGGACCTGTTCGAGAAATTCCTTGCAAGCGAACAGGCAGAAAAAGCGGTCGAGGATATTCGCAAAGGCGAGCAAATCCTGCGCGACAACCCTGCGCCACAACCAGGTGATGAGCTTATCGCTGGCATAAAATCCGACATTGCCATAACTTTGCTGCACAGAAAGGAAAATGCCTTTAGAAGAACGGTCTATAAGGTGGCTGCTGTGGCGGCGGCGGTTATGGTCCTGTCGGCTATCAGTATAAAATTCTTTGAAAAAGGTGATGAATCTGCAAGAATGTACACAGCCTCTATCATACCTACAGTGATTTGGGAAAGTGAGGATATTGCTGCCGATGATGTAGATTTGGCGATTTTAACCGCCGAAGTTGAGAAGGTTGCAGATGAGGTTATGAGTTTGCGAACGGGTGAGAACGGCAGTAACGGCCAGAGTGCTGTAATTGAACTGGAGACGGAACTGGCAGAAATCGAGAGTGATTTTTGGGAAGGATAAATGTTCAACGCAGAGCATGCAGAGTTAATAAGAATTTTTAGAAAGGGTAAAGGAAATGGGTACGAGTCGCAGAATCATTGTAGTTGTAGCGATGGCAATAGTAATAGTATCGAACCTGCCTTGCATAGCAGCGGAGAATAAGCAGAAGGACGAAAAAAGTATCTGGCTTGAGGAGGGACCAAGAGGGCCAGGAGGACCAGAACGTTGGCCGAGAAGGTTCGAACTAAGCGATGAGGAAATTGGGCGGATTATGAAGAGTTTGAAAGAGAGCGACCCGGAAAGGGCAAAACAAATACAGAAGCTGCGCAGGAAGGACCCGAACAGATTCCAGTTCGAACTTGGAAGGCATGGCGGTGAGGAGTTTGGCAGGATTGTACGCAGGCGAACTGAGAGGTGGTGGCACCAGAAACAGGCCGAGTTTCTTCAGTGGCTGGACGAGAACTATCCCCAGGATGCTAAAGAGTTGGTAGGTCTCAAAGAAAAAGACACAAAATTATATTGGGATAAATTTGGAATCATCAACAGAAAATACCGGCGCATCTATGAGGAAGAGAAGAGAAATCCTGAATTGGCTGAAGTTCTTAAAGAAGACCTCCAACTAAAGAAAACGCGGGATGGGCTTATTGAAAAAATCAGAACCACAAAAATTGATGAAGAAAAGAAAAACTTTGCAAGGCAGTTAGAAGAAGTGGTCGGAAGAAGGTTTGACCTGATTATAAGACGAAAGCGATTTGAATACGAGCGGCTGCTCAAGTGGGTTGAGCAGCTGCAAAAACAGCTTGAGGAAAGTAAGGCGGAGATTGCCGAGTGGAGCAATGAGAAGACAAAAGAAGAAAATGTAAAAAACCGGGTCAATGAATTGCTTAGAGGCCATTCGTTTAGATGGGACTAAAAACATGGTACGTCGCTCGTGACTTGTTGTTTGTATTCAGAAAAGATAAGGCCTTGCGGGATTTTCATCCGAGTACGGAGATGTATTTATAATTGCTGTTTTTTACGCTCTGCTTCGGTAGCTTTTTTGAGGATTCTTTTTTCCTTTGCTGTTAAGCTGTGGATGCCGGAGTCGTGAACCTTTCGCAGGATTCGGTCGAGTTCAAGTTGCAATTTTTGTTGTTCAGCCATTTTCTTTTGCCATCTTCCAGCTCGAATTTTTAGTTTGAATTTAGTCCGCCTGGATTCCGAGTACACGTAAGCGGCGCCTGCGGCCATACCAGCCAGATGGGCCGCATGGCCACCTGCATTGGCCGAGCGCGTCGCAACAAAAACAGAATATATAATAAGACCCGCAATTGCTGCTGCTCTTATTGGTATAGAGATAGGGAAGGGAAACAAAATCAATCTCATATTCGGGAAAAGAATTGCACAAGCAGCGAACACACCAAGTATAGCGCCTGAGGCACCTACCATAGGTAAGGGTGGAAGAAAATGTACTGCTACAAGCAAAATATAAAAAAGCCCCCCTGCTGCTCCACAGAAAAGAAAAAACGCCAAGAACCTTTTGCCTGACCAGAGCCGCTCAAGTGTTGGGCCAAACATCCATAAAGCCCACATATTCAATAAAATGTGCCAGAATCCTCCATGCAGAAACTGGTAAGTTATCAATCTCCATAGCTGTAAAGTCCGGGCGGGGCAAGTGCAATCAAGCTGAAACCATTCATAAATGAAGTTGCCGAGAGGGGCAATAGTTGTCGAGACAAAGAATATTGCTATGTTAATAATCAGCAGCCGCTTGACCACGGGTGTCATTTGTGGAAAGCCAATGCGCATCTGCGGTGTATGGCGGAACTTAGACCGGTAATCTGCCTGAGTATAATCTCTATCGTATAGGCCCATTTTTTACTCGTATATCGTGCTTTGTATTTTTATACGCTATTTCGGCTGTTGTGTTTTCATTCTTTGGAAAATTAGCATAAGAATAAAGCCAAGAATGACCATATAGATACCGATATTTTGAGAAACAGTCGCCCCTTTGTAAACAACCCACCAGGCGTGCTCGAAGGGATTATCATCGCGTAGAAACTCAATAAAGAATCGGGTAATGCCATAAATTACAAACATCAGGCCAAACGTACAGCCGGGTTTGACAAAAAGTTTGTCAAGTTTTTCCGATTTTGCTGCTTTTTGTGCCCTTTTCCAGAAAAAATAAAGTATCAAACACATAATACCGCCACTTGCTGATGAATATAATTGTGTTGGGTGGACGGGCAAGCAGCGGAGCTGGTCATTTGCTTTTAGCAGTTGTTTTTGCCGCAGAGTCAGGTCTTCATAGGATTTTAGGGTCTTGCCTGAGATATTGGTGTCGGCGTAATAGTCAAAAAACTCATCTGACAATTTCATATGTGGCTCAGGGCGGTTTCTTTGCAAGTTCGGTTGTACCTGGCTTAGGTAGGCAAATGAGCCGTACGGAAAACGGACGGCCCAGGGCAAATTCGTTGGCTTTCCGAAGCAGCAGCCGTTTAGAAAGCAGCCGGTTCTGCCAAAAAACAGTGCCAGCATCAGGCCAACGGCAAGGATGTCAAGGTACTTACGGATAGGTAGCTTGTGATACCAGAGGTGCAGGAGGATGGCAATGATGGCCAAAATCACGCCGCCTAAAAGCTCGAGCCCACCCTGCCAGATATAAAAGACCTCGATGAGACGTCCTTTGAACTGGTCAAAATAGTGGATGACATAAAACAGGCGTGCACCTGCTACACCGGCTATTAAAGAATAAAGAGCAGCGTTTGTAATATACTGAGGATTTGGTGTGATATCGCGGCTGAGCCGTCTTATGATAAAGACGGCAGAAAGGAAAGCAACGACCATCATCAGGCCATAGCTTTTTATGGTCAAATGGATGAAAGGCAGCTCGAAAAGTTCGGGATGCATGTAACGAACTCCTATGTGCTGTTTTTTATCTTGTTATTTTCGTTGAGAACAACAACTTTAGGTTTGCTTTTTGCAGCTTCTTCGGAGCTGTAGTAGCCGAAGCTGAAAATAATAACCAGGTCTTTTGGATTTATAAGTTTGGCGGCGGCGCCAAGGACAACGATTTTGCCGGAGTTGGCTTCTGCCGGAACTGCGTAAGTTTCCAGCCGGCTGCCGTTATTTAAGTCGGCGACTAAGACCGCTTCGTATGGTAAGATATCAGCTGCTTCCATCAGTACCGAGTCTATGGCGATGCTGCCGGGATAGTGCAGCTTTGTTTCGGTAACCGTTGCGCGATGCAATTTGCTTTTTAAGATTCTTACAAACATATTGCATAAAATTATACACTTTTATTTGCTGGTGTCTATCAAAATGTTGTCGATGAGCCGGGCGGGGCCGATTTTTACGGCAACAGCGGCAAGAACACAACCTGCGATTCGGTCGAGGTTTTGGAGCTTTTCGGCATCTACGATGCTGATATATTCAATCTCTATCGATGGAACCTGCTGCACGATTTTTTGCATTTCACCGATGATTTTTTTGGTGTCTGTGATACCATCATCGATTAACTCTTTGCATTTTTGGAGGGACTTGTAGATTAAGGTTGCGTCTTTTCTCTGCTGGTCGGAAAGATACTGGTTTCTGCTGCTTATGGTCAGGCCATCCGGCTCACGAACCGTGGGGCAGATGACAATCTCCAAAGGCATATTCAAATCGGCGACCATTTGTTTGATAACGATTGCCTGCTGTGCGTCTTTCTGGCCAAAGTAAGCAATATCAGCGGCAACAATATTGAACAGCTTGGCACAAATGGTGGTTACACCACGAAAATGCCCCGGCCGAGACCAGCCGCAGAGTGGCTCGGTCAGTTTTTCTACGTTCACACAAGTGATACTTTCAACCGGGTACATTTCTTTCACAGCAGGATTAAAAACGAGGTCAACGCCGTGTTCTTCGCAGATTTTCAAATCATCATCGATAGGCCGAGGGTATTTTTCAAAATCTTCACCGGGAACAAACTGGGTAGGGTTGACGAAAATGCTGACGGCAACATAATCGCAGTCTTTTACCGCCCTTTCAATCAGCGATATATGGCCGATATGCAGCGCTCCCATTGTCGGAACGAAGCCAATTCTTTTACCTTCGCTTCGAGCGGACTTTACATACCTTCTGACTTCTTCAATTGTTTTTGCAATTTCCATTTTCTGTTTTTTTCACCGTTGAGTTTTTATGTAATATTTTAGTTGATTTGCCAGGTTCTGCAAATCTTCGTTCTTTCTACAATCGAATTGCGACATCTGTTTACGAATTACCGGGCAGGTTTTGAAGCCGGCAAAAAGCTGCTGGTAGCTGCAATGGAGGTCTTCTAAAAATTGCAGCTCAATTCGCTGCTCGTAAGGACGATTGCGCTTGTGGATACGCTCCAGGCAATTTTGGGTGGAATCGGTTAAATATATTGTCAATACTGGCGTAGTAACCTCCGTGCTAAAAGGCCGGTACATCTTTTCATATAAAGTCATCTGCTCAGCGTTTAGCAGACGCCGGGCGTAAACGAGCTCCTTTTCGAAGATATAGTCGCTTATGGCAAGTCGGCTGGGCTTTAATTCATTGGGATTTAACTGGGCTATTCGGCTGGTGAGAAAAAAAACTTGAGAATCGAGGGCAAGCTCTTTATCACCGGCATAAACATGTGGTAAATACGGATTTTTGTCGTAGGCCTCAAGAATACATTTGCAATTGAGCAATCCAGACAGTTTTTCTGCGAGTGTGGTCTTGCCAACACCGATAATGCCTGCGATGCTGACTAATTGAGGGACATCCGGATTGAGGACAAAATCCTGGCCGTTCAGCCGGTCGGCCAGCACGTTAACAGGTTCTTTTATAACAGGATGAAGCAAATTACCATTTAGCTGACAAAGGCCCTTCAGGGCAAACGAGCGCAGGTGCATCTGCGGATGCGGAACGATTAAATCAGTGTGATTTATCACTTGCTCATCGAAGAGTAAAAGGTCCAAATCGATTGTTCGAGAGGCCCACTTTTGTTTTTTCTCTCTGCCGAGCGAGCTTTCAATCTCAAGCATTTTCTTGAGCGAATCTTCCGCAGATAAGGAAGTTTTTACCTCCGCGACTGCGTTTAAGTATTTTGGCTGCTCCATTTGACCCTCGCCCCTCTTCTTGCCTCTGACAAGAGGCAGGGAGGCAAGCGGAGCAGTTTCGATAATGTCGCTTACACGTTTAAATTCGATATGCTCGTTATCAGCAAGAAGTTTAATAGCGATATTGATATGGGCATTTCTATCGCCTAAGTTGCTGCCGAGACCTATATATGCTGTTGTCATTTATAGAAATCTGAAACTTGAATGTCGAAATACAAATTATTTAGCCCCGACCCCTGCCTGCCCTCCGTAGTATTAACGAAGGATGGGTGGTCGGGGGTTTACCCTTTAGAAAAACAGAGGTCAATAAATCTTGGCGAAACGTTGCATAGCTTCTTTGACGTCAGCCGGTTTTGCAAGGGCGGAGAGCCGCAGATATCCTTCGCCCGACGGTCCAAAGCCCGAACCCGGTGTGCCTACGATATTGGCCTTTGTGAGCAGCCGGTCAAAGAAATCCCAGGAGCTAATGTCGTCCGGTGTTTTGAGCCAGATGTACGGTGCATTTTGCCCGCCATAGACATCGTAGCCGAGCTTGGTGAGCGAATCGCAAATCAGTTTTGCATTGGACAAATAAATGTCGATTATTTTCTTCGTTTGTTTTTTCCCTTCGGCAGTATAGACTGCTGCTGCTCCCCTTTGCGAGATGTAGGAAGCGCCGTTGAATTTTGTACAGTGACGTCTGTGCCACAAGGGATTGACCTCAACCGCCCTGCCGTCTTTTGTAAGTGCCTTTAGCTGACCTGGAACAACCGTAAACGCACATCGTACGCCGGTAAAGCCGGCTGTTTTAGAGAAGCTGCGGAACTCAATTGCGACTTCTTTTGCGCCATCGATTTCATAGATTGAGTGCGGAATATCAGCGTCTGTAATAAAGGATTCGTAGGCAGCATCAAAAAGAATGACCGCTTCGTTTTCATGGGCGTATAGCACCCAATCTTTGAGCTGTTCGGTGGTCGCCACAGCACCCGTTGGATTGTTTGGAAAACACAGATAAATTAAATCCACTTTTATGTCGGGAACAATCGGCACAAAATCATTTTCCGCGGTACAGGGCATATAGACAATACCCTCATACGTACCTTGTTGTGTTGCCTTACCGGCACGCCCTGCCATTACATTTGTATCGACATATACGGGATATACGGGGTCGATTACGGCGATGACGTTTTCAGTGCCGAATATCTCCTGGATATTGCCGGTATCGCATTTTGAGCCGTCGCTGACGAAGACTTCGTTTGGCCGCAAATCGACTCCTCGCGCTTTATAATCGTTTTCGATTATAGCGTTGATTAGAAAATCGTAGCCCTGTTCCGGCCCATAGCCGTGCAGAGTATCTTCTGCCGCCTGGTCATCTACTGCCTTTTTCATAGCAGATATTACTGCCGCCGGCAATGGCTGCGTCACATCGCCTATCCCTAAGCTGATTATCTTTGCCTCAGGATTTTTCTCTTTATGGGTGCGGATTCGCCTTGATATTTCCGGAAACAGATAACCTGCCTTTAGTTTCAGGAAATTTTCATTAATAGTTGCCATACCAAAACCTCAAATAATGTTAGAATTGAGCGATTTTAGTGCGGGCAGGAGCTTACGTCAAGGGCTTTTAGGGTTACTCACGCAAGGAACGCTTCGTTTCGAACATTTGATATTTGAATTTTGATATTGTTTAGGATCTTGTCCGCCTCTGGCGGATTAGATATTAGAAATTAGGATTTGCTCTGGTTTTCCGTCGTCTGTCTTCTGTCGTTACCCCAGCCACGTTGGCCCGAAGGTTATATCAACTTTCATCGGGACATCGAGCTTAATAGCGGTGGTCATTTTCTCAGATATCCATTTGGCGTGCTTTTCGGCTTCGACGGCAGGCAGTTCGAAAACAAGTTCATCGTGGACCTGCAGGATAAGTTTTACCGGCAGATTTTCAGTTTCGATTTTCCGCTGGATGTTGAGCATAGCAACTTTAATCAAATCGGCTGCGGAGCCCTGAACGACGGTATTGATTGCAAATCGCTGGGCCTGGGCGCGTTTATTAGCATTCTTGGCGGTAAGATTGGAGATTTTTCGCCGGCGGTGCAGAATCGTCTCGGCATAGCCGCTGCGTTTTGCCTTTTGGACGCAATCATCCATAAACTTGCGGATAGAGCTATAGCGGGCGAAATAATCGTCGATGAACTTCTTTGCCTCTGGCTGGCTTATACCGATGGAGCGTGAGAGTCCGAATGCACCCTGGCCGTAAATGATGCCGAAGTTGACCGCCTTGCAGTTTGAGCGCATCTGGTCTGTTACTTCTTCGATGGGGACGTTATAAATTTGAGAAGCAACGAAGCGATGGATGTCCTGGTCGGCGGCGAAGGCGGTGGTTAAGACCTTGTCTTTTGAAAAATGCGCCAGCAGCCGAAGTTCGATTTGTGAGTAATCTGCGCTTAGGA
>Ga0307432_1001631_pt1 | contig 13263 bp, 6 predicted proteins | sample SalMarWE160150MG_FD_202158 | JGI IMG/M metagenome (GOLD analysis project Ga0307432, IMG submission 202158) | Salt marsh sediment microbial communities from the Plum Island Ecosystem LTER, Massachusetts, United States - WE1603-150 | ecosystem: Environmental > Aquatic > Marine > Intertidal zone >...
CTATCTTTTTTAACTTTGCCACCAGCCTCTTCATATTGCTTTGTCTTCAGCAACTTTTCAGCTACTTCCTTGGGTACTTCAGTGGGTTTATCCGATGGATAGGGAAATTCATAGATAAAACCACCTTCTTCATACTCCCGTGGTTCACCAGACACATTTATCAATTTCATCTTGGTAAAAATTTACTTGGAAATTTCATATTGATTGGGAATCTCTAATTCCATCTGTTGCAAATATACAACATCATTTGGGTCCTCTCCGTTTGGAATTAAAGGTGTGAGCTTGGGATTTCTGATATAGTCAATGGTCTGAAAACCATGCTTGTTACTTTCTTCAACGAATAGGTCTTTGGTTTCCTGAACCAAATTTTCAACACCAGTCTGTGTTGTATCACAGAAAGTGAGCATCATTGTATAAGTCTGCCTTAAAGCTTTTCCACCTATACATCTGTCTTCTGGCTCACTGCTGTCAAGCTGAACAGATACTCTGGGGTAGGATTTAACTGTCAAATCAATTCTTGGAGATTCAGAGAATATAAAGCCATATTGGTATTGATATCTTACTGTGAATTCTTGACCAGATTGAATGTTGTTCCAAAATCTAATTTTGCCTAACAAAGAATCGTCATTTCTCATGCCAATATAATAGTCTTTCAGAAAAACCTGGTCAACACCATCTATTTTAAGACTCTCTATAGCCATGACTTTGTGTCTTCCAGCACTATCTAAATCGCCAGTTAATTCATATGCATTGCCAGAGTCATAAGAAAAAGTTTCTGCTGCTGTTTTTGCTCTTGAAAGTCTATCAGTGAGGTTTATTCTCAAGAAGTTAATCAGCTCATCTTTCATCAGTCTAAAGTCCACACGACTGTGGACCTTAGCAGAGCTTGTTAAAGTGTTTAAATATGATGTCATTTCTGCATACCCCACTGGGATTTTATATCTTCAGCCCACTGGCATCAGATAATAATAAGTTAATTAAGTAATAATTTCAAGTATTTAAATATAATTCAATCTTTGCTCTTTACCTTTTTCTTGCTCAGATGCTGTTTAATCTGTGTGTCTCCAAATTCTTGCTCCCATATTTTCTTGACAGGTAGCTCTGAATCCTTGAAAGCTCTTCTCATATATGACTGTGGTTTCTGTCCTTTTGATTTTTTCAGGAACACATCCTCTCCTTTTTCATTTAAGAAATGCATGGCTTTTGCATTTATTGGCACTATTGGCACAGTAAAGTTAGGTCTTTTTTCATGATAAAACTGAGTCCAGCCATTTGCTCCTCTTTCACCTGTGTTGTGTGTAATTATATGATTAAGCACAAAACTATTATCATCTTCTATAGTCAGATTATATAATGTCTTATTTTTACTGGCAAAAAATGGTTTATGCTCTTTGGCAGAAATAACTTTGACTTTCCTGACTTTTAAAATATACCCATCCTCGATTTCTATGTCTTTCTCTTCCATTGTTTAAAATGCTCTTTTACCTCTTTAACTGAATTAAATCTCAAAAAATTCCATCCTTCATTTTCTATAAGCCTCTGTCTTCTTCTATCTTTATCAGCATCTGTGTGCCAGTATTTTCCATCATATTCTATCGCAAGTTTTTTGTCAGGAATGGCGATATCAATAAATCTCATTCCTTTTTTGGTCTTGACTGGGAATTCTAACTCTGCTTCTGGAAAATATCCTTTAATAATTAAATAAGCTTGATATTGCTCTTTGGAGCATCCATAAGTTCTTTCATGCTCTTTAATAATTCTGTTAGGATGCTTTTCTGGATGCCTCTCATAAAATTTTCTTAGACTTTCTCCTTGCTTTTTTCTATCTTCAGGTCCCATATTCTTGATGTTATTGAGAGCCACTCGTCTCAAATTTTCTCTAGCTTTTCCCTTAGTTTTCCATCTTTTTCCTAAAACACGTTTGTTTCCTTGTAATCTTTTTGAGATTTTCTTGGCTACTCTTTTTTTAAGACCTAAAAATTTTGGATTCTTCATCCAATGGCTTTTGCTCATCCTCTTTTTTGTTTTTTCTGACACAGTTCGATTTTTATGCATTTCTGACATTTCTTTTCGTCTTTCTTGTGTGCTAGTATAGCAGACGTCTACCTCATACACTGTGTCTCCCTCTTTTAAATCTTCTGCTTTTATCCAAATATCTTTGCCATCTCTCTCAACCAAAAATGGATGGTCATCAGTTACAATAATCTTCTTTTTAGATCTCTTGCCTTGGACTTTTACACAAATCTGCTTTGGAACTTCTGGAACTTTAGTTTGGTGAATTTTTTTTATTTTTTTCCACTGTAACTTGTGCGTTAAAACATAATCATTTAAAGTTAAATCCTTAAATTTTTTTCTTCCGTCTCTGGTTAAAATTGTATAATAAGGATTAAAAAAGCATCCCATTTCAGTATAAAAAGCTATCTTTCCAAGTTCACTTCCCCTTGGCAAACCTATATATGCCTCTCCATCTTCAAGAAAAACCTCATACTGCAAAGCATTTCTTAAATTTACTGGTCCTTGTTTTGTCCTGCCAACAGGAGCGTTTTCAAAGCATTTAGCAAAAATATATTCAACACTTCTAGTAAATGCTCTTTTATATGCCTTGAAAAACACCTCTTCTGTGCTGTCTTCATATTCCCCAGAAAACTCAATTTTACCCATCTATGTCCACCCCTTTCCTGGTCTTCCTTGCTGCTCATATGGCTCACAATAACTGTCATTCCAAGCTTTATCTGGCATTTGGTTAGCCATTCTTTTGCACATGCAATCTGCAAAAACTTCATGTCTGCCAATCCTTTCAAAAGTAATCTTCTCTATCTTATAAGTTATGCCTCTGAAAGTTATTTCATCATATAACTGTGGTCTAAAGCTTGGCTTAATGCTGTTTCCATCTTGGTCTTTAATAATCCTTGCTGGAATGAATATTTCTGCATCTCCTTCTTTAAATTCTCCTGATTTTATGACTTTGTCAGTTATTTCCAAAGGCTGCACCTCAGCATATATGCTATGCTCAGTATATGAGCTTCTGTCAATATCCCCTGTCATATTGTCGTAATTCAAGTCATGTCTCCTGTAAGTTACTCTTTTCTCAAACTCTGGCTCTTCTGCTATTTCCTCCCAGCCTTCGTCAAAAACTTCACCTAAGTCTGGGGATATTATCCTGAAATCTGATTGCATAGAGTTCTGATATTCAATCGAGATCCACAAATCACAAGTCAAACCTTCATTTACAACAGGCAAATAACTTTCTGAATAGCTTGTCAATGAATTTGAATATGTCTGCAAAATTTTGCTGTCAGATGGCAAACTATCTTGCTTGCCAACAAGAATATATGAATTCAAGTTTACTGCAGTTTGGTCTGATTTCAGTATATATATATCTGAATTTACGCCTAAATAATATGTCTGTAAAGTAGATGAATTTGAACTTATACCATTGCCAACAGATTTTAAAATATATGCATTTGCATTTATCTGTTTCTGAAACTCAAAAATTTCAGTTTCTGTGGTAGTAAATTTAGTCATTTTATATAAAATCCAAGTCCCACTCTATATCTTTCTTAGTTGGTATTGCTGTATAATTTCTCTGACACCATACTTTAACTTGTTCTGCATTGTTGGGTGCAACATCAACTTCCAGAATTTGATATGTAGTATTTACAATAACATACTGTGCAAAATTACTGCTGTTTGAACACCAGGTAATAACATTGGCATAAGTATCATTGTGCTTTATGACAAGATCTCCTGCAAGGGTTCCATTATTATATGCCTGGAAAATCCCTATAGAATCTGTCTGTCCTGTTGGCTCAACATTATAAGCTGTGGTTCCTGTATGAAAAGGCACTCTCCATTCCAGTGATGATATACCATCTCCAAGTGATATATTTGCAGAAGGTGATCCAGGTTGATTGCCATAGGATACGCTACTGTTTAATATGTAACTGGAAACATCTGTGTCGTTGGTATTGAACTCAGTGCGGTACTGGAAGAAGTTGCTGCTGACATTTGAACGTGCTGGTACTAAATCGCTCATTACGCCCCATGAAGTCCAGTTGTCTTCTCCACCAGTCCACTCGATGTGATAAGAGCCTAACTCGTAAAGGTTTTGGATTTCTGCTGCGGAGAGTGAACGGTTGTAAATACGAACTTCGTCTATTTTTCCATTATGTTCGTATGATGCAGTATCTGGTCTTGCTCCAATATATAGGTTATTAGAGGAAATTCCATAATTCCCACTAATCCCACTTTGTGTATTGTCCAGATTACCATCCATATAGACATAGGCTTCATTATTCACATCAACAACTCCAACAAAGTGATGCCAACTATCTAAACCGACTATTGTATTACTCAGTAATGAGACATCCATATCACCCCCTAAAATCTGTAATTGACCTGCTTGTCGGTGTATTACAGAAATTCCATCATCAGAGTTCCTATTTGAAAGAAGATAATTATATGTACCGAGTACATCTGTTTTAAACCACAATGAAACACTTATATTTCCAGTTATTCCATCATCCCAACTTTCATTAATACTAATATAATCATCTGAACCTGCAAAATCAGCACCTTTACCTACTATCCCATAAGATTCATTGTAAGTAACTTGATTTACCTCTGTCCCATTATTAACCCCCAACTCATCATTCGCATCCCCATTCAATCCCCACAACCCAACCAACCCAGCATCACTAACATTATAACTCGTCGCTGTCCTTGTCTGAAGCGTAACATTCGCATTAGCGTGTTGTGTTAATCCTGCTTTGTAAAGTTCTTGGACTTCTGATGCTGTTAATGCTTTGTCGTAGATTAAGACTTCGTCGATTGTGCCGTTGAAAGTCTCTCCAAACCTATCTTCATATCCAATCCATAAATTGACATTTCCTATACCTGTTCTCGTTAAAGAATCTGAACCAATAAACTTTCCATTTATATATAATGTTGCATTAAAATTAGCTCCATCCTGCACTTCCGTACCAACTACATGATACCAATTATTTGTTTCAAATACTCCCGATTCATAAATATATTCATCATTGAACATTAATTTTAAACCATCATCAACTTGTGCAAAGAAAAAATTATCATTTCTTCTCGCTGCAACAATAGGATGGCTGCCTGTTATTGAGTTAGGATTTATCCATGCACTAACTGTGTACATCCCACTTGCAGTTGTATCCTCTAATATATCTTTCGCACCACTTATTTCTATCTTATCTCCCGCCCCATCAAACCTCATCGCCCCACTACTTATTCCTGTTGCATTTACAATATCTCCGCTTGGTGTTCCATTATTCAAGCCCATTGTGTCTTTAAAGTTTTCATTCAATTCCCAATAACTTACTAAATTAGGGTCAGATAAATTAACTTCATAACCACCTGTTGAATCTGCTATTGAAAAAGTCGTGTTCCAATATGTGCTCGTCTCGTTGTAGAAAACCAAACTCTTGAAATCCCCGTCACTTGCGTATTTTCCTATATAGTTTGAATTATTGGAGGTGCCGTTGTAGAGGTTTAGGACTTCGTCGGCGGAGAGGGCTCTGTCGAAGATTTGGACTTGGTCGATTGAACCTGCAAATGGATATGTTGAACCATATGCTTCCTTACCTATTGTAATTTTGTGTGTTGTACTCATTGAATTACCTACTATTGAACTTTCTACATCTGTATTCTTTATTCCATCTATATAAGTTTCAATATTCCCATCTCTATTCCAAACGCATGTTACAAAATGCCAATTATTATCATCTAAATCTCCATTTGAATATGAATCTGTTAAATCTACACTACAATATAGTTTATCATAGGTATTTAGAGACATTCTCCATCCATCATTTGAGGCATCTTCACTACTTATAATTGATGCTGATACTGTATCAGCTCTTTTAATCCAAGCACTAACACTAAAATCTTCATCTGTTCCTTCAAAATCAAAGACACTTTCATCTGCTGATATTTCAACATAATCATCCACCCCATCAAACTCATAACATCCTCCTAAATCAAAACCACTTCCCGTTGTTCCGCAGGATGAATTGTAAATAGGTGTTGTTCCAGTTGAGTCAGAAGGGTAGTTTGTTAGGGTTCCTGTGTTACTTCCTGCACTGTCTGTTGCTGTTGTTCCGCTTGTCTCGTTTAAAGCATAGTAAGAGATTAAACTACCTGTTTCCCCTGGCTCACATTGACCAACATATCCTGGTGTTGAATTCATAAGTGCTATTTCTGTTGCATTCATTGAACAATTATAAAATGAAACTTCATCAATTATTCCACCAAAATCCCAATTATTTTGTTCGTCTAATCCTAATGAAATCGTATTTGTAACTTGCATATCTATCAAATTCCCATCACCTTGCCTTGCTCCAGAAACATTAACACCATCTACATACATATCAAAAGTCCCATCAGTTCTTTTTGTGATTAAAATGTGTTGCCATTGGTCTACTTTTAAAGCATCGTTAGTTGAATAGACCCCATCAGCCACACCATTATTATCCGTACTTGAGAAAAACCATCTATTAGAACTTAAAGGATATATTGACCAACCTTTTGAAGATGTTTCTCTACCATAATTAGAGGCTAAAACCTTGTAAGATGTTGATGTAGAAGGATTTGCCCAAAAACTCATTGTAAAACTTTCATTCATATACATTGGAACCAAATCTACATAATCTCCTGTATCAGTCATAGTAGAAACCATCTCAATCGCATTCCCACTAACCCCATCAACCCAATAACTCCCATTCATTCCTGACATTGTTCCGTAGTTGTTGTTTACTGAATTGTCTTGGACATATGTTCCGTCTCCGACGTTTGTATATCCAGTCAGAGGGTTTTCTGGGGGGTTGTTAAAGTCCATGAACAAAACGGGAGCGTCCAGCCTGGCACCATGGTTACTTATTTCAGTTCGGTTGAGCTGCCAGGACACAGAATCTTCTTGGACAAAAGTATATTCCCAATATGGATCTAAAGTAAAACAAGTATCACTATCGCCAGGAATAATACATCCTGTAATGTCAAACTTACCATTGCTTCCATGCTGTGCATTAAACCACAATCTAGCAGTTATATTCTCATCTGGAATAATAGTCTCGCTGTCAGTTAGATCTGTAAAATTTCCATCTCTTCTATTAATCTGAATTCTGTCTGGTGTTGCATTTCCATGGAAAACACCCCAAACGTGTTCCTGAGAAAAGTTTAAAGGCACAGTTATATTATGTGATATGACAAAATCATAATAATAAATATCACGCAACTGCTCTGATATGTTACCATCCTTTGTTATGTTCATCAATACAGTACTGTTAAACTTTGCAAAAATTTCTCCGTCTTTGCCTTCAATCCTGATGCCATATTCACCTGGCAACCCAGATATTGCTAAAAGAATAATTATCCCAACAGTAAATCCTCCTGCTCCTACAATCTTTTTTGTATTTGTTATTTCAATATCTACCATTTTTAATCATATCCTCCACCAGGTCTTCCCTGCTGTTCATATTTATCATAACTTGTATTCCAGTCATCAATTGGGTTTATGTTTCCTATTCTGCTTAACTGGCATTCGAACACCACTTCGCTTTCTCCTATATATATTGGCTGTATAGTGAAAATCCTATACCAAATACCATCCTCTAATATTTCATCATTTATTTGTGGTCTAAATGTTGGACCTACTAAAGACTCATCCTGTGAATACTTAACCTCAGCTGGCAAGAACAACATTGCATCACCAAAATTGGCTGCTCCTAGCTTAGTCATCTCTCTGTGAATATCGGTTATCTGAACCTCACCATATATTTCATAATCTGCATAATCTGTTTTCAAGACGTCTCCAGACATGTTATCATAATCAAAGCAATATTTGCGATAAGTTATTTCCTTTTTGAATTCCCACTCTCCTAAAACATCATCATTTTGCCAGTCCCAGACATCGGCACCTTGTGACAAAACAATTTTACAGTCTGATGTTATTGATGTCTGGAATTGTATCCCCAATATATATAAATCTGAAGTTATGTGTGCAATTCCGACAATATATGCGTCTGAATTTAGTATAGGCCTGTTTAGACCATATAAGACATAAGAGTCTGAATTGATGTTCTGCTCAGATTGCTTAATAATAAAAGCATCAGATGTTATTCTAGTTATCCCTGTAATATATGAATCTGAGATTAGTGTTTCTGCATATCTGTTATTAATAAATGCATCTTGGTTTATGGTCTTATGATAGCCAGTCAGCACCATAGCATCTGAGTTTATTGTGTCTGATGCTGTCTTTAATATATATATATCTGAAGTTATGCTGCCAACATCTTCTGAAAGCAAGAATGCACTAGAGGTAATTGTTTGCTGATAATATTTAAGGACATGAGAATCTGAAGCCAAGGAATTATCTAAAGAAACTAATATCTCTGTGTCTGATTGCAAGTCTTGTTGGGTCTCTTTCAGAACAAATGTATCAGAGCCAATCATGTTCGATACATTGTCAAGTATATCTGCATCTGACTCTATTGTTTCCTGCAAACTGTCCAAGATATATGTGTCTGAAGTGAGAGCCTGTTGATAACTAGCTAAAACCATCGAATCAGAGTCAACTGTGTTTTGATAATTCTGCAGCACCATAGAGTCCGAAACTAAACTGCCTTCCTCACCTTCTTTTTCAACAAAAGCGTTAGAGTTAATTGTCTGCTGATATTCAGACAAAATCATGGCATCTGATTTAATGCCTCTTGCTGTTCTCTGAAGCAATACTGCATCGCTTGTCAAACTTTCTTGGGCAGCATTTAGGATATATGAGTCAGAGTCCAAACTCTTTACTGGCACTTTTTGTATAAATGCATCAGAGCTAAGATATTCTTGAGTAATTTTCAGTATATGTGCATCCTGTTCCAATGATACAGGCACTTCTTTTCTTAAGAAATAATTAGAGCCAAGCATTACTTGCTTTGACTTTAAAACATATACATCTGATGCCAAAGATCCTTCTGCTGCCTCTTCAACATAAGCATCTGAATTTAGTGTTTGAGTGGCTTCTTTTAAAACATATGCATCAGAAGCAGCTGATGTTTCTGAGTCTTTCTGAATTTTTGCATTTGATGATAAAGTTTGTGGTGTCTGACATAATACATACAGATATGAATTTAGACCAGCAGTGCCTTCAACATCAATCCAAATATCAGAATTCATGGTTTTCTGATACTGTTTAAAAACACTTGTCCTAGAGATTAGACTTTTTGGTTTTTCTTTTAATATATATGCATCTGACTCCAGTCTAAAGAGCAATCCTGTTTCTTTTATATAAAAATTAGAATCAACTGTGCTGTAATACTGATTTAGATAAATTTTTGCATCTGAATTTATCAAAACTTGTTCTCTGTTTGGGAAAATATATGCATCAGAATCCAAGTCTTTTTGATGCTGTGGCAAGTATATTTCAGAATCTGAAAACAAGTTTTTCTGTGTCTTTTTTAAGATATATATATTAGAGTTAATATTTTCAGTGTAAGTATTATAAACTATTATAACATCTGATGCTATTTCTTCTTGAGTTTCTTTTAAAACATATGTATCTGAGTCTATGCCATCTTCTGAAAAGGCTTTAACCATAGCATTAGATGTTAAGGTTTGTGGTATTTCTTTTAAAATATGTGCATCTGAATTTATGAATGCTCCTTCTGCTATTGTGACAAATGCATCAGATAAAATAGTCTCCTGTATGTCTGGTTTTAAAATATAAGAGTCTGAGTTTATTGTGTCAGAATAGCTTTCCAATATATAGCAGTTTGATACTATACCTTCTTCTTCAGATGCAATTAAATACATGTCTGAATTTAATTTATAAAACTGCTCTTTGATGATTGAAAAGTCTGCATTGATTATCTCTTGCAAGTCTAACTTCTTGATGTACACAGTTGAATAAATATTAGATCTTCCGTTTATGTAAGCCCATGAATCAATAGTTTTCTGCTTATCTTTTAAAATATAATAGTCAGACTGCAAGATATCTGAATAAGATTTCTTTGCATAGGCATCTGAATTAAGAGATACAGAATAAGACTCTAAAATGCTAGCATTAGATACAATGCTTCCTTCTTCACCAGATTTTAAAACATATGCATCACAAACCAAAAAGCTATCTTTTATTTTTAGCATAAAAGAGTCTGATGTTATTACATTAGCGTATGATTTTTTTGTATTCGTGTCAGACTGTAGATATTTTTGTACTCCTACAAAACCAATGAAAATGTCTGAATTTATGCTGCTAGAATATGTGTCCAGTACACATGCATCTGAATCCATGTTTTCAGAATATGTATCAAAAATACTTGCATGCGAAAGTATAGTTTCAGTGGTTATTTTTAATACATTTGCATCTGAAAGCAGACTATCTGAGTCTGTGTACAATATATGTGCATCAAAGTCAAGTGTGTTTGAAATGGAATCAAGAATATATGCATCAGAAGCTATTCCATCTGAATTTATATCAAAAACAAATGCATCAGAATTTATAGTTCCAGAAGCAGATTTTAAAATATATGCGTCAGAATTTAAGTCTTCTTGGACTACCAAAAAACAGATGAAAGCATCTGAATTTATAGTATTTGAATCTGTGTCTAATATATATGAATCTGAATCTATGTTTTCAGAATACACATTTAAAACATCTATGTCTGAATAAATACTGTCTGAATTTATATCTCTTATATACCCATCAGAACCAAGTGTTTTTTGATAACTTTGCACAAAAATCTGAGCATCAGAAAATAAGTCTTCCTGTATTCCTGACTTAGCAATGTAGGAATTGCTATATAAATTAAGAGGAGTAGTATAATGTACTGTAATTCTGATACTGTCTACATATGCAGTAATTTGTGGAGCTTCGGCATATGCAGGATGTGTTACAGAAAACACAACTCCAAAATTGGCATTGTTAATATCAGATGGAGTCCATGATTCACCCCACAGATTAGAAGAACTGCCATAACTTATATATGTATCAGAACCAGGCAATGTTGCGCCTGTCTTTAAATCAGTTGCTCCAATGCTTCCATCACTTTTTACTATCCTGACTGCATTTTCGTAATATTGAGGAAGATCAGTTTTCTCTTCAATTTCAGCAACAATTCCAGTTATGGTTGCACTAGAAGGAACTGTAAAACCAAAGTTGGTAGCTTTTAAATAATGGGATTCTGTTTGTGAATCCCCATTCGAAGATAATGTTGCATAGTTATCATCACTTATTTTTATGTTATCAACATCAGACCACTCAGCAGTCCCAATTGCATCATCATCAGCAGCAGTTCCTGGTAAATTTGCACCTTCAGAAGTAGATGGGGTTTGAGTTTTAAGAATATAGCAGTTAGAAACTAGTTCTTCTGTATAATTAACTAGTATATTTCCATTTGACTCTAAAGTCTTCTGGCTTTTTATATAAAAAGCTCCTTTACCTTTCCTTGATGCCATTGTATTGGCTATATTTAATCTAGCACATTGTATTGTGCTTTAATTGGTTACATTAGCTTCGGTTTCAAAGAAGCACCCTTGTGTCGGATTATTATAGTCTGCCCAACATGAAATATATGTACATTCGTCTATATTTAATGTTTCGTGTATTGTATTATGGTCTGTATTGATTAAAATAGCGTCTGCCACTGTATAATCATCATCACAGTATAAACCAATATTAGCACAAGTTTCACTTATCCATAGCTGAACAAAATCTGCAGTAGCTGTACCATTATTGCATATTTGATAGATTGCCTGACTACCTCCTGCATCTTGGTTATCTGGCTCACAGTCCTGCTGTGTAGCAAAGCATCTGAAGTCCATGTAATAGTTATAAGCATTTTCCCAAGCAGACCCTGTCCATATTGAAAAGTTAGTGTCTGGAACTGCACCCTCTAAAGTATAATTTGACCATGATGTTACATTAAATATGTGATTATCCACATCACTTGAAAGAAGTGTGCAATCAGTACACTCTACACCATTCTTGAGAATTATTGGGTTTGTGATGCCTGTGCTGTAGAGGGTTATATTTGCCGAGATGTTTAACTCGGAGATGTCGCTTGATGAGTTTAAGAAGACATAATTACTTGCTATGTCTATATTTTGACCAGTTCCAAAGCGGAGTGTTCCTTCTATAGCAAAATTTATATCATCCAAGAATCTTATTTGTCCATAAGTGTTATTATATATTAATGTAGTATTTGTCACAGTGCCAGTTGTAGGGTCAAACTCCTTAAGAACATTATCATATGCCTGAATATTATAGAATAAATTATTCTGAACAGTCCCAGAGCCTACTAATGCAAAAGCTTGACCTTCATTATCATAAAGTGTTACATTATTGCAGATATTACTACTACTATTAATTATTTTAATAGCTGGGGTAGATTCAATAGCTGAATCAGCAGAATGAACCGTTATATCAATCAATTTATTACTATTTGAGTCTTCTAGTTGTATTACACCATCTGATGTTGCCCCACCAAATTCACAAAAAGTTCCATTTCGTATTGTAACATCATTTACATTTATAACCACAGCACCATTAGAAGTGCCAGAACCATTAATAACATATCCACCTATCTCCACTATGTCACCAGTTGCAATATTATCAAAACATACATCACCTGCTGTTATATTATTTATAACACAATAAGTACTGTCTGCAACCCACCCAGAGGTTTTGCAGGCATCCAGGACATAATCACATTCTGCTGGTGCATAGAAAAGCCAAGCATTATCACTTGTAACACTGTCAGATATATCGCCACAAGTGATATTTATATCTGTTGTGTTTGCATATGTGGTTAAAGTTATTGTTTTATACCAATCAGTCTGGTTTGCAGTTGTGTTGGTTTGGTTATACCATGTTCCTCCGAAGGTTAAATTGCATGTAGTTGCACCATAATCTGTAGTCCAATTAAAAGTATGCGACGTGGTTGGTGGTGTTGGGACTACCGACTCATTATAGCCATCTGTCCAAGTTACAACTGTTATGTGTGTGGGTGTTCCAGGAGTTTGCTCCTCGCCAAAATAAAAGGTAAATCCTCCCTCAATTTCACGGTAAACTGTGATGTTGTCAAAGTCTGCCTGAGTCCTTCTTAAACCGAGATATGCATAGTGAAAATTACCTGCGACAATATTTGCTACGGCGGTATTAGCCGCCTTAATTGTGCCCCCTTCATAGAACAATAGATGGGTATTGTTGATTATCTGGCTCTTGTATTGATTGTCAGTAAATGTCCCACT
>Ga0307432_1001641_pt1 | contig 13212 bp, 10 predicted proteins | sample SalMarWE160150MG_FD_202158 | JGI IMG/M metagenome (GOLD analysis project Ga0307432, IMG submission 202158) | Salt marsh sediment microbial communities from the Plum Island Ecosystem LTER, Massachusetts, United States - WE1603-150 | ecosystem: Environmental > Aquatic > Marine > Intertidal zone >...
ATTCTTTCATTCTGCTATGCAGCCATCCGGCAATGGTGATAATATCGATTTCTTGTAACCGTTCACACAGAAAATAAGGCGTTTTTGTGTCATTGCGAGGCCTTTAGGCCGAAGCAATCTCAAAAACATACGATTTTAGATTGCTTCGCTTCGCTCGCAATGACAAAAATGCGGTTTTCCCGTGAACGCTTACGATTTCTTAAAATTTTTTAAATCACTATGAAGCTATAAACCGAACTCGTGCCTAATAGTGCTAAATGACAAGGTGGTGGTTTCATCAGGTCAGAAAGGGTGTGCATCTAAGCCGTTACGGTTATCCTCTTTGCGAATCGGTGTTTCTGTCCGTAAAAGTTCTGCTTAGACTGCACCTTGCTGTATCATGGCATCTGCGACTTTGATGAAACCTGCTATGTTAGCGCCGCTGACGTAGTTGACAAAGGAATCGTTTTCTCTGCCGTACCTGACGCAGTTCTCGTGGATGGAGTGCATAATGCGGCGGAGCTGGTCGTCCACTTCATCGCGGGAGCGTCGCATACAACCGGCATTCTGGTTCATTTCCAATCCGGAAACGGCTACACCTCCTGCGTTGGCCGCTTTGCCGGGGCCGTAGAGGATTCGCGCATTTAGAAATACCTCAACAGCTTCGGGTGCTGTGGGCATATTAGCACCTTCGCACACACAGTAGCAGCCATTCTTTACCAATTGCTCTGCATCGTCTTGCTCGATCTCGTTCTGCGTGGCGCTCGGAAAGGCAAGGTCACATGGGATACCCCACGGACGCTTGCCCGCAAGATACTTACTACCTTCGAAATGATTTGCATATTCACTGATTCGACCGCGACGAGCATTTTTAAGGTGTTTTACCCACTCGATTTTTTCATCGTTTATACCGCCGGTGTCCACGATTGTGCCGCCTGAATCCGAAAGTGTGATCACTTTTGCCCCTAAGGCATTGAGCTTCTCCACCGTGTACTGAGCCACATTGCCGGAGCCGGACACCGTTGCGGTTTTTCCTTCCACGCTTTCGCCTCGTGCTGCCAGCATATCATTGGCAAAGTAAACAGTGCCGTATCCGGTAGCTTCCGGGCGCAATTGAGAGCCTCCCCAGCTCAAGCTTTTGCCTGTCATCGAGCCATGAAAACACTTGCTCAGCCTACGGTACTGCCCGAATAAGTAGCCAATCTCACGCTCACCAACGCCAATATCGCCTGCTGGAATGTCTATACCAGGGCCGATATAGTGGAATAGCTCGCACATAAAGGCCTGGCAGAAGCGCATAACCTCTCCGTCACTTCGACCTTTAGGATCGAAGTCCGCACCGCCTTTTGCACCGCCCAGAGGCAGTGTTGTCAAACTGTTCTTGAAGACCTGCTCGAAGGCCAGGAACTTCAACACGCCTAAGTTAACTGACGGGTGAAACCGCAGCCCACCCTTGTAAGGGCCTATCATGCCGTTCATTCTGATACGATATCCACGGTTAACCTGGACTTGCCCATTATCATCAATCCAAACGACACGGAACATTATAACGCTGTCAGGTACCACCAGCCGATCCAGCACCTTCGCCTCACGGTAAGCTGGACTGGCCTGTATAATCGGCATTACCGAATTGGCAACCTCGTGAACAGCCTGATGAAACTCGGTTTCTCCCGGCGATTGAGAAATAACACGTTGCATAAAGTCATTGACTAAAGGCTCAACAACAGACTTATCAACTATATGATTCGTTACTGTAACAGACATAATTTACCCTCGTCTTCTATGCCATACGTAGCAGTTGAGTAATTCCACGTGGACTCTGAAGAAAATCGGAAGATTCTCCCGCTACGCAGGCAGTGCTTAATGTTTCTTTTTGCATATTCGCTGTATGGAATCCAGATAGTGTTTGAGTAACCAGAGTTTTTCGAGAAACTCCGGCCATCCACAGGAAGGAATAAAACCGTCCTTTGCTTCTGGGACAATCAAACCTGCCGTAGTAACAAGTCGTTTGAATTCCGCCCATATATCCGCCCAGACCTTGTTTGCGTCCTGGGCGACCGCATCAGAAACCTTCAAGAGGTGCTCAAGCTCGGCTAAAGGTGTAAACGGCAGGACGGTAGGCTGCTTATTGGGTATCTCTGGGATAGATTTCTTTGCCCCTCGGGCTCTTGACCGATTTGTCTGCTTTAATTGCACAGCGTATCTCCTATTCTCTGTTAATGTGTGACTACATCTGATACGGCTCTATGACAAGGTGCATACACAATAAACTATCTTTATTCTATCTGATTTTTCTATTGTGTATGAACTCAATACTTTACCTACTTATAGCCCAGTAGGAATGTGATATAAATTACTCATATAATATCCATTATTAGCATATAGTTGCTTGCTCACTTGCTTAATCTATGTAACCAAATTCGTATGTTTTTTAAATGTAAAGACTTTTTATTGATGAACTTATATTTTCGACAAGTTAAATAAAAAAAACTTGACTTTTCAGCAATAATCATAAATCATAACTTTAAAACATAAAAAACATTGTGATTTATATGTATTTAATGGGTATTATAAATGGCTGATAAACGTACTCGTTCGGAACTTTTGCGGGAAGTGGAAACTCTGCAAAAGCGGATTTTGAAGCTTGAGAAAGCCGATTCCTCGACAAAGCCTCAGTCGGGCCTCGAGCTGGCATTGCGGGAGCGCATTAAGGAACTTGACTGCCTTTACACAATTTCCACACTTCAGGAGAAACATTTTCACTCTTCGTACAGATTCCTGCAAAGCGTCGCTGACTGTCTGCCCCGAAGCTGGCAATTTCCGGAGTACGCCTGTGCACGTATTTTGTATGGGGATAGGGAGTATGTAACCGAAGGCTTCAGCGAGAGTAAATGGCGGATGGCTGCTGATATCTTCGCCGACGGCAAGCTGGCAGGTGTCGTAGAAGTGTTCTACCGCAAAGTAGTCGCGACAGATGCCGAGGGTCCGTTTCTGAAGGAGGAATACGCTCTAATCCGTGCGGTTGCCGAGCGGGTGGGCAGCGTCTTGATGCACATGAAGGCTGAGTCCGACCTTCGTGCCGCTCACAAGGCGATACAGAGGGAGCACCAGGCTCTGCAGGAGGCCAATATGGCACTGCGAGCGGTTCTTTCTCGGCTTGAGGATGAGAAACAAGAAATCAGAGCCTCTATTCTTGCCAATATCCAGAAGATTATCATGCCTATCGTGTTTGAGCTGGAGCTCGAGGTTACCGGTCGGCAGCGTTCCTATGTAACTCTGCTGCGGCAGAGCCTACAAGAAATCGCCTCTCCATTTCTTACGCAGTTATCCAGAGACCACATGCAACTATCGCCTGTTGAGATCGCAATCAGTACGATGATTCGCAACGGACTATCTACCAAGGAAATCGCCCAGTTGCGTTGTATTTCCCCGGCAACCGTCAGACGGCATCGTGAAAATATCCGCCGCAAGCTGGACCTGAGAAATCGCAAGGTGAACTTAGCTACTTATTTGCAGTCCTCATTTTCGCAGGAATCCATCTCAAGCCGCGAGAGCCCACATGCAGACAGAAATGAGTGACACTACTGACAAATAACCCAAAACAGCATGTTTGCTTTGCAGATTTTACCTATGGGAGCATTTGCGTTGTTGGAATGATCGATAAGGCAAAAAATCTTCATATAAAAATTCTTGACATGCTCGGCGCGTTGCATTAGTCTCTCTGGCCTGTTAGTTTATGTATTGTAAATAATTAAATCTTAAGTTTTTGGAGGTTTCGTGGCAAAGCAGCTCGCTCGTGAACTGGTTAATGCAGGGGTGCATTTTGGACATGGCGTCAGCCGATGGAATCCCAAAATGGCCCCGTTTATTTTCGCAAGACGCGGTAACATTCATATTATTGATGTGAAAAAAACCTTAAAAGGCCTGTTAATAGCTAAGAAGTTATTAGCTGAGATTGTTTCTACAGGTAATGATGTTATCTTTGTAGGCACTAAACGCCAGGCACAAAAGGCGGTTGAAACTGTCGCAAAAAAATGTGGCATGCACTATATCAGTGAGCGCTGGCTGGGCGGAATGCTAACCAACTTCAGAACTATACGGTCACGTTTGCAGAGACTGGAGCAGTTAGAAGCTATGCAACAAGATGGAACGCTCGAAGGTGAAAGTAAAAAACTGGCCTCCAGGCTCAAACGTGAGATGCGAAAGATCAAAATCAATCTCGATGGCGTTCGACAGATGACGCGTTTGCCGGGTGCTGTTGTGGTTATCGATGCCAAGAAGGAGCACCTTGCTTTGCGCGAGGCCAAAAAGCTGGGAATCCCAACAGTCGGTATTCTCGATACCGATTCCGATCCCGATACCGTAGATGTGGCTATTGCTGCCAATGATGATTCCATCAGGGCGATTGAATTAATACTCAACGAATTAGCAGATGCGGTAGCGATTGGTAAGACGATGGTTTCAACTCGCACCGATGCGACGGCCCGTCCGAAACGGGCCCACTCGAAGAGGCCGGCTCTGGCCCGAGCTGACGAGGGTGAGTCAGAAGCCGTGGCTGCTGTCGAGCCGAGCCAGACAGAAACCGTGGAATCGTCTTCGTTGGAGGATGATCCACAGCAGCAGAAAAACAATTGATGGTATTTATCCCCGCAATCCTTCGACAGGCTCAAGGACAGGTTTATTGCGGGGTTCTCTCTGACCGTCGCCGCACCGGCGACGGCTAAACGATGGCCAGGCGGTTTTCCGACATAAAATTTAAATAGACCAAAGATAGGGTAATAAGGATTTTATTATGGCAGAAATTCCAGCATCATTGGTTGTTAAGCTCCGTAAGATTACCGGCCAGGGCATAATGGACTGCAAAATGGCCCTTCAGGAAGCCAACGGCGACATCGACCAAGCTATAGCGATACTTCGGAAAAAGGGCCTCGCTGTTCTTTCCAAACGAGCCGATAGGGAAACCTTTGAAGGAACAGTCATAACCTGGGAAAGTGAAGATCTAAGAATGGGAGGTTTATCTGTTCTTCGTTGCGAGACTGACTTTGTGGTGAAGAGCGATGATTTTATAGATATGGTTAATGCCATACAAAAAAGTTTACAAATGTCAGAGAATGATGTTGCGAATCCACTCGAAATTATTGTTGATGGTAAGAAACTCGATGATAGGCGTACTGAATTGGCAAGCAAAACCGGTGAGAAAATAAACTTAGTTAGAGAAGAGTATGAGAGATATTATGTACCCAGAGGACAGCCTGGACTAATACGGACATATTTACACTTCAATGGAAAAGTTGGTTCCATGGTTGAAATTTGGACAAATAATGACGAAATAGCCACCTCAGATGCACTCAAGCAAACTGCTTATGACATAGCAATGCACATCGCTGCAACTAAGCCGTTAGCTTTGAATAAAGATGGCATTAATCCCGAAACAATCGAGCAGGAAAAAGCCGTCTTCCGCGAGCAGATCAAGGACAAGCCCGCAAATATAGTTGAGAAGATAGTGGAAGGTAAAATGAAGAAATTTTACACTGAGAACTGTCTGTTGGATCAATTGTTTGTTAAGGACGACAGTAAAACGGTCGCTACTGTTCTTGCTGAGGCTGCCGAGCAGGCAGGTGGCCAAGCAAAGATAAAAAGATTTGTACGATTCGATGTCGGATAAATCCGCCTTTGGCGGATAAATGTTTAGCCCCCAGATCCTTCGACCCGGCTCTGGACGGGTTTATCTGGGTGTTTTCTGCGATTGTACCGTCGGTTTAATAATATCAAGTACCAGATGCAAGTTAAATGGCAGAGAGTAAATACAAACGTGTTGTGCTTAAACTTTCAGGCGAAAGTTTCTGCAAGCCAAGGGGGTTTGGAATTGATAGTTCCGAGTTAGAGTCAATCGCCAAGAGGATAGCGGAGGTATGTAAGCTCGGTCCGCAGATGGTGGTCGTAGTCGGAGCCGGCAATTTCATTCGCGGAGACACCTTTTCCAAGTCCACCGGCATACCCAGAAACACATCTGACTATATGGGTATGTTAGCCACTATTATCAATGCCTGTGCACTGCAGGAAACGTTGGAGAAGATCGGCCAGCCGACGAGGGTTCTCAGCGCAATCGAGGTCGCAGCGATGTGCGAGCCTTTTATTCACAGACGTGCTCTTCACCACTTAGAACGGCAAAGAGTTATCATATTGGCCGGTGGAACGGGAAATCCTTACTTTACAACTGATACCTGCGCGGCTCTAAGGGCCGCAGAACTCGAAGCAGAGCTGCTGATTAAGGCAACAAAGGTTGATGGGGTCTTCAGTGACGACCCCATAGAAAATCCTAAAGCAAAGATGTTTGAAAAACTATCGTATGATGACGTGATAAGAGATGACCTTAAAGTGATAGACCGCTCGGCAGTAGGTCTTTGTAAAGACAATCATATCCCTATCATCGTTTTGAATATATTCGAAGAAGGCAATATAAGCAAAGCTCTTTGTGGTCAGAAGGTTGGAACATTAATTTGCTAAAAAAACTCAGTCAGGAATAAATAATGCCGGTCAAAGAGACAATCTCAGAGAGCGAATCGAAGATGAAAAAGGCTGTTGAAGTTCTGCACGACCAGTTAAGAGCCGTTCGGACCGGAAGGGCTTCCACAGGCCTGGTGGAAAACATCAAGGTCGATTATTATGGTTCTGCGACACCATTGAAGCAAATATCAACTCTGGTAACGCCTCAGGCCGATATGATTGTGATTAAGCCATTCGATCCTGCTTCGCTCAAAGAGATAGAAAAGGCAATCAAAAACAGCGACTTGAGCATTGCACCGATTGTGGATGGCAGATTCATAAGGCTGAGCCTTCCACCACTTAGCGAAGAAAGAAGAAAACAGCTTGTTACCCAGGCCAAGCAGACCGGTGAGCAGACAAAGGTCGGTATTCGCAATATACGAAGAGATACAATCAAGCATCTGGAAAAGCAGCAGAAAGATAAAATCATCACCGAAGATAACCTTGAAAATGGCAAAAAGCAAATCGACGATGTCACCAAGAAATTCTCCGATAAGGTTGACAAGATGGTCAAGCACAAATCAGACGAGATAATGCTTGAATGATTGGTTCCAATGTTTAGCGGTCGCCGGCACGGCGACGGTTATAAAATTCTTTCGGGGGATAAAAAATGCGAGATGAGAAAAGTACCAAAACCAAACCGCCGAAGAGAACCACCATGAGATTCATTAAATGGGGGCTGGCAATCGTAGTTGTTCTGATTGCCTTGGCGTTTTTGCTTTTGCCTGCGGTTGTGTCTTCCCAAACAGGGCAACGGATTATATTATCCAAAGTCAACAAGTCTATAAACGGCCGAGCGGATTTTGCAGACCTATCGATGGGCTGGTCAAAAGGCATCAAGATTCAGAATTTTAGTTTTAACGATAATGCCGGCTGGGCATCGGTACAAGTAAATAAAATTGCTACAAAGCCGCATTACGGCTCTCTTCTGATGGGCAATCTATCCTTCGGCCAAACAACGATTGACGAGCCTAAGGTAAGCTTAAATCTCAAAAAAAAGGCTGCAATTGAGCCCATTGGTGAATCGCAGCCGGTTCCTGTAAAAGCAATGCCTATACCTCTGGTCATGGATTTGGTCGTTAATGATGGCAGTTTGAAGGTGACAGACTCAAAAGCAAAAACTGTCGAGCTATCACAGATAAATTCCACAATGAGTATTCAGCCTCCAGGAAAGCAGACAAGTTTCAACGTCGATATGGCCGTGCAAGATAAAGGCTCGAAGATTAGTGCCGCCGGCCATGTCACGCCAGTTAAAAAAACAGGCTGGTCACTTAAAGGTACCACCGGCGACTTTAATGTTGAGGTCAACAAGCTGGACCTGGCGTCTTTAGGCCCGATTTTAGAGTTAGCAAAAGTTGAGCTTCGGACTCAAGGCGTTGTTTCTGCCAACCTGACCAGTGATATCAAGGACGGCCGTTTTGAAAACCTGACCGCCAATGTAAAAGCAGAGGGTCTTGATGTAACCGGACCGCTTCTAAAAGGCGACAGATTGCAAAGTAACGTCCTGGACGTTGATATAAAGCTGAGCCAAAAAGAGCAAACCATAAATATCGACCGATTGCAGGTCCGTAGTGACTGGGCACAAGCCGACGCCAGTGGGACGGTCCCGATTACCTTTAAGTCTTTCACCGATTTTCTGCAACCTGATTCACGTCTCAGCTTAAAAGGCAATTTCGGCTGTGACTTAGCTGCCGTTTTATCACAAATGCCCCGAACAATCGGCCTTAAGGAAGGAATGAAAGTTACCTCAGGCAAACTCTCCGGCAGCGTCAACACAACTGCTCTGGCCGGTAAAGCTACAATCATCGGCCAGGCAAACTTAACCGGTTTAGCCGGCTCAATTGAGGGCAAAGAGCTTGCAATTTCCGAGCCTGTCACCGCAGCACTGGAAGTAACAGGTGAAAAAGACCGTATAAGTTTTGATAAGGTGAATGTCTCCGCGGCGTTTGCAAAGATAAATGCGTCCGGCAGCCTCGAGCAGATTAATATAGACGGCCAGGTCGATTTGGCAAAGCTTCAAGCAGAATTAGGACAATTCGTGAACATAGGCCCATACCGGATGGCCGGCAATCTCGAAGGCAGCGGGCAGGTCTCTATCAAGGATGAAAGAATTGCCGCGGCCGGCTCATCGGTGGTTAAAGAGCTTCGCTTAAGCTCCAAAGAGGGTGTCACCGCATCTGAGCCGATGGCTGAGATAACCTTTACGGCTGGTTATGATAGAAAAGCCGGCGTTGTCACCATCAGCTCTGCGAAGGCAAATGCAAGTCTCGGCCAAGTGAGTGTAAAAGATGCGATTCTACCGTTGGGTAAACCCGTTCGACAAGCTCAGGGCAGGGAGGCTGTGAAACCTATAAAGTTAGTGGCCTCGGCGCAAAAGGTTGACCTTCAAAAGCTTCAGCCGTTTATGGTATTGTTTGCCTCCTTCCCGCAGGAAATGAAATTGGCCGGTGAAGCCTCCTCACAGTTTTCCATCACTTCCGATAAGGACGTTTACCGAATCTTCACCGATTCGACAAAGATTACGAATTTTAAGCTTATATCACCTAAAAAAGAGCCTTTCCAGCAAACGGAGGTTCTGCTTATTTTAGATGCCGAGGTCAACTACGAACAGAAAGCGATTAACGTCAAAAAACTTGAGCTGGAAAGTCCTCAAATAAAGATAAAAAAAGGCCAATTGAATAAGGCCGACAAAGACGGCAAAACCAAATTACAGGGTCAGGCCAATCTCGAATACGACTGGTCGGCTGTAAGCTCTTTTGCATCGGCTTTTCTGCCGCAGGGTCTGAATATGGTCGGGAAAAGACAGGACACCATAAATTTTTTTAGCGAGTATCCGACCGGCCAGCCGGACCAGCTCATGGCTAATCTGAACTCTAAGGCCAAGATCGGTTTTGACAAGGCTCAGTACATGGGCCTTTATTTCGGCCCAACGGAAGTAGACATTCAATTCCGCAACGGCCTGTTGGAGATTGCACCATTTTCTACGGCCGTCAACAACGGCCGTTTGAGTTTTGCAGGGCGGGCGGATTTTAAGGAAAAGCCGACATTATTGAAGACACCCAGCCCAATTGAAATGGCAAAGAACATTCAAATCAACAAGGAAACTACAGACAAGCTGTTGATGTATGTAAATCCCATCTTCGCCAACGCTGTTGACGTCAGCGGCTTGGCAAATTTTAGCTGCCAGAAGCTTGCAATACCGCTAGCCAAAGGTGCCAAAAATGATATCGAAGTGATTGGCACCATCTCAGCCAACAAACTGCAATTGCAGGCTTCGGATTTGCTCGGCCAAATTCTGTCGATAGCAGGCGGAACCGCCCGCGAGCAGATAACCATACATCCAACAAATTTTGCTCTGCAGAAGGGCTTTCTTAGATACGACAATATGCAGGTGGACGTTGGTAACAATCCGCTCAATTTCAAAGGCGTTATCGGGCTGGATAAGAGCCTGGATATGACGGTGACTTTACCTTATACTACCGCTGGCAGAACAACAAGAACAGGCGGAGAAAGCACCGGAGATAGAATAACTCTGCCGTTGAAAGGAACCGTCAATAAGCCGGAATTGGACACAGGTAAGCTGCTTGAGCAGCAGTTACAAAAGCAAATAGAGAAGCAGTTGCTAAGAGGCCTGGAAGAAATTTTTCGGTAAACAATCTATTTAGCCCCCAAATTTATTTTTTTGGGGGGGGTTCTACCCAATTTATTGGATTGTTTCCATATAAGAATTGAAAGGCAATACCATGTTTATTAAGGAGCTTTTGTCCACTCCCACAACGCAGCTCGGCAAGGCTGGCCGTTTCGCCGTCTTTCAAATTAAATTGTGGTCTCATTGCGCCAGACTGCTCAGGAAGAACCGCTCCGGCCAGCAGGCCGCAGCGCTGTCCTATCATACCCTCTTCGGCATTGTCCCTTTAGCAATTGTAATACTCTTGGTTTTTCAGTTGTTTCCCGCTTATCAGGACACAGGAGAGAATCTAAAGAGTCTGATTTACCAACAGCTACACCTTACTACCATTGAGTATCCTACCGAGACGGAAGAGAAGGTAATGCTGACCGACCATTTAGACCGAATAGTCACCGATTTTTTTGCCGGTGTAAATAAAGGCTCGATAACACTGGTTAGTCTCGTGATTGTTATCTGGGCTGCCCTGGCTCTGCTTTCAACAATAGAACGGGCGTTCAATAATATCTGGCACGTGGCACGCGGCAGAAACTTTCTGCACCGCACGATTAACTACTGGGCTATTCTTACACTTGGGCCGATTCTAATCGGCCTTGGCATTTACGCCACAAGAAGTTATGCAGCTTTAGGACAGATTCAACAGACAATACTCTCGCATATTGGGCCTGGGCTTTTGTCGTACTTAGTAACGATGGTGGCATTTTTCCTACTTTACTTTGTCCTGCCCAATGTTAAGGTGCAGGCAAGGGCTGCGATTTGGGGAGCGGCTGTAGCTGCTTTAGTCTGGATGCTCGCAAAATTGCTCTTCGGGTCATACGTCACAGGCTTTATTCCCTACAGCAAAATATATGGTGTACTTGGTCTTATCCCGCTGGGTGTCTTTTGGATTTATATCACCTGGCTGATAGTGCTGTTTGGCTTGCAGTTGACATTTACGACGCAACATCTAAAGACACTCGACGCCGCACAGATGGCCGCCGCTGGAAAGAGGGAGCAATATTTTATCGCCAATGATTTTACTGCAATTAACATTGTCAGAGAAATTGCGGATGCTTTTGAAAAAAACCGAGCGCCGATTTCCGCGGAGGTTATTTGCAGTAAACTGGATATTCCCGCCGATTTTAGCGGCAAGCTTCTCGACCATCTTGTCGCCGGTGGTCTTATAGCCAGGACTTCCGAGCCTGCTGTTGGCTTTATTCCCGCCAGGGACCCGGCAAATATTCGTTTGTCCGACATCACAGAAGCCGTAGCCGCTGTGGGCTTTGCCCAGCCGAAGGCGGACCGGCCGGACAGTCTTCAGCAAATAGCTCAATCTCAGCGAAACGCTTTAGCCCAGTACAGCCTGAAACAAATTCTAAGCAATGAATGACTCCACGCGAAACGTCAGTTTAGCCGTCGCGACTCGGCTGAGCTCGCCGAAGTCCGCTCCGGCGATGGTTAGTCGTTTGTAAAGACTGAAATCCATAGAACATTATTTAGGCCGCTTGCGGTACAAATCTTGATAAACCTGAACGGTCTCCATCGGCACTGCCGTTTGCAGGTACTCTTCATTCAACTGCCCATTCGTCTTAGTTACTTCAAGGTGATCGATTACGTTACCCTCGATATCGATGGTATCCATTGTCAGTTTATCGCCCTTGATCTCGAACAGACAAAAATGGTATATTTTCTCTGCCTTAGCGTGATAGAGAGATTTTTGGACATCATATAAAGGTGCACCGCCACCGCCAGACGTGATATAGGTTACGTAGCTTCCGTCGGTATCGCTGGGCGGGGCAACCGGCCAAAATCGCTCATATTGGTGTGAATGACCCGTTAAGACAAAATCAATGCCGGCTTTCGCAAGCGTCGGCAGGGCATCCGGATACCCCCACGCCGACCAATGCCCGCCGAAATTGAGACTGGGCACGTGGTAGCTTACGAATTTCCATTTGGCATTACTACTGCTGGCATCGGCGGCAATCAGACTTAGCTGCTCTTTGCTATTTAGGCCTCTGGAGACATTATCTACGCACAAATAGTGCAGCGGGCCGTAGTCGAAACTAAAGTTGTTGTTCTCTCCCTCTGGAATCAGTAGCTTTTCGTAATTGCCCTTATTGCCCTCATGGTTGCCTTTGGCGATGTAGAAAGGGACAGTCTCAGCAAAGCCTTTAAGCGGCTGGAAAAATTGAGGTCCCCATTGTTCGTAATTGTCACCAGAACTCACCAAATCGCCAGTGTGAACGACGAAATCGACTTTCATATTCATCATCAGCTCCAGCAATTTCCGGTGAGTCTTAGGGTACGTACGGCTGTCACCATAAACAATGAATCTGACTTCATTGGTATCAGTGGGGACAGTGCGAAATTCGTAGATTCTGCTTTGTGCCTCGGAACCATCTATACAGTATTTATAAAGCTGACCGGGCTGCAAATCTTCAAGCCAGACTTTATGAATGAATGTGGTCTTTTTGATAAGTTGTTTACCAGCGACTTTCATTCCGTATCGCACCTTTTCTGGCGTACTATCAACATTTTTGTCCAGCGTCTCATCATTACCATAATATAATGTAGTTGGTCCTTCGGTGTCGGTTTCCCACATAATGGCGGCGCGGTCTTGATATGCCCGCAGCAGCACCGGCCCCTTTGTTATGCTGCCGCAACCCCCAGCCACTACCGGGACAACGACCAAAGAGGTAATTAAGCATAAAAGTCCAGCAGTTAATGCACGCGGCAGTACCAGCAAATTTTTATAGGATTTGTCAGCATCCATAGTTATTTTACCTCACTACCCAAAGTTCATTATTTTTTCTTTGTTAGGACCACTTTTATCAAATTGCCTGCTTTATAAACAAAAACTAGTCCGAAGGCAAGTAATGCCAGTGAGCAAATTAAAGATACTATTCTCTGAAAATGTGGGCCAAAAAACATCGAGCCTTTGGAGCTGGCCCACGACAGAATTTGCAGCCAAATCAGGTCCACCGACCAATGAGTCAGCGCAAAAAGTGCGAATGCCCAGATTC
>Ga0307432_1001642_pt1 | contig 13211 bp, 25 predicted proteins | sample SalMarWE160150MG_FD_202158 | JGI IMG/M metagenome (GOLD analysis project Ga0307432, IMG submission 202158) | Salt marsh sediment microbial communities from the Plum Island Ecosystem LTER, Massachusetts, United States - WE1603-150 | ecosystem: Environmental > Aquatic > Marine > Intertidal zone >...
CCATCCTCTCCCTTGTTTTTACCTTGGATAACCCCCTGGTCAAGGCTTGAGCCTCACCCCTGTCCTTTGCCGCATATAAGCCCCTGAAAAATATTTTTGGGCGAGTAAACCTGTAAGCCGAGTTCTGGGTACTCTCGTGGGAAAAGTCACCCCACAAGCGACTAATTATGTAGGGACTGGGGGGGACCAGCGGTTGCAGAGGGAAATCTCCAAAATTGTCCTTTTTGCATTATATGAAAAGGAATTTTTACAAGACCTCGAGCTTTCTTCTACTAGCATCGCCAAATATAAGCAACAGGTTAAAACCTTCTACGCTTGGCTCGGGCAACGAGAGCCGTCAGCAGAATTAGCCAAGCAATTCCTCGCAGAGCTAAAGATATTAAATTACAGCAATACAACTATCCGTTCATACTATGCTGCAATTAAGCCCTTCCTTAAATGGCTCAATATTGAGTTGAAGCTGAGACTGAAAAAGGAAAAACGCCTCCCCCGATACCATACAAAAGACGAACTTACCCGTCTAATCCAGGCAATCGCCAATCGCACGGATAGCTGGGCCAAAAATGCTGAGCGGGACATACTCATAATTAGGGTTTTGGCCTACACCGGCATACGGCGTTCCGAATTGTTATCCCTCAAATGCCAAGACATTACCCAGGGATTTTTGTTTGTTCGTCAGGGCAAGGGGCGGAAGGATAGAGTAATCCCGCTAATCAAAAGCCTTCAGAATGATATAGCCAATTATATTAGTAGGCACAAGCTGGTCCCTGCTGATAGGTTATTCCCAATTGGCCCCAATCGCCTTGCCAGGATGGTTAGGGAAGCTGCTGCTAGAGCTGGTCTGAGCGATATTACCCCCCACCAACTCAGACATTATTTTGCTACCTCACTGGCAGAGAAGGGAGCAGAGTTGCGAAAAATCCAGGAACTCTTGGGACATGCGGACATATCAACGACGGCAATTTACCTTGACGTGATACCAAGACACCTTAAAGAAACAGTCGAACTTTTGGAGGAGGAATAGATGTCTTTATTAAGCAATGAAGAAAAAGAAACCATTATCAGCTTTGATGAAACTCCAGCCGAGGCAGTGATATTTACCTACAATAAGCGATGGCAGACGCACCTGGAGAAAAAGCTGGGCTTGAAGCCTACTATGGATAATAAGTTTGGTGGCAAGGAATATCACATAGCCAAAAGGCGAATCCCGTTGCCAAGAGCCCCTAGAAAACTATCGCCTGAGCAAAGGGAAAAACTAGGGCAGCGACTGAGGAAGGCACGTCAACAGAAATCGCCTAATCGGTTGAGAAACAACACAGCAATCAAGAAATCTGAGGACAAAAACTCTGGTGAGACTAATAACATCCCTAGGTCGAAAGGGAGTCGTAGAAAATAGAAAAGATGGCGGGGGTGTCTTTCCTCATTAAGACATTCCCCGCCGGAAGGAGTAGGAATTGAAATCAAAAGTAATAATAACAATATCGGGGGTAGCCTGTCAAGCTTTTGCTCTCTTTGACTTATTCTGCCAGGAATATGGGAATCTCACCCTGGGGGAATTGTCATTGCGGGCGAAGCATGGTTACTTGATACTGTGGGAGGCGAAATGAACAAGAACACGAGGGTAAGTCTCTCTGAGGCTCATATAAATGTTCTGCTCAGGCTGAGTTCGGCAGAGTTACTTCGGCAAATAAACCACAATGATACTGACACCCTCATGGCTGAAGTAACGATGAAGATGGTCAAAGCCAAAGAGAAGTTTATGCCAGAAAGGAAGGAGGAATAAGATGATTAAACTTATAGAGAAAGAGCTTATTATTCAAGACACTCAGGTAAAAGCCTATCTCCCGACTAATGGCTCAGGGGGGATAGACCTTTATGCAGGCGAGCATATCGTAGCCCATATTCAGGGGAAGGTAAGCGGCATAGTCCTAGTAAACAAAGATACCCGCTTCGGCATTTTGATTGAACTGCCGAATAACCATAGCTTCAACTGCATCTATGCCGATAGGATTATAAGGGGGGAGCGATGAGTTGCCAAGGTTGCATTTGGTTCTACGAAGAAAAGGATGTCAACTGGAGGGAATGTAAACACCCCGACCACAACGAAGAAGATGTAATGGAGGAGTGTAAACATTACTACTCAAGAGATGATGCCAAGGCAGAAGGAAAGGAGAGACATGAAACTTATCAATCTTAAATTAAGAAACTTCAAGGGAATTCGGGATTTTACTCTTGATATCGCAGGTCGAGACACGAGCATATATGGGGAGAATGCGGTAGGCAAAACAACTCTGTTCGATGCCTTTTCGTGGCTATTGTTTGATAAAGACTCAGCCAACCGGAAGGACTTTGAAATCAAGACACTCGGAGTAGATGGGGAGCCGATACACGGCTTAGAGCATGAGGTTGAAGGTGTGCTGGCCATTTCTGGGCGACCTCTTCTTCTAAAGAAAGTCTACTCCGAGAACTGGACCAAGAAGCGAGGATCCCTGGAACGAGAGTTTACCGGCCACACCACAAACTATTTCCTCGATGGGGTGCCCACCAAAAAGAATGAGTATGAAGCTAGGATCGCCGAAGTCATAGATGAAGATGCTTTTAAGCTGCTCACCAATCCCCGCCACTTCAATGAAGTTCTACACTGGCAGGATCGCAGGAAGCTACTCTTAGAAGTATGCGGCGACCTGAGCGATGCTGAGGTAATAGCTAGTGATTCTAAGCTGGCAAAACTACCTGAGATTCTAAACGGCCATAAGCTGGAGGATCATCGCAAGGTCATAGCAGCCAGGCGTTCAGAGATCAACAAAGAGATAGAAACAATCCCTGTGCGCATCAGTGAGGTTCAGCGCGGTTTACCCGATGCTATCAATGCACCGGGCCTTAAAATAGAACTTGAGGATTTGAAAGGAAACCGCAATGTGAAAGCCCGGGAACTTGCGAACCTTGAGGCCGGCGGCGGAGTTGCAGAGCTGACAAAAGAGCTAAGGGTGATTGAGGCCGAGATACTTCAGCTAGAGAATGAACAGCGGGGGGCGGCGGCCGATGAAACGCAAGCAGCAAGGCTAGGATTAAGCAAGCTGGCGATTGAACGGGCAAGCATTGATACTGATGCGGCAATACGGAAAGACCAGATAGAAGAGTGCCAAGGGCTTATAGGACAGTTTGAAGTTAAACTCAATGCCCTCCGCCAGGACTGGACTGTGGCCAACTCTGAAACCTTTACCTTTGAGCAATCCGATACTTGCCCGGCGTGTGGACAATCCTTACCGCCGGAATATGTAGAGGCAGCTAGGGAGTTGGCCACGGCTGCCTTTAACCAAAACAAGGCAAATAAGCTAGCGTCAATTACCGATGAAGGGCAGTCAATTAAGGCAAAGGTCAAGGCATTAAACAAAGAGGTCGCTAACCTTGAACTGGACAATACGAAAGATGAAGCACGGCTTACTGAATTAAACAAAGAGTTTGACGGCGCCAGGGCTGCTCTCGCTGCCTTAGAGAACAAAGAAACAGAACCGCCGGCCGGTCCCGCTTATGCTGAATTAACACAAAAGAAAAGCGACATAGAGCTGGATATCGAAAAGCTCAAGGCTACTAATAGCGGGGCAGTCGAGGCCCTGGGGTTGATTCTCTCTGCCATTGACACAAAGATAGCGGAGTGCGAATCAGCAATAGCTCAGATTAAACAGCGCGAGGCCGGCCTACAGCGCATTGAGGAATTGAAGGCTGAGGAAAGAACACTGGCTAAAGAGTTTGAGAGGCTGGAAGGGGAATTATACCTCACTGAGCAGTTTGTTAGAACAAAGGTCAGTCTGCTTGAGGACAGGATAAATAGTCGCTTTGAGCTGGCAAGGTTTAAGCTGTTCGACCAGCTAGTGAACGGCGGGGTAGAGGAAGTATGCGAGACGATATACCTCGGGGTCCCGTATAGCTCAGCGCTCAATAACTCGGCACGAATAAACATCGGGCTCGACATTATCAACACCCTGAGCGAGCATTTCCAGTTTGACGCTCCGATATGGGTAGATAACGCTGAGGCTGTTACGCAATTACTACAGACAAAGGGGCAGCAAATCAGGCTATATGTGAGCGAAGCTGACAAGGTGCTTAGAATCGAAGCAGCAAAGGAAGCGATGGCAATATAAATAAAAAGGGTATTGTTCTGTTTTGGTTGGTAAGGTGAAAGGAATATGAATTTACCATACGCAGAAGATATTGGTCACTATTGGCAAACAAGCCAAAGCTCACCTGACGCTTGGATTGACCGAGCTAAGAAGGTTATCCAGGACATGGAGGGTGAAATAGTGGCTGATGGATTCGGTTCTGCTGGTGGGCAGGCTGCATTTATGCTTGCTTTCAAATTCAAAGAGCAACGGTACAAGGTAGTTTGGCCTGTGTTACCAACATACTCAGGCAAGGAGGCTTCGGCAAAGAGACAGGCAGCAACATTGCTTTATCACGATGTGAAAGCCAAAGCTATGACAGCAAGCGTATTAGGGGTTGAAGCAGCTTTCTTTTCCTATATGATGCTACCAGATGGCAGGGTAAGCAGTGAGCTGGCAAAACCAGAATTAGCGGAGGTATTCCCGAAATTATTAGCGTAGAAACTTACCACTAACCAAAACAGAACGATATAAAAAAGGAGGAATTGAATAATGGAAAAATCAGAGGACAAAAAGGGGACGACAGTAGCCAAGCGGGAACCAACACCGGGGGAAAAGTTCACCAACCTGGTCGTCAGGGAGTTCGATTCAACGATAAGCGATTCCCTTGAGATGACGCCATATCAGAAGCATTTGGCCCAGCATCTTTTCATCAAGATTGATGCCACATTGAAGGATTTAGAGGCAAAGCGCAGCAGTGAACGGCAGCCAATAGTCTGGAACAATATCAATTTGAATAAATTAGCCATTGACGCCGTTCACAGAATAGACCTCGGCCTAGATGCCCTTATCGCCAATCATATCCACCCTATCCCTTACTGGAATAGCAAGGAAGGCAAGTATGACCTTGACCTGAGAATAGGGTATGCAGGCAAGGACTTATACCGGCGCAGGATGGCAGTAAATGAGCCACAAGACATCATCTATGAGCTTGTCTATAGTGCAGACAGGTTCATACCTATCAAGCGAACTCTGAAAAATAGTGTCGAGAGCTATGAGTTTGAGGTGACGCAGCCGTTTGACCGCGGGGATATTGTTGGTGGATTCGGGTATATCGTATATGCCGATAGCCACAAAAACCAGTTGGTCATCGTAACGGAAACGGATTTTCAGAAGTCAAAGGCGATGGCAAAGACTCAAGACTTCTGGACAAAGAATCCAGTGGAAATGAGGTATAAAACCTTGGTGCTTCGTGTTACTGAGAAATTGCAAGTTGACCCCCGTAAGGTGAACGAAAGCTATCTGGCAGTAGAGGCTGCCGATGATGAAGCAGCTGAGATTGAGATTGAAGATGAGATTTCGGAGAACGCCAACAAGGACATTATTGACGTGGATCCCGAGACTGGGGAGATTGTCGGGGAGCCAGCAGGGACAGAGAACACGGAGCCACCAAAGCGTGATCCTGCAAGCCTCAAAACTGTAGCAGCTATGACGAAGGCGTGTTTTGAGGACTTCGGTTTGCAACCAAAGCAAGTTCTGGCCGAGCTCGGGGTTTCTACCCAGACAGAGATAACGAAAAGCCCGGCGGAGTGCTACGCACTGATAGCGACAGTCAGGGTGGGGCCCAAGAAGGCGGTCGAGGAGAAGCCAGAGTTTTAAGATGGAGATAAAGGTGCTGGCTTTTTAGGAGAGTGCGATGCCAGAAATAGGTGAGATTAGGAAAGCAGAAGAAATTGGATATAGAACGAGAGGGAGTTTCATCTGGCATGCCTGTGAGGGATGTGGAAAAGAACGTTGGGTTGCCCTTGTTGGGGGACAACCCAAGAATAAGAAATGTCACAAATGTGCGAATACTGGAGAGAATCATCCCTGTTGGGAGGGCGGACGGCATAAAACTAAACGGGGATATGTAAAAGTCTGGCTTTCTCCTGATGATTTCTTTTACCCGATGTGTGACAAAACTAATCGTGTCTTGGAGCATCGCCTCGTCTATGCCCAACATATTGGCAGATGCCTCCACCCTTGGGAGATTGTCCATCATCGGAACGGTAAGTTGAATGAGCAAGGGGAGAAAGATAATTATTGGAGCAATCTTCAAATCACTATTAGGGGTCAGCATGACAGCATAACCCAGATGGAAAATAAGATAGATAGATTATTACAAAGGCAAGAAGATTTGATACATGAGATTAGGTTATGCAGATTAGAGAATAAGGAACTGAGGGAAAGGATTTAATGCTTGAATTCAAAAGTTTTGCCAGCTCTAGTAAGGGCAATCTCTATACTGTCTCAGATGGTAAGACCAGACTTATGCTCGAATGCGGTTTATCCTGGCAGGACACGAAAGAAGCATTGAATTTCAAAACTTCTTCTATTCACTCAATTTTATGCTCACATTCCCATGCAGACCATTCTAGAGGGGCAGCAGGAGCAGTCAAAGCAGGCATAGATTTTTGGGCCTCAGAGGAAACTATCAGTCACCTTGGTTTGACTGGGCACAGGGTTCATGTTTTAAGACCATTAGAGCAAGTTAAACTGGGGACATGGCGGGTAATGCCATTCGACACACCGCATGACATTGATGGCAATCTTGGTTTTCTATTAGCAAATGAGATGGGGGAACGATGTTTGTTTGCAATAGATACTCCTTACCTAAAATATCGCTTCAACAATCTTCACACCATAGCGATAGGCTGTAATTTCGCAGGGGATATTTTACGTGAGAATACAAAGAAGGGAGTGGTAGACAGGGCAATGAGAACTAGATTACTAAACTCACATATGGCACTCGAAACCTTGTGTGATTTAATGCGGGCAAACGACTTGAGCAAGGTCGAAGAGATACACCTGCTCCACCTGAGCGATAATAATTCTGACGCAGATATGTTCAAGCGAAAGGTGCAGGAAGTAACAGGCAAACCGGTTTATGTAGGATGACAAAAATGACTACTACCAACTTCTTTTCACCTCCTTTCTTTGATATAGGTGGCGGGGGCCTGACCAACCCCCCGCTACCACTTTATAGGGGGGAATTATGACAGGAATTGAATGGTTGCTTAAATGGTTGCTTAACCCGGATGGCAGTCGAGTATGGACAGAGGAAGAAATCAGAGAAGTTAAGCAAGTCGCCAAATTATTGCTTCATGCTGGCTTCAAGAAAGTGCAAACTGCACACTTACTCGATGTGTCGGCTTCATCAATTTATAACTGGATAAAGAAGGGGGAGATATGAATAAAACAGGAATCGAATGGGTGCGTAATCCTGACGGCAGCCAGGGTTATACCTGGAATCCCATCACGGGCTGTTTGAACCATGTCAACGGACTATGCAAAGGCGGTGGCTTCCCTTGCTATGCCTACAGGCTGGCGAATGGGAGATTGAAACAGAGGTATTTGGCGAATGAGAATATACCCCCTGCTGTGCCAGCGACTAATTTAACTAGCCCCATATACAGTTCTGTGGCTCAAGTTGACCCCTTCTATCCTCGCTTTTGGGAAGAGAGGCTAACCGAGCCACGCAGTTATTCTATCCGCAAAGGTATATTTGTTTGCGATATGGGGGAGCTTTTCGGGGATTGGATACCTGATAAGTGGACGCAAGCTGTAATGAGGATGATACAAGAGCGATATGAACACCGCTTCTACCTTCTCACCAAGCAACCTCAGAACCTAATCAAATTTAGCCCATTCCTTGATAACTGCTGGGTGGGCGTTACTGCTACGAATTACGATATGTTCGTTGATGCCTGCGGCTATTTGTGCTCAATTAAAGCTAAGGGCGGAGCAAAGGTAACTTTTGTTTCACTTGAACCCTTGCTTTCTTGGGATGACACTGACCAGTTTTGTCAATTTTGGCTTCAACATGGTGGGATTGACTGGCTCATCATCGGTGCTTGCACTGGCTCTTTGCCTGAAATGGTATCCCTCTGTGATAGATACCCTTTCGGAGACCTAGCTGTGATGCGGTATGGCAATAAATTCACGGCTCAGCCTAAAATCGAATGGGTCCAGGAGATAGTAGAGGCTGCGGACAAGGCGGGAGTCAAGGTTTTCTTGAAGGACAACTTATGGCCTTTATTAACTGGGCATCCTGAGTTTTGGGAAGATATACCACAAGGCAATCATCCTAATTATGAAAGCATTGCGGAGTTAAGACAAGAGATGCCAACAGATGGAGTTTAATGGCTAATTGTTCTTGCTGCGGACAACCATTAACAGAGTTTAGCTTCCATAAACACTATCTCTCTGTCTGCAACAACTGGAAGTGTCTTTTACACAAAGAGCGCCAGGGCTACAGGGAAAAGACCCTGGCAGAGCAGCTAGGGCAGAAAGCGAAGGTTGGCCCGGTTAAGGCTAAAGCCAAAAGCAGCTTGCGCCCCGGATACTATGTTTACCTGGAAACGAAGAAGCAGAACTATCAGCATTTGAGGGACCTCGGGGTAGGCTCAAAAGAGGCCGCATTGTCCATGAGCAATAAGAAGATGAGGGAGATTGAGAGGGTGATGCAGAAAGCAAAATGAGCAGAATTCAAAAAGACAGGGGGGTATTAGATGGCTAGAGGTAGATTTGTAAGCAAGGCCATCAGCCTGGATGAAAAGGTGGACGCCCTATCCAGCGATACAATCAGACTGCTATTTACCTGGCTTATAACGCATCTCGATTGCGAAGGGCGTATGTATGGTGATGCTCAAACTGTGAAAAGTATTGTCTTTCCCCGGCGCTCAATGAAAGCCCAAACCATTGAAAAATACTTGGTGGAACTGGAACACCAGGGTTTAATTTTGCGTTACTCGGCGCCCGGTGGGCACCCAAGCTCGGCGCCCGGTGGGCACCCAAGCTCGGCGCCCAACAAGGTCTATTTATGCTTTCCAAACTTTGAGAAACACCAACCTGGACTGAACAAAGACAGGGAAGCTCAATCGCAAATACCGCCTCCAACTCCAGAGTTACTCCAGAGTAAAGACGGACTAACTCCATCCGAAGTTAAAGTTAAAGACCAAACTAAAGATAAAGTTAAAGTTAAAGAAGAAACTAAACAAGAAGAAAGTTCAGTTCGGTTCTTGAAATCAAAAGAGGAAGTAATAACTCTTTACCAAGAAAATGTCTTACTTGGAGCTACCATCTCCGAAGACATGGAAGCCGAATTAAAAACTGCCTGTGGGCGATACTCGCCAGATTGGGTGTACGATGCTATAAGAGAGGCCGTTGCACAAAATCATCCGGACTGGCGATACATAGTCGGGGTTTTAAGAAATTGGTCGAAATATGGCAAAAAGAAAGGCTAGCTAATCCCCACTGATGGGCAATGAAGGAACAGTAAAGGAGGAGTAAGGAAGATGATTTTACCAGAAATCCATAAAGGCAAACCTAACAGGACATTAGAACGAAAAGCCTTAGCTGTAATAGAGGCACTGGCAAGTGATGATTGTTGCCAGGAATTAGAGCTTTCCAAGCCTAATGATTTGTTGACGCAAAAACTCCTATCCATATATGAATATGCCCATATTGCTTTGGGTGATTGTCGTAATCCTCACGATGATTGGAGAGCCAAATTGTTAAAAGCCTATAAATATCTCAAGAGGCACAAAATAATTTAAGGAGTAGGGAGAAATAATATGATAGAGAAGCCAGATGTATTGAGTGATGACAAAATAGATGAAGCATGGCCATCTGAAACTGAAGCTAAATTGCCACGAACAGCCAGTGAACTCCCTCAATTCGTAGAAGAGATTAGGCGATGTGCTAGGATTGTAGCCCAAGCCCAGCGAGATGCTGATTATGAGCATGAGCAGAATACAATAAGGGGGATATTTGAGGAGATTGAGAAATACCATAAATCATATAGATATGCCTTGATAGCAGGCAGTCGGAAGGAAGATACTTATGATTTGCATATTAAGGGTGAGGCCTGGGAGGGATACAAAGACAAATTTCTAAAGGAGGCAGCATGAAAGCATTAAGCATTAAGCAACCCTGGGCCTGGCTCATTTGTGCCGGCTACAAAGACGTGGAGAATCGTACTTGGCACATTCATATGCCGCCGCTCTTGAATTATCCTGCCACGCCAAGACGGATTTATGTTCATACAGGAAAAGCTATTGATAAAGAGGCTTTCAGGTGGATAGCTGCGAGAATACCAATGTCCACCACTAAGAAGTTTATGGTGAATGGTCTACCAAATCGAGGTATGTTCATTACTGGAGCCATAATCGGCGAGGTTGATATTATCGGTTGTAAATATCACTACGGTGATGAGAATGATAACCTTTATTCAGTCTGGCATGAGGTTGGTATGTATGGCCTTTTGCTGGCTAACCCTATCCTATACGATAAGCCGATACCATGCAAGGGTAAGCTGGGATTTTTTGAACCCAGTATTCCTTCAAAAGAGTAGAGGCTGAGAAATGAAGCAAGCAATCAAAAAGTATAAGGAGGGAAGAATGCCAAGGATTTGGAGAAAGGTAGTAGGTTATGAACGCTATCGCTTTTATAAGGCACATGGAGATAGCATCATCCTGAAATTAGAATGTGGACATGAGGTAGGTCGCAAGGCGTCCGAGTGTTACCCCACTAACCCCAAAAAGGTTATATGTCGCCAATGCGAACTTGAAGGGTATTGAGTTGAAGGAGGGAATATGGATGAATTAAGAGAGAAGATAGCGGCATTAGATTGTAAAAGCTGCTATTCCCGTAGTGGTATTAAATATAAACCATGCTCATTGGGTTATATTCTAGGTAAATGTCCAGGTTATTATAACTTTACTGACCAAATCCTAGCCCTTGTCAAAGAAGCTGGCTATGTGCGATTATCTCAAGACCAGAGCCTGCCTAATAAACCACCATACTTAACTCTTGCTCAGGGTGGCTATAAACAGGCTCTTGTAGATATATGTGAAGCTGGCTGGCGAAAGGTTGAGTTATGAAAACAAAGATTGACCGCATACCCGTCACCGAGCGAGACCTGAGAGAGTGGGTCCGGGATCTCTGCGGACTCTTCGGGTGGAAGATGTATTTCTCCTGGACCAGCATCCACTCACCGCGGGGCTTTCCTGACCTGGTGCTGGCTAACCCTGAGCAGAAGCGGGTGATCTTCGCTGAGCTCAAGACCGAGAAGGGGAAGCTAACAGGGCACCAGGAGGAATGGCTCAAGGCATTATTGGATTGCGGGCAAGAATGTTATGTCTGGCGACCTGCGGATATTGAGATGATAGCACGGATACTCAGAGAGTAAAGGAGCTAGAGAAGGAGGGATAGAATGAGAGAGAAGATAATATGGTTAATGAAGGGCAGAGATTTAACAAAGGAGGCTAGGGAAATCCTTGCCCTAATAGCCGAGGAGATAGAGAAGGGGCTATTGACGGATGAGGAGATAGAGGTGGCATATTGGAAGTACAGTTGGGATGAATTAGCTGACATATTCCCTGACACATCTGGGCGAATGATTGACCTAAGAAGAAAGGCAGTAGCCCAAGCCCAACTAGATAAGATTCTCTCCCTACTAAAAGAATGATTGAAGGCGTAAAGCTCATAGAGTGTAAGCTCCACCCACTACAGGTAGCCTTGCTCAAATGGGGTGAGATTAACAAGTATGGGCGTATTACAATAATCTTTCAGGATGGCCTACCAGTTAAAGCCTTAGTGCCGACGAAGGATGGTGCTGGCACTCAGATGATACTCTTTGATAAGATAGCGCGAAAAGCAGGATTGCTAAAGTAAGGAGGAATATGGACACTTCGGAAACTTATATTAAGATGTGCGAGAAGGCGGATGAGATACAGGAAGGGTGGAAGCGAAGCTACGGCGATTATTACCTTTGGAAATATAGAACGGGCAAATATAGTCGCTACCATATCAATCCTTGCTTATATGACATACCTGGCTATCATCCAAAGTCTAGGCAGAATATCTGGCTACCACGCCAAGACCAGTTGCAAACAGCAAGTGGGTTAAGTTGGCAGGAATTTGACAAAGAGTGCCTGAAGTATGAAGCAGATACCAAAGAACAGGCAGGCATTCAAGTTGTAATGCAGGAGAAATTTCACAAGGCATGGAACGGCGAAGGTTGGATTTGATAAAGTATGGGCATGATTAAACTAGCATAACGTAAGCTGACCTGGGAAACAGGAGGCGAGTTCAGGGAGAAATCCCGGACTCGCCTTTTGTTATTAAAGAAGATGGCTACATTTGTAGATTTATTATCTGAATCGAGTAGGGAGAAGTGGGCCGAGCTTTATAGAAAGTTCATGGGTAAGAAGTGGACACCGCCAGCGAAGGACAAGCAGGCTATTCAGTGCGAGACGAAGATCGAGAACCTCGCGGAGATAGATAAATTGATGAAGGAGAAACCTGGCTACTCAGTTGATGTTCAAGAGAGGGAAGGGTGAAGAAATACCAGATTATTTATGCTGACCCACCTTGGCCTGTGGAAAAGATTAAACGCAAGGTGCGACCTAATCAAATAAAAATGGATTACCCCACAATGACTCTAACAGAAATCAGGGCTTTAGGGATTCCCCTGCAATCCTGTATGGCTAATAGCTGCAAGTTATTTCTGTGGGCTACCCACAAATATCTACCCATAGCCTTTGATGTAATGAAATGGTGGGGATTCCAATATCAGCGAACAATTACTTGGGATAAGCAAAATGGAATGTGCTTATTTGGTTTCCACCATCGAACAGAGTTTCTATTATTCGGGTATAAGGGCAAAATTGAGATGTATCCGAAGCAAAAAGCCTTTCCTACAATCGTGGTGGCAAAATCAGCTAGGCATAGCGAAAAACCCAATATATTCAGAGAATTTATAGAGCCTTTTGGTGAGCCTAGATTAGAGCTATTTGCCCGACAAAAGGCAGATGGCTGGGATTGCTGGGGTAATGAAGTGGAAAGCGACATCAATCTTATGGAGTTAGCATGAGCGACTGCCGAGACTGTAAGGATTATAGATGAGCGATTTCAGGCCGTGTCGGGAATGTAAGGACTGGCACAACTGTCTATTAACTGAGAACGAGAAACACTGGTTTGGCTATCAGCATATTACTTATTGCCCACAGCATATCTTCTTCTTGCTTAGGTATGAGTATGATATTCGGGGCAGAGCCTGGCCTGTTG
>Ga0307432_1001646_pt1 | contig 13184 bp, 16 predicted proteins | sample SalMarWE160150MG_FD_202158 | JGI IMG/M metagenome (GOLD analysis project Ga0307432, IMG submission 202158) | Salt marsh sediment microbial communities from the Plum Island Ecosystem LTER, Massachusetts, United States - WE1603-150 | ecosystem: Environmental > Aquatic > Marine > Intertidal zone >...
GACGATTTTGGTAGCCCGGGGGAGATTCGAACTCCCGTCAGAGGCTCCAGAGGCCTCCATGATTGACCGCTACACCACCGGGCTATATGGTTACTATGTTACAGGAAAGTTCTTTTCTCATTAATAAGTTACCTCAGAATTTTCTGAGAGATTTATTACGAGACTTTCCTTTCTGTAACAGTTTCCATATAGACTCTTCGTAGGAAAATAAAGGTTGCTGAAAAGGGAGACGGTATTCTGAGTTTGTGGACAGAATATGACGAATACAAGACAATTGAGGATGTAGCTGAGGCAATCAAAGTTCCATACGAAGAAGTAAAAAAGTGGAGTCTGCTTTCTCGAAGGTTATCGCCTAAAATTAGGGATGCACAAAGGTCGGAGTCGACCGTTCTTACTAATGCACACACACGAGAATTAATGAAGTATTCCCATTCTGTTCAGGATAAGCTTGCTGATGTGATTATCCGCAAAAAAATCAGTAGCCATGGCTATCATTTAGAGACTCTTCGTAAGTCTACTCATAGGAATATACTTATTAGGAGACTAACCTTAAGTGATTACCTATCTTTTTGTAAATATTTTTTGACAATTATCCACAGATTTTAGCTAAACCGTGTCATTTTTTACTGGAGTTTATTTAAATTATATGTTAGGAACGGGTTTAGCGTGGTCTTTGTTAGACACGAAGGGAGAAAAAATCACGGTTCAACTAGAGAAACTCAAACAGTGAAATGTTACAAGTGTGGAAAAGAAATTGAGATGGGAGAAATTTTTTACTCCAAAGCCAGCCATTCTAGATACGGATGTAAAATAATTGGGTATATCTGTGAGCAATGTTACCAAAGTTTGTTCATCGACATTTAGCAATTTATATTTAATTTTTAATAAAAGAAACAAACTCCAAATAAAAAAAATGTAAAAAATCTGGGTTCGGGAAAATTGAAGTTTTGTCTTCAGGTCATGCTTCAGGTGATGAAATAAAGGAAATGATAAAAGAGATCAATCCAGAAAAATTGGTTCCAATTCATACAGAAAAAGCCGATCTATTTTGAAGATATAGTGCAGTTAAATTTTAACCCCCCCCTGACGGACGCGACGGACGGACGGGCGAGATGGTTATCGTCCGTTTGGGGAAGACCATTTTACGGTTTATGGCCTGTATACACGGTTTAGGTACTATACCTTTCCTTTACATGTACCAAAATGTACCAGAAAGGAAAGAGGAAGGAACGGAAGGTACCATATAGAGTACTGATAGTATGTGTATGCTAAATCGTGTATACACTACAAAGTAAGTATGTGTGATCGAAAACGAGTATACACTCAAAAAGAGAGCGAACAAAAATTATCCCTAATGAAAAGAAAATGTGGGAGTAAAAAATTTGAATTTTTATATTGTAACCTAGTAAATTAACTAGAGGAGTATATTTTGGAAGAACTCAAAACGATTGCAGATTTACTCTCTAGGAGAAATGAAATTGATCGTGAATTATCAAGTATAATTAATAGACCCTGCCAAAGAGGACATTTAGGTGAATTTATTGCGTCCAAAATATTCAATATTGGATTGGCATATTCAGCAACGACAAAAGGCAATGATGGAATATTTCTTGATGGACCTTTGAGTGGGAAGACTGTCAACATAAAATTTTATGGAAAACAGGAAGGTATCCTTGACATAGAGTTAGCTAATTTAGCAGATTATTATTTAGTTCTCACTGGACCAAAATCTCCCCCAAAATCCTCTCGAGGTGATTCAAGACCTTTGATCATTTCAAATGTTTACCTTTTTAATATGAGAAAACTTGTGGATTCGTTAAAGAAACGTGGAATAAAAATTGGAATTGCAGCAAGCGTGGCTAAAGCATACTGGTCTGATGCTGAAATATTTCCCAGATCAAAGAATAGTCTGCTAGAATTAGATACCCAACAAATTAAATTACTCAAATTGTTCGGATCGTGAATCTTGACGAAAATTTTCTTGGTTTCTAAGGTGTGGGGGGATTTCATTGGGATTAAAAATAGGACTGAAAGCAGGTAAAAGAGCTAACCCTATACGGGATTTAACTACCAAAGAGCAGGTTCTTCAGGTTTACAGAAATTTTAGTGGGGTATGCTGTGACTACGAATACAAGAAGGGAATAGCAGATAACCGAGAACCCGATGTTAGCGAAGCCTTAGATTATATCAACAAAAAATTCGTTTTCAAAGTTCCAACAGACACGGAAGAAATTTTGGGGTATATTGATGGATGCTATAAACCCTTCAAATGTGAAATTAAACATAATCTGGAAGAACTATACGGGGACAACCTGAAACGATATTTTGTTGACGAAGTGTTAGCTCACATACAAAGGGCAAACTATATTGACAGATCAGAGATAAACAAATTCACAAACAAAATTCCAATAAAGAATGGGCTATTTAACCTACTGACAAGAGAGATAGAACCGTTTGACCCAGAGCAGATTTCCTTAGCAATTGTTCGCAAAAGCAGTTTTAAGCCTAGTTAGACCATCCTTTAGCCCATGAGAAGCGATAAAGACATAGAAGCTGCTGGTTTTCTTATAGGTTATTTCAGCGGGGTGGGTAACACCTTTAATATGGCAAAGTCTAATTTATTGTTCAATTCTTCTCTTTAATACCCAAACAGAAAGATAAAATAAAACAATTGAGTAGAAAATGAGGACAATAACACAAACTGTTGGTTGAACTATATCATATGATCCTGTAATGAAGAACCGAATCAAATCTACAGAATATGTCAAGGGCAACACATATGCTATTGGGTGGAGAAACGATGGTAGAGCGCTCACAGGGATGAAGACACCACAGATGAAAATCATTGGAAAACGGAAGAAGTTTGCCAAGGTCGTTGCATCAAAGATTTCTTTTACAGCCACAGAGATCAAGGTTCCAAACGCTGAAAAAACAAAGACAGAGAGCGCCAACGATGCCAACAAAAATATTGTGTTTGAAAAAGGGACACCTAAGAAGATAACCGATCCAACCAAAAATACACTTGACATAATAAATCCGAAGATGACACCGCCGATAACTTTTCCAAATAAAATCGCTTGAAGAGATAGTGGCGCAAGTAGTAATCGCTCAAACGTCCTTGTCCTGCGTTCAAAAACAATAACGATTGCTTCTGCCGAAGTGGCGGCAAACAGGATTGACATCGCAATCAACCCAGATGCTAAATCTTTTGCATCTGATGGGTTTCTAAGGATAAATGCAAGCGTTATCACAATAGGAAACATGATCCCCCAACTCACATTAGGTGGTTTGAAATAATACATTTTCAAGTCTTTCAAAGCTATGTATAACAACCCTTTGACTTCTTCCTTAAACATTATTTATCGTTTCCCTTCTTTTTCAACAAGCATGATTTCTTCTTTCAGCCCCGTGATTTCAATAAAGGCTTCTTCCAAATTTTTCGAGTCTGTTCTGGCGATTAAATTTTGTGGGGTGTCAACTGTTTTTAGGGTACCGTTCACTATTATTGCTACACGGTCACAGAGTTGTTCTGCCTCTTCTATGTAATGCGTGGTAAGAAAAATGGTGACACCCAATGCTTTTAGTTCTTTAATCAACGCACGTAGAATCCGTGCAGAGAGCACATCCAAACCAGTTGTAGGCTCATCTAAAAATACTACTTGTGGAGAATGTATGAGCGCTGCAGCAATAATCACCTTCGTTTTCATACCTTTAGAAAGTTTAGCAAATTTTGCCTCTCTTTTAGATTCAAGATCAAATCTTTTCAGCAATTCGTCTATCCGTTTCTTCAAGTTCGACTTAGGTACACCATATAATTGCCCTACGAACTGAAGATTATCAAAAACACTGAGTTCATTATAAAGATTGGAATCCTCAGTGACCACACCGATTGTTTTTTTGATTTTGACAATCTGTGTTCGTATGTCTTTTCCTTGTATTGTTGCTGTTCCCTTAGTTGGTTTTATCAGTCCTGTCAGCATTTTTATTGTTGTGGTTTTTCCAGCCCCATTTGGTCCAAGAAAGCCGAAGATTTCACCACGTTTCACCTTGAAGTTTAAATGATTGACCGCAGGAAAATCTCGGTAGATTTTAGTTAAATCAGATACGTCTATTATGAAATCGCTCCCCATAAATCAAGCTCCATACCAGTCCACTGTTCCATCTGGGAAATTAGATTAATTTTCTGTTCTAATTTTCAGCCTATGGCTGTAATCCAAGCTCCTAATAGCATGAGACTCCGTGTGAAAATAAAGGTTTCTGGAATCATTTCACGAAGAGGCTATCTACTGTCAATCGGTAATCCTTTTTTTCCATTCTTCCTGAAGTTTCAAGGCGAGATTTCCATTTTCCAAGATGAATGCTCCACGATAACCACATTTTCTGCACTGCCACAGTGAGCAGAATTGCGGCATACCTTGCGCCCAAAAGACTTCTGTTGACCCACACTTTGGACAATACTTAAACGGTCGGTTCTTTTTTGCCTCAATTTTGTTTGTCGTCTCATCATTTGGCATACGTTAAGACCGACCTTTTCCTCTTATTTTCTTTCTTACACGTCAATCGATGGCTATACCATTCGTTCGTAACACTTGTTTAATTTTGTTAACTTCTGCTCTAAGAAGTCTGAGTTCACTCATCATGTCCTGCAATGCGGTAGGAGCAATTCTATTTAGATTCGGTGACAAATCAGATGACCTTTTCTTTCCGCGAACAATATCTTCGGGCTTGTAAACTTCACCCACAAAAACCACCTCACAAATAATAAATCAATTTTATAATTAAAAAGGATATGGATAGGACATTTTCTGCACGCATTGAGGGGCTGGTGTGCTGGTCGTAACCCGCCTTATTTTTAGCCAAACACGAACTAACTAAACAGTAATTATTATTCAATGAGAAAACAAGGAAAAGGCTTTACATTTCACACTATAGACTCTGCGCCGATAAACAATTTAACCACAATACAAGAGAACCCACTCATTTACGAAGAGCCTCTATGAACCCTGATTCTGTCCCCTTTCCTTTTCTTTTTTAAGCTTTTTCTCAAACTCCTCAAAGTTAACAGTAATATGGAAAGGCTCCGCATCTCCTCTCCTTTCTTTTTCTTCTCTAAGCTTTTCGCTCCAATACAAAATTTCTTCAAATTCAACAGGTACTGGGGAAGGTTCTACGTCTTCAACCGTCAAAGTGCCTCCGCCTTTAAGATTCCTTGTCTCACTATTTTTGTGTATCACAGTAAAGTTTGGATACCGGTTAAAGAAATTGCAACGCACGTTTGACAAATCCTCTTTTGCAAGTTTGTCACCTTGTTAATCGTCCTTGAAAGAGGCGTTTTCTCTTTCAACTTCTGGTTTAACACTATAGTCAAAATCCTCAAGAGCATAAGAGATTGCGGCGGTAACCAACCCGATTAGGGCAACGATTGCGCCTACAGTCAAATTTGGATAACGTGTTTCATAAATAGCGGGTCTTACTTGAACCCAAGTATGAGTAAATGGAAGAATTGTTTGATTTGGTGGATCAGGTTCCCAATGTCCATATCCTTCGTCAACCATCACTTCATAAGAGTCAACTAAAGCATATGCTATTCCAGCTACTATCAACACTACACCTAACACTAGTATTGCTTTATTCATTTATTATTCTCACCTTTCTCTAATAACAGACAATACATAATCTTCGCCTTTGTAGTATATGAAAGGAAGCTTTCCACTGTTTAGGTCTCAGAGACGGTTTGACACAATACCACTCAGTTACGAAAAGTCTCTAAACCTCACGCCCCTCTCTCATTTTTTCTACCCGAAGTGCCCACTCTTCAGGTGTTTCGCCCGGAAGAATTTCTGGAAGCTTAACCCTTCTCTTCCCTGCTATCTGCTCTTTCAAAAGAGGTATTAAATGGCTCTCTACAAAATCAATTAATACTTCTTTATCATACAAGTAAAACCGATCATATTTTTTAATGAACTTCTCTGTATCCTTTATTTTGTTCCAGTTAGGTTCAGATTTTTCTAGCTCGGGAAACACCCGATTTATCCATTCTCCAATTTTTATCATCTTCACAACGCCCCTTGCCCTCATTTCGCGGAGACAATCTTTTGCGCGTTTCCTAAACTCAGGATCAGCATGCAAAATCTTATCAATTTTTGTCATGCTGTCTGGGTCATTGGCTACCATATACATTGCTTTACAAAACTTTTCCTCAATAATTACGGCGACGCGGGCATCATCAAAAATCACGGTCATAGGTCTAGCCTCTTCCCATGCCATGCTTAGGCACGTCCAAAAAAGATTCTTGCCAAAAAGCGGAAGTTTATTGATGATTGGAAGGAGATGCCCATATTTTTCTTTTAGCCATTTAGGATCTTCATCAAGTAGATCCAACTCTATTAACGCCACACATAGCCCTCTCAAGCTTAAAGTGTACATTTGCCGCTCTCTTCCATTGGTTTCTGCTCCCCATTTTGCCTTTTTATGCAATAACCTCCTGCGGGCTAAGTTATTAAGCGCAATATTGGCTGTTTTCTCAGTTCCCAAAATTTTTTTTGTCGTGCCCAGCTCGTATGCGTAGGTTGACCCGTGTTCTATAATGTAGTGTAGCACTTTTTCTTCGCTAGGGAGTAAATGTGTACTCTTTTTTTTGTTCATTTATGCTTACCTTCCACATGCTTACCTTAAGTAAGTAATACTTACGTAGTATTCGTAAGTATTTAATAAGTATTGTCGTCATACAACCAGTTGAGGCTCGAGAGTTGAAAGAAATCTTGACAGTCCGAGTCCCAGACGGACAGAAAAAAGCGATCGAGGCAGTGGTAAAGCGGGAATACCCTAAACTCAAAAACTATTCTGACGTTGTCCGCGACGCCCTTGATGAATATTTGAAAGAGAGGGAGGCACAAAAATGACCGAGTTCGTCCAAGTTCCTAAGAGTCTAATCGAGAACGCTATCCGCAAAATAGACGCAATAATCGAAAAAATGCCGAAAGAGTAGCGCCATTCAAATTTATGCTGAAGGAGACCGCCAAATATGCAGACCACAAAGGCGCCGGAGACAATCAATACGAAATATACAGCAAATCCAGATTGGCAAACTCTGATACAAAGGCTAAAAGAAGCAAACTTAACCCTCAAACGATTCTTGAAAGTAAACGAGTTAAAAAAAGCATTTGAGAAAGAATGGCAACTTAACCTGTACACACCGGAAGAACTGAAGTGTTATCCTAGATGGGGCATATGCGGTGGAGATGGGCTTGTTCTCATTGATGCTGATAATAAAGAAATGGCTAACACCTTACGAAGAGTCTTACCGTCAACATTTGAGGTTCGCAGTTCAAGAAGGAAGCTACCACACTTTTACTATAAAGTTGTTGGTGGCGAGGTTCAAAACAAAACATTATACCTTCCAGAAACAAATGATGCCTCAGGAGAAATAAGAGTAAACAATCAATATCTTGTATCTGCGGGAACTAAAACTTTTCATGGTGTCTATAAGATAATTGCTAACCGTCCTATTGCAACCTTAACTTATGAAAGGTTCATGGAATCTGTTAAACTTTATTTAGGTAAAGACTCTTCGCAGAAACTGACAGAAGAACAAATCACAAAAGGCGTAAGCGAAGGCGAAAGGCATACAGTAGGAATAAAATATGCTAACTATCTAATCGGGGTTCAGGGGCTAGACTACCAAACTGCTTTAGTCGAAATGCTACGCTGGAATAGAACCTGCAGCCCACCAAACAACGAGACCGAAATAAAACAAATGGTTCTAGACGCTGCAAACTACCAAAAGACAACCACACAAACCAACAACGAAAACGGCAAAAAGAAAAGCAAGGACAAAGAAGAAATCAAAGTCAAACATAGCCCCGGCTTTGCAGAGAACGGCACGGTTTTCGAGCAGATAGCAGACGGAAAATATACATGTGGCAAAGACTTGGAAGAAACTTTTGTCTTTCAGCATGGCGACGATACTTTTCAACCGCTTGAGAGATGCCCATGGCACTTAGCCACAATTCCGATAGATTATGCTGACGCTCACTCTCTTTGGAACGATGTTTACGGCTTTATCTACGACCATCTTTTTCTGCCAAAAAAGGAACTTTACTCTGTTTTAACCTCATGGACATTATCTACTTGGATTCAAGAACTGTGGCCCGTGGTCCCTTATGTTTTCTTTTACGGTCCTGTAGCTTCGGGGAAAACGCGAGGCTTGGAGGTTCTTCATCACCTCTGTTACCGTGGAATCTTAGCGTCAAACATAACTCCTGCCGCCCTGTTTCGTATATGTGATCTATGGCATCCAACCATATTGTTAGATGAAACTGAGATTTACAACCAGCAAACAAAGGTAGAAGTTGTTGGTCTTCTTAATAGTGGCTATCGCAGGGGACAATATGCCTTTCGTGCAAGAGTCAAAGAAAGTGGAACAGAACTTGAAAGTTTTGATGTTTTCGGCTTCAAGGCTTTGGCCGGAACTCAAGGTCTACGCAAGGCTCTGGAATCCAGATGTCTCATGATCAAAATGTTGAAGGCAAAACGTAAAATTAACCTTTTCATTGACGAGAAAAGAGCTATTGAAATTCGGAATAAGCTGCTTGGCTGGAGGCTCTACACCCTAGCGGAGTGTGAACAAGGTGAACAACGTGAACACTTTCTGGAAGGTATCCCCTCGCTGGATTTTGCTGACGGAAGGCTGATAGAGCTTTTCACACCCTTACTTGCGGTGTCAAATCATGGAAGAGAAGAGCTTGTAAAATACGCCCAGAATCTCTATGAAATGAGAAGTTCTGAGGAAAAAGCTGGTGAAGAAGCGGAGATTCTCGAAATACTCTCCAAAAACAACTTAACTGACGAAAAGAATATTGTATTAACTAAGGATTTAACAGATGTCTTTAATTCAAGTCGCGATGATAAAGAGAAATGGAAAACGAAGAGTATCGGCTATTTGGTGCGCAGATTAGGCTTTGAAAAAACACATACTCGAAACGGTAACGGCTGGCTCATAGACAAGGAACGTCTCTCATATCTTCTGCAGGTTTACGGCATTGAAGAGGCAACACAGACTACACCTCTAGAAAGTGTTCACAGTATTCACAGTGTTCACGCTTCAGAACTTCAAGACGATAAAAAACCTGTCACAAACTCTAAGGAATCCTTGAACATTAACCAGTATTTCCCGGAGGGTCAATATCCAATATGTTTCATCTGCCATAAGCCGGTTGGTAATCCTAACGATCTAACCAACATTGACGGCTTACCCTGTCACACCACGTGTATGCGCCAGATCCTTGCGCAGAGAAAGGAGGCTTCTTGATGGCTGAATTAGCAGATGTTATTCGATCTGGAACCACTCGCGGTTTAGACTTCGTTAACTTGGAAGAGTTGCGAAAAAGAACTGGAATCAGCCCTGATTCCGTGTTAAAGTTTGCCGTGGCTGAAATGCTCTGTAATGCTCTTGATAAAGATTCTACTGAGATAAGCGTAAGCGTGACAGTTGAAGGCGAGTTTTACGTCGTGACTGTTGCTGATAACGGTAGAAAGAAACTAACTTTAGACGACTTGAGATTGATTCTGAATTTTGAGAACAAGGCTAGCAACAAACGGGGGATACTGCGTGTCTCACGAGGTTACTTGGGCAATGCGCTGAAGTGTATTTTTGGTTATTCCTATGCGCTCGCGGAAGCGAAGGGACTACCACCATTACCGGTGATTGTAGAATCTGGACCCTGTAAGTTTGAGATAAGGCTGAAACCTGACTTATTGAAGGAAGTAATTGAAACGGAAATTGAAACTATCGAAAGAGCTGATGATGGTGTAACCGTTTTCACCGTTAGATTTCCAAAGCAAGAAAACTTGAACATTAAAAGTTTGGAAGACGTGATTTATGCCACGTGTATCGTGAACCCAACACGACAGATCAGCTATAACATATTAGGAAAGCATGGTGTTCACGGCTGTACCGAGAATAGCAAACCAACAAGACAAGAAACATCGGTTCTATGGTATAGGCAGAAAGAGTTTGAAACATTATTTGAGGATTTCAGAAAAGCTACGCCAGACTCGCAACTGAAAGATTTTATTGCGCTTTTCAGAGGATTCACAGCAAAACGGGTTATTAGGGAAATTCTGCAAGAATTGACAGTCTCAAATCATGATTCAGCCGTGAACAATGGTGTGCAGTTTTTCCCAACCACAGCCCTGAGAGCTGTTCCGAAAAACGCGGTTCAGAACCTCTATGTGCTTATGAAGGCGAAGTCCAAGCCTATAGCGAAGCGTAGCATACCTTCAGTTTTAACAGTTGTTGGAAAAGAAAATTTTGGAAAACTATGCGAACAGAACAACTGGGCACGTTTAAAGTATGCGTTTAAAGCTGCTACGAAACTAAGTTGCGAACAACAATTCATTTTTCATGATGATGATAACTGCAGAGACATAACCCACACTGAATATCCATATCTTATTGAAGTGGCAGTTTTCACGCGACAGAATGACGGAAAAGGCTTGAAGGTTTACCAGTGCGTCAACTTTATGGCTTCGATGGAAGATTTGTTCGCAAGAATCTACAATGTTGACTACCATCTAGGTCGTGTCGGATTAACAAGCGATCATCCGGTTACTGTCCTAGTGCATTTTGTTTGTCCAGTTTTGAAGTGGCTAAACTATGGGAAGAGTGGTTTGGATGCGTAGGAAATACGAGAACATTGGGGAAGTCATGAAAAGTGTCATGTGTCAAGTACTGCCAATTCCAAAACAGCCCAGAGCATATCGTATGCCTCCTCCGAGAAGACCGCTATCATGGGTTCCCCACGGTAGCATAGGCAACTATAATTATGAGGAGAGGCTAGAAAAATTCGCTAATGAGCTGCTGATTATCAACAACCAGAAAACTAGTGAAATAAAATATAGTTCACGGGGCTGGAGTTATCTCCTAGAAGGCTTAGGAAAAATCCATAAAGGCGAATTTGCAGCTTGCCAAAAAGCGATTAATGACAGTAGAAAGCTAGGGTTCCTGCCTATAGATTTTGTAGCGAAAGATCAGGATCAAACGCGCCACTTTAAAGGGATTCATGTAGCCTGTGAACCAGAGGTACAGCTATCACAGTTGAAACAAGACGTAGAGGATATGCTTAGAGACTTACCTTCTAAAACTACAGACTACTGGATCGGAGAAGAATACTACTTAATGATGTGTGTAGAGAAAGGCGATTTAATCAACCTTTTCAAACCAACATGCGACCAATATCACGTGCCTATAGTTTCTAGTAAGGGCTGGGCCCCAATTCTACTTAGAAGTCACATAGCGAAACTAAGCAAATATGCGGAAGCCCAAGGATTAAAACCAGTTCTTCTACTCTTCTACGATCATGATCCAGCGGGGCTTAAAATAAGCGAAACTTTCAGAAAAAACCTTGAAGACTGCGAAAGAGGTACAAACTGGTCTCCAGAGAACCTAATCATAGAAAGATTCGGATTAAACGCGGAGGATATAGAGCAGTATGGGCTTATGTGGATAGAGAACCTTAGAACATGCTCTGGTAGAACTTCACAAGACTATAATTACATTCGAAAGTATGGCCAGAGAAAATGCGAGGCTAACGCACTTTTCAAAAACGATGAGACGCTAAAGACCGGTCAAAATATCTGTAGGAAAGCCATAGAGAAATACTACGAAGAAAATGCGATAGAGAGATTCAAAAAGAAAGAGGAAGATTCTAAAGAAAGGCTGAAAGACGTTTATAATGATCCAGTATGGAAAAACGTTAATGAAAGCTTAGATCAGTTGGTAGGGCATCTCGGCTCTGTGGAAAAGGCTGAGGAGCAGCCTAAAGATTTGGCTGTGGAAAAGGAAACTGTGGTTTTCATTGACAATAAATTATATGGTTTATGTCCTAAATGCCATACTCAATTCGACTATAGCAAAAAAGACTATGGTAGGCTTGTGCGATGTAGAAGATGTCACTTACTTATGCGTTTAAGGGAGGAGGCTTCTTAGATGGTTGAAACCGAAGCTAAACCGTCATCAGACCGTTCAGCGAAGGAGTGTAGAAACGTGCTGTTTCGCGTTTTAAGCATAGCTCACAAAAAAATTCATGCAAACGGAAACAGTAACCCCGGTCAAACTAAACTTGAAAAAAGAGGTAAGCATAAATGAGAAATACTGTTGAAATAAGGCTTAAACTGTTGAAGATGCAAGGACTGGGCTTCTCTAAACGTGAAACAGTGAAACATCTGTCAGAGACATTTAAAATTTCTGAAAGCGCAGGTTACTATCACTTCGCAACCCGTGACAGGTGGATCAGCCAATACCTTGACTTCAAAGATAAAGAGGAGCTTAAATTTAACATTCTTAACCAATTTAACCAGATTAACAGGGAAGCCAGTTTTCAGTACCTGCACACAGCCGATCCTAACGCCAAAATCGGCTTTTTGAGAACTCGATTGGCTGCAGTAGACAAACTTGCTAAGTATGCGGGATTCAGCCCTGACGCCCAAGTTGAAGTTCCAGACCTAACCAACAAAATCAACAAAATAATAGAGTTTAGCAGAGAGGAACAGGATACAAAAGAAGTGTTGGAGTCACGGAATAAATTGTATGAGGCTGAACCAATTTGACAGTCACAAAAATGAAGCATGACAGAACCCCCATAAAAGCGATAAACCGCAAAATAGACACCTTGCTCGTTTTCAAAGCTGCAACTTTGATAGGCGTTATTATCCTGCTCATCCAAAAAGCAATATGAAGCAAAACAAAGAGGAGAAAAAGCATGACCACACAAATAACAATCCCTGAACAATACAAGGACATTGTTGAAGACCTCCGAGAACTCAAAAAAGACGGCAATAATCCTAATGTTACAACAGTTAAACAGAAAGAGGAAATCTGGAAGAGCCTAAAAAAATATGGTTGGGTCTATCCTGTAGTTACAAACAAAGATGGAGTGTTCGCTGATGGCGAGCAAAGAGTTGATGTTTGCCTTGCACACGAAGAGTTTATGGGTCCAGTTCTTAGGCTTCCTGTTGAGGATGTTGACCGCAGACTCCTACGACAAGTCCTCAACAAACTACGAGGACAACACAGACAAGATGCAGACCAGGAAGAGTATGCAAAAATTATACAGGCTGGAGAAGACGAAGAACTTAAGCAGCTTCTGCAGGCAATAGGTGAACCTCTCCCAGAACTTCTGCAA
>Ga0307432_1001647_pt1 | contig 13183 bp, 10 predicted proteins | sample SalMarWE160150MG_FD_202158 | JGI IMG/M metagenome (GOLD analysis project Ga0307432, IMG submission 202158) | Salt marsh sediment microbial communities from the Plum Island Ecosystem LTER, Massachusetts, United States - WE1603-150 | ecosystem: Environmental > Aquatic > Marine > Intertidal zone >...
TGGTTGCTGTTTTATTAAAAGATTGATCTTCCGACAGGGCATTGTCTATTGTAACAAATCTATATTCATTCTCAAATTGTCTGTTGGCTATAGGCTTATTTAAATTAGGATTTCTCACTGCGCTTTTTACCCCATTTATAAATAGATAAACATAGTCTGTTCTTTATTTAATTAAACCACGCTATTTCATCTCCCCCGGTAAACCAGGGTAAGGTTATACTTATCTTCAAAGAACCTGAAGAAATGGTATAAACTGTATTCCAGTTCAATACCGTAATTTGTAAAGGGATTATAAAATATCTCGTTCTCAAAGAGATCTCTGCGGGGTCCCAAATGAAAGCGGATGTTCCATTCTACCACATACCGCTGGTTCCATAACTTATAATAGTTCTCTGAATAGTACTCCATTGGGAGTTGGGTAGCCATGTAAGTTTCATAGCCAAGTAACATTACGATCAGCTCATACTCATGTTTGTCTCCCTGTGTGGTGTCTCCTTCGGAAACCAGCCATTCCGTATTCGTTTGTCCGGCAACCGTAAGATAAAGGAAAACACAGAAAGAAAATACGAATAAACGGATTAATGTTTTCATAGTATTTACCTCCATTAGTTTCAAATTAGTCAGACACATCAATGAAAAGAACCGAAACGTAAAGTTCGTGAATTCTGCGGTCAAATTCCAGCTCGCGCGGATTTAAAAGCCACACAACGGAAAATTGTTTGAGTAGTGTCAGATTGCGTGGCACTTCCCTGTCAAACTGTAATGAAGTTTGAGCGGACTACAAACCTTGATACTTAAAACTTTCTCCGGGTTGTCCCATGAGGTGATCCTGCTGGGGCTCGAACCCAGGACCCCATCCTTAAAAGGGATGTGCTCTACCAGCTGAGCTACAGAATCAAAATACCTTTAAAAAAACGAGTTGCAAAGATAGTATCTATTTTAAACCGGCAAAAAGTTTTTCGAATTTTTTAGTTAATAAATCCTGGTTAAAATCGTACCTTCTAAAAGTTGAATTGTTTAACTTCATTTTCAAACTTTTTTATTGCAAGTACGTATTATCCAAATAGATAGTTTATAATAAATTCATAATAACTCTGAAATAATGAAACGAATTGTACCTATACTAACTTGTGCATTGCTTTTTTCTTTTTGCATACAAAACAATCTGAATGGTCAGGCCAGAGATTTTGGTAATTTTATTTCTGCAGGTCCTGCTGATGCTGAAAAACTTCTTGAAGCATATCTTTCGCCATGGATCAATGCTTTTAGTGGTAGTTTGACAGGTGGCTGGTACAATACGGCAAAACCGCATGAGTTAGGAGGCTTTGATGTAACATTAACGTTAAATACTGCATTTGTTCCCAATCAATATAAAAAGTATACTGTTGATGAATTGGGATTGGAATCCTTGGTTCGTGCACCGGAAACAAATACAGTTGCCCCTACGGTAGCCGGCAACAAAGATAACGGGCCTCAAATGCAATACAATTATGAAGGTTTTGAGCAGAATGCTTTTGATCTGCCCCCGGGAACGGGTTATTCCTATTTGCCAACCCCTATGTTACAAATAGGAGTAGGCTTGTGGAAAGGAACTGAGATTATGGGAAGGTTTTTTCCAAGGATAAAATATAACAGTCAGACTAAATTTGGAATGTGGGGAGTCGGATTAAAGCACGATATTAAGCAATGGATCCCCGGTTTAAAAGACTTGCCGGTTTTGAATATGTCATTGATGGGAGGCTATACCAGACTAAAAAGTAGTGTTGGACTAGAGGTTACTCCTGATGATGTCGGACTTAATGATTATATCAGTGTAGATCCTGCTACCTGGGATAATCAGCAAATGAGTCTTATAACCTCAAGCTTTACGGCCAACTTATTGATTTCTGCCGATATTCCTATAGTTACATTCTATGGAGGTATAGGTTTTGCAAATACAAAGTCAAATGTAAAGTTCGAAGGATATTATCCGATGATTTCCACTGTTGAAGGAGGCTTGCCGAATGTTGAGGCAGTGGAGAATCCTATTGATCTTGAAGTGAAGAATCAGGATGGAGGAGTAACGAAACCCAGGTTAAATGCAGGAATTCGGCTTAAATTTGGTGTGTTTACAATGCATTTTGATTATGTCAGGGCGAATTATAATATTGCAACTTTTGGGTTGGGTATTTCTTTCAGATAAACAAAACAAATTGCAACACAATAGAAGCCTCATGATCCATGAGGCTTTTTTTTATATATCAACGCTGATCCTGACTTCCGGATTGGCATAACGATATTCAGGATTTTGGGTAACATCCCACAATACCATGATAGAAAATCCGGATCTTTGACCTAATGGGAATCGCAATCCGCCACCAATAAGTGTAACATTCACCCATTTGCGGGCATCTTTCTGATAGCGAACATAAGGATATGGATTGGGAGAAATATAATAATATATTTTCGAGATCGGTTCAAAATTAACGGTTTCATTTTCTCCATAGATGAAAATATCTCCGATTCCTATATTAATGGTTTCATTAATGTTTTTAAAAATGGAAAATAGTGCAAACGTCTTGATTCCGTAAACACTGGTTTCATAATAGGAGCTTTCTTTAACATACATGTATTTTGGTCCCAGGCCAGCCCAAAGACGCGGTGTAATTTTATAACCAACAACAGGAGCAAGTTCTATATAAGTATATGTTCCAAATGACAAGCCCAGGTTGCCACCGAAAAAAAACTTTGATTCCCGGTACCATCCTTTCTTTTTTTCCTTTTTATCTTTTGAATCTTCAGTTTCGTCCGGATATTCATATTGTGCAATGGATGAAATGCATATACTGAAAAAAACTACTAGAAGGAGATATTTTTTAAACTTCATGGAATATTATGTATTTATGAAATAGTTTTACAAATATAAGACCAAAACTTAATACTATGAATGTAATAATTACAGGAGCAAGCAAAGGAATAGGCTATGCAATGGCAAAAAGGTTAACAGAGAATCAGAATGTTCGCTTGTATCTTATTGCCAGATCTGAAAAGCTGTTATTGCAACTTAAAGAAGATTGCCTGGAATTAAATCCTGATGCAGAAATAGTTACGGTTCCCTTTGATATGACAAACTTATTAAAAAATGAATGGCCCGTAACTATTGACTGCAAGCATATTGACATAATGATTAATAATGCCGGGTTATTGATAAATAAGAATTTCGAGAACTTAAATACGGATGAAATAATTGGTATGGCCACTGTGAATTTTGTCGCTCCCTCATTATTGATTCAAAAATCACTAAGTAAAATGGGAGGAGAACACCCGACTCATGTAATCAATATCAGTAGTATGGGCAGTTATCAGGGGAGTGTAAAATTCCCGGGATTAAGCATTTATAGTGCCAGCAAAGCTGCATTATCAGTTTTAACAGAATGTCTTTCTGTTGAATTGAAAGAGAAAAATATATTTGTTAATTCCCTTGCACTGGGTGCTGTACAAACTGAAATGTTGAGTGATGCCTTTCCGGATTATCAGGCACCTCTTTCTCCTGATGAAATGGCAGAATTTATAGTAGATTTTGCCGTCAACGGATACAAATATTTCAATGGGAAAATTCTTCCTGTATCCTTGTCAACACCGTAAAATAGTCGAAAGTCTCAAGATTTAAATTTTAATGAATATCCAATGTCCAACACCCAATGTTCAATTTCCAATTAAATCTGTGACTATACTTCGACATTGGAAATTGGTTATTGGACATTCGACATTAAATACTGACAATGAACTTTAATCTTAAACATCTAAACAATTACACGATTCAATAGTTAAACAATTAACCACAGTTCGACTCCGCTCACTGTGACCTGTAAAATGTTGTCTGTAAATAGCGACCGCCAACCCAAGAACCTAAAAACCCTCTCATCTTCTCACTTTCCCATTTTCTCAACTTTTTAAAATCTAAACGTCTCAACTAAACTGATCACAGTTCACAGTTCACAGATCACAGTTCACGATTCAACAGTTACACAACCGATACCGATGAAAATCGGGAGAGCTCGACGAAGTCAATTAAACCCATCCAACGCACATGCCCTGGTTTCGTTCCGTTCCCTAACGGAACGAGTTCCTTTCTTCCTTGATGAAGAAAGGAACCAAAGAAATCATGGCTGATAATAAATCCGGATAAATCTTATTGCTCGGCTCTGCGTGTCGTTCCGCTGACGTTTCACTTCCGCGGAACTTGAAAATCCTTTGCAACGAGCCTTCGCTATGATTTATTTACCGGATTTATTATAGGCCAGTCCTTTTTTTATACCGTTGGTGATCGAAGAATAGTTTCTTGTCTTTAGTCGCAAGTTTCAAGTCTCAAGTGGTTAATTACTAGTCTTAAAATTTCAAATCTCTGTGGTTTGCGTTTCATAGATTGTATAATCCCTGAATTAAGCAGGCAGATAAAACGCATTTATTTTGCATCCTGTTCCCGGGGTTTCGCCCCGGGCTATTGTATTTACACCCCTTGCTCCTCCGCTATAGCTTCAGCGACACGCGGTCAGGGTGTATCCCCAGAATCAGCTGATATATAAATTCATTTCATCGATTCACCAACCGATCCCGATGAAAATCGGGGGAGCTCGGCGAAGTCAATTCCCCGAATAATCATTTTCTAATAACCCAACTACCTAATAACCTAACAACCCACCTCAAAACTAAAAACTCTAAACATCTCAACTCTTAAACAAATAAACGATTACACAGTTACACAATTAAACAATTAAACAATTAAACAATTAAACAACTCCAAACTCTCCCGTCTTCGGTCTTCCGACTTCTGACTCTAAACTCACTTCACCATAGAAGATTCGTCATATTCCTTTGGTTTGATCTGACGTTTTAAGACCAGTAAACCGTTCCAGATCAGGGCATGCAATTCATCTTCTCCGGGATATATTACTACAGGGGCAATAAATGAAACCATAGATTTTATGTATTCAACTACCATTGGATTATGTGATATTCCACCTGTAAGTATGATTGCATCAACTTCACCTTTAAGGACAGCCGCAAGAGCTCCAATTTCTTTTCCAATTTGATAGGACATTGCATCTTGTATCAATCGGGCATTCTCATCACCATCCTGAGCCATCAGCTCAACTTCATATGCATCGTTGGTATTAAGGTAAGCCATATATCCGCCTTCACCGGTAATCATTTTTTTAACTTCATCCAATGTGATATTTCCTTCAAAACACATTCTGGCCAGTGCTCCGGACGGCAAAGTTCCACTTCTTTCAGGAGAAAATGGTCCTTCTCCGTCTAGTGCCTGGTTAACATCAATTACCTGGCCTTTACAATGGGCCCCAATGGAAATTCCTCCTCCCAAATGAGCTATTATTAAATTCAATTCATCGTAATTATGGTTCATCAGTCGCGCATATGCTCTTGCTGTAGCTTTATGATTCAATGCATGGAATATCGAAAGACGTTGAAACTTCGGGTGTCCTGTAAAACGGGCAACATCCTGCAATTCATCCACTACTACCGGATCTGCAATATAAGCTTTACAATTTGGGATCTGCTTTGCTATTTCATCGGCGATGAGTCCTCCAAGATTGCTTGCATGTTCACCAAGAGATCCTTCCTGAAGATCTTTTTTCATTTGCTCATTGATGCGATAAACTCCTGATTGAATTGGTTTCAGAAGGCCACCTCTTGCAACAATGGCCTCTACTTTTGAGATGTCAATTTGAGAAAGTGTGAGTTCTTCCAGAATGTGTTCTTTTCGATAGGTATACTGATCAGTAATTTTTTTAAACCTTTTGAGTTCTTCTGCAGGATGAGAAATATTCTTCAGGAACACGGGTTTGGATCCATGATATACAGCAATTTTTGTACTCGTTGATCCCGGATTTATAGCCAGAATAGTATGTAACATAAGATAAACATTATTTACGATTACACTGATTGTATGCAAAAGCCAGGGAATACAGTTTGCTTTCCGGTGAATCGGTCCTGGAAGTAAGAACAACAGGCGCTTCTGCACCAATTAATACTCCGGCAGCTTTTGCATTACCAAGATACGTTAAACTTTTATAAAAAACATTTCCTGATGAAATTTCAGGTACAACAAGAATGTCAACATTGCCTGCTATCTGACTGTCTACACCTTTATGTTTGGCAGCTGTTTCAGAAATAGCAATGTCAAGAGAGAGAGGTCCTTCAATTTCGCACTCCGTAAATTTTTCAGATTTATGCATTTTAACGAGCTTTGCTGCATCAATGGTCGACTGCATTCTTGGATTGATGCTTTCAATCGGAGCCAACAATGCAACTTTGGGTTTAGTAATGCCCAGATTATGAAATGTTTGCACAGCATTTTTAATGATGTGCTTTTTTGTTTCAAGGTCAGGTGCAATATTTATTGCCGCATCGGTTAATCCGAATAGTTTATGGTAATATGGCGATTCAAAAATTCCCACATGACTAAAATATCCGGAAGTATTGATACCAGTCTTTTTATTTAGTATTTCTTTGATAAATATTTTGGTGGAAAGCAAGCCTTTCATTAACATATCGCCCTTTTCTTTCCTGATGAGTTCAACCGAAATTTTTGCAGATTCAACATCATTTTCAGCAGAACAAATGTCGTAATTGTCAAGATCAATTTTATATTCGTTCAGTATCTTCGAAATTTCACTTTTTTTGCCAACAAGAATAGGTTCTATCAGGCCGAATTTTTGAAATTCTGAAATTGCCTTTAATACAAGTTCATCTGCTGCAGAAGCAACAACGATTTTTTTACTTTCTTTTTTATTTTGAGCAATACTTAATAATTCATTTAGAGTCTTCATATGATTAGCTGGTACTTTAAGTTCCTGAAATTATTTCCATTGTATCTTTGGCAATAACCAGTTCTTCATTGGTTGGTATTACAATAATTTTCACTTTTGAATTTTCGGCCGAGATGATGTTTTCATCAGAAAGGGTTTGGTTGTTTTTGTTCGCATCCAGTTTGATTCCTAAATAATCAAAGTTTTCACATACAATTTTACGTATTTCGGGTCTGTTTTCACCAATTCCTCCTGTGAAGATCAATAGATCAAGACCATTTAATGCAGCAGAATAGGCGCCTATGTATTTTTTTATTCGATAACAGAACATGTCCAGAGCAATTTGAGCCCTTTTATTGTTGCTATCTTTTGATGCCGACTCAATTTCTCGCATATCAGATGAAATTCCTGAAATTCCCAATAAGCCACTTTCATTGTTTAATAAAGTGGTTATACGTGTATGGTCCAAACCGTCATTTTCCATGATATGTGTTACTACACCGATATCCAAATCACCTGATCGTGTGCCCATGATAAGACCTTCAAGTGGCGTATACCCCATTGAAGTATCGATAGATCTTCCTTTATCTATAGCTGTAATTGAAGATCCATTCCCCAGATGACAACTGATTATTTTTATTTTTTCAATGGCAGTATTTAACAATTCACAAGCTTTATGTGTGACATAAAAATGACTCATGCCATGAAAACCGTATCTTCTGATTTTGCCTTTTTCATAATATCGGTATGGAATGGCATACAAATAGGCATGAGGTGGCATAGATTGATGAAATTGCGTATCAAAAACTGCAACTTGCTTGATCCCGGGTATAATTTTTTCAATGGCATATATTCCTTTGAGATTTGAAGGATTATGCAATGGAGCCAGCTCGATACAGTTTTCTATTTCTTTAAGAACCTTTTTTGTAATTAAAACACTTGATTTGAATTCTTCACCACCATGTACTATTCTGTGACCTACTGCCTCTATTTCCTTTATATTATTCAGGCAGCCGTTTTTTTTATCTGTTAGAAGATTCAGGATATTATCAATACCTGCCTGGTGATCAGCAATTTCTTTTTCAAAAATAATTTCATCTGCGGGAACTTTTTCATATTTTACACATGCATGATTTAATCCTATTTTTTCAACAATTCCCCTGACCAGAACATGTTCTCCCGGCATATCGAACAGCTGGTATTTTATTGAGGAACTTCCACAGTTGAATACAAGTATCTTCATACTGAAAGTTACTAATTAATGCATTATCAGTGTAATATATGCATTATGATTTTCATCATGAAAAGACAAAAATGAAATGATGAAGATTGTATAGGATGGATTGAAAAGCAGGCAAATTATCTAGAGATATAGGTATTTGCCAATTATTTTAAGAACGTCAGTTGCTTTTCCTTTAAGAAAAATATCAGATATTGATTCTGTCAGCTGTGATTCTTTGATGTTAATTTCAATAATTTTTGCCCCATGTTCTTTTGCGATTACTGGTAAATCTGCCGCCGGAAGTACTTCTGCATTGGTCCCAATAATTAGCATTACATCTGCTTTTTTTGCTTCAGCGAATGATCGGGTTTTAGCAAACTGAGGTATAGGTTCATTAAAGAAAACAATATTGGGTTTTAATATTCCCTTGCAAACATAACATGTTGGGGGCAAAAAATCCAGATTGGCAAAGCTAATATCATATTCCGAACTGCATTCTGTACATATAAGGCGTTTATAATTGCCGTGGAGTTCATATACATATTTACTTCCTGCTTTTTGATGAAGATTGTCAATGTTTTGAGTGATTATCGATTCAATGAAACTTCTTTTTTCCATTTTAGCAAGGACTTTATGAGCAATATTTGGTTCTGCTTCATGAATATTGTCATAAAATATTTCCTTAATCTTTAACCATGATTGAAGCGGTTTTTTTTTAAAAAAATCGATTTCAAGATAAATGGGATGATGAGAATTCCAAATACCCTTTTCATCTCTGAATGCGGGAATTCCACTATCGACAGAAATGCCGGCACCAGTAAAAGCGACAGCATATTTGGCGTTACGAATTATTTCTGCTGCTTTTTCAATTTTTTTTAAATCCATGAGATTTCAAAAAAGCTCCCGGATGCTTGGTTTTCACTTCCGGGAGAAATTTTTGTCTTTCAGAATGAACTTTTTTAATCCAATATTACTCTTCCTCTGTTAACATTTTGGTTACGGAAACAGTAGTATCTTCATTAAAATTAATCTTGAAATTTAGTTTTTTAAATACCGAGATCATTGGTTTATTGTTCTTTGTGGTTTCTGCAACAAGGCGTTTAATGCCGTTATTCTTTGCAATATTTATACAGAATTCTGTAATAATATATCCTAAATCTTTCTGCTGCCATTCATCAGTGATTAAAATCGCATATTCCATGATTTCCACATCAGGATCTGCAATCAGTCTTCCAACACCAATAATTTTTTTCTTTCCTTTTTCTGTGATCTCGGCAACGATGGCAATTTCCCTGTCGTAATCAATAAAACAGAACTGAGAGGCAACTTCATGTGAATCATAATAAAAATCGTATCTGAATCGAAGATAGATAGATTCTTTAGAACAACTTGCCAGTAAATCAAGCCACATAGGTTCATCTTCCGGTTTAATCGGTCTGAGGTATACCTCCGTTTTATCAAGAAGCTTTATTTTTGATGTTAATCGTTCAGGATAAGGTCTTAAGATCAGATGAGAATAATCCTTGACCGGATGATACAATAATTTTTCATCAACGACAATCCGTGCATCCAGCGCTATGATATCGTCAGGGGTGACAAGAAGCGGATTAATATCCAATTCTTCAATCTCGGGATAATCTGCAGCCACATAAGATAAGCGGATGATAACTTCGATTAACTTATTAATATTTTTGGGTTTGCTTCCCCGATAGCCTTTTAGTAATGGATAAATCTGCAGTGATTGCAACATTTGTATTGCCAGTCTCTCATTCAAAGGAGGAAATTCAAGTCGTTTGTCCTTAAACAATTCAGCGGTAGTTCCACCCATACCAACGAGCATAACTGTACCAAAAACAGGATCCTTCTTAATTCCAAGAATCAGTTCTATAGCATCTTTTGAAGAGATCATTTTTTGAACAGTGACTCCGTCAATTTTTGCATCAGGCATTTTTTCAGATACTGTTTTAATCATGTTTCTGAAAGTGGCTCTTACCATTTCATCATTTTTGATATTCAATGCCACACCACCTGCATCTGATTTATGTGTTATATCATTTGAATATATTTTCAGTACAACAGGATATCCTTTTTCATTGGCAATTTTCACAGCTTCATCTTCATTCGATGCAGGTTGAGGATGTGTTGTAGCAATTCCGTAATCATTGATAAGGTGTTTGGAATCATCTTCATTAAGGATTTTTGCTTTAGGGAATATTTCCAGCAAATATTTCTTTCGAAGTTCATCCCTGTCATAACTAAAAGAGACAGGTATTTCTTTCGGAGTTTCATATAAGAGTTCAAGGTTCTCGGAGTAATGAGTAAGTGTCATAAAAGCAAGGATAGCTTGTTCAGGTGTACCGTAAGCTGCAATACCGGCATTGTTAAAGACAGTCATACCAGCTCTCATACTTGCACCACCTAGCCAGGCTGCCATAATAGTCTTAGAAGTTTTTCCTGCGAGTTCAGTAATGGCTTGAGCAGTTTCTGTAGGTGCAGTCATTGCCTGGGGAGTTAAAAGTACCAAAACAGCATCCACATTTTCATCTTCAAGTACTATTTCAGTAGCTTTCGCAAATCGTTCAGGGGTAGCGTCCCCCAGAACATCAATAGGATTACCGTGCGACCAGAAAGGAGGGAGGTTTTCGTTCAGTTTCTGAGTTGTCGTCTCAGAAAGGTCTACCAGCTTTCCCCCCAAGGATATTAATGAGTCAGTGGCCATTACACCGGGACCACCTGCATTGGTAATAATAGCTAGGTTAGATCCTTTTGGGGCTCTTCTTCTACTAATAAGATCGGTAAAATCAAAAATATCCCCATAGTTGTATACCCTGGCAATACCTGCTCTTCTGAATACAGCATCATAAATTGAATCTTCAGAAGCCATAGCACCTGTATGTGAGGCTGCAGCAGCTGCTGATTCAGGGAACCGTCCTGATTTATATACTATAATAGGTTTTTTTCGGGCAAATGCACGGGCTGCTGACATAAATGAACGTGCATTAGAAATTGATTCTACATACAAGACAATGGACTTCGTATTCGGATCCTGCCCAAAGTAATCTATTAAATCTCCAAAGCTTACATCTATCGAATTGCCAATAGATACAAAATAGGAAAATCCAACATTATTTTCATAAGCCCAGTCGAGCAAAGAAGTACACAATGCGCCCGATTGAGAAATAAATGCAACATGTCCCATCTTTGGCATACCGGAGGCAAAACTAACATTCATGTTTAGTCCGGGTACTAAAATTCCAAGGCAGTTTGGTCCAATAATACGCATATCATGGAACTTAGCCTTTTCTTCTTTGACCTGTTCTTCAAGTTTTCTTCCCTCTTCACCAATTTCCTTAAAACCTGCTGACATAATAATCAAGCCCGGTATACTGGCTTCTCCGCATTCTCTGACCAACTGCGGCACTATTTTAGCTGCTGTCATGATAACAGCTAAATCCGGAGTTTTCGGAAGACTTTTTACATCGGGAAAACAAGGAATGCCCAGCACAGCCTCTCGTTTAGGGTTTACGGGATATACTACTCCACCAAAACCACCACCCACCAGGTTTTTTAAAGTTATTCCTCCCACACTCTTGGGATCGTTTGATACCCCAATGAGTGCAATCCTTTTGGGTCTGAATATACGATCAAGCTTTTTTATTGGCATTTTTAAGAATTTTTGTTGTATTTAACATTTCCTTGAATACTAAGTTAATCAATTGAAAATAATATCCTTACATTTAGGAGTAATGAGGGTTTGTCTAAGGAATACTGCAAGTGAAAACCAGCTGAAAAGGAACCAGGTCAATACCTTAGTTCATGAGAATGTAAAATTGTACAAGCAACAAGTATAAATAATTCAATTCTTCTTATTTACTGGCAGGTTTTACAACTATTGTTAATAATGTTCCAATCAATACAGCAATACCTGAAATAGTAAAAGCCAATGGAAAATTACCCAAATCACCCATTTTTCCGCCAAGAATTGGTCCTAAAATACCACCAACACCATAAGCAAGAAAAACAAAAGGATAGTTTTGGCCAACATTCTTGGCACCAAATGTATCAGCAGTTATAGTCGGGAACAAAGCAAAATTGCCTCCAAAATTAAATCCGATAAGAGCTGCGCCAAGATAAAGTAATACTTCATTTCCTGCCAGATAGGTGAAAAGAATTACAATAATACCTTGTGTGGCAGTCATTATGATAATCGAGGTTTTGCGACCCAGTGTATCACTCAATAAACCCCATACAATTCTACCCAGACCATTTGCAAGACTAAAGAACACAGCCATGGCAGTGCCTGCAATGGCACTTGCCTGTATGGCAGACATACCTGCATTCTGCAAAGCTTCCATGGGATATAATTTCATTAGGCCTATCGACATCAATCCTGCTCCTGCACTGAAAACAAAAGTCAGGAAGATGAGATAAAACTGTACTTTGCTTAGCATCTCGCTGCTTGTGAATTCAAGGGTTTTGCTATCATTTGCAGAAGCAGTTTGCGTGGCCTTGAATCCTTTTGGTCTCCATCCTGAAGGAGGGAATTTCATCCATAGTCCGCCAATGATCACCATTGCTGCAAAGGCTATTCCATAAATAACAAATGTTGTTGATAATCCCATGTTGCCGATCAGATTTCCCCATTGTCCTGCAAGTTTGACCCAAAGCATTGCACCGAATCCAAACCCTGCAACAGCCAATCCTGTGATCATCCCTTTCTTGTCAGGAAACCAGCGCATTCCAACAGCGATCGGAACTACATATGCAAATCCTATTCCTGCTCCACCTATCAGACCAATAAGCAACAACAATGCCCAAAAACTTGTTCCTCCAACCAGGCCAGCCAGCAGATAACCCAAACCAAGCACTATACCACCAATCCATGCAAGTTTCTGAGGTCCCCAGGTTGTAAGTTTTTTACCGGCAAATACCATAACAATTGCGAAAGAAGCCAGACCAATAGCAAAAACCCATTGTGTATTTTCTTTTGACCATCCGGCTTCCACAAGTGAAGGAGTGAAGACAGACCAGGCATATATAGCGCCAAGGGCAAGTTGAATAAGAATGGCACCAATAACGACCATCCCTCTGTAAATTGTTTTATTGTTTTCCATAGTATTAGACTAAAATATAGAAGTCAGAATAAGATTGA
>Ga0307432_1001652_pt1 | contig 13153 bp, 15 predicted proteins | sample SalMarWE160150MG_FD_202158 | JGI IMG/M metagenome (GOLD analysis project Ga0307432, IMG submission 202158) | Salt marsh sediment microbial communities from the Plum Island Ecosystem LTER, Massachusetts, United States - WE1603-150 | ecosystem: Environmental > Aquatic > Marine > Intertidal zone >...
AAGTGTGTGGACGGCTACGACTGAGGTAACCGACCAGCAAAAGGGGTGGGCTGGCTCTATTCTTGGCGCTATGGGTAGAGAGATTTATGTTGATGATGAGAAGTATATTGATATGGCGACGGCGGTAAGTGGTAGCGGTCCGGCTTACATTTTCCTCTTTGCCGAGGCACTGATTGAGGCGGCGAGGCATATTGGTCTGCCCCGTGATATGGCGCAGGAGCTGGTAGTGCAGACATTGCTGGGCTCGGGGCACTTTCTTCAGCAGTCGGGCAAAGAGCCTCTGGCGCTACGTAGAATGGTTACCTCCCCCGGTGGCACCACCGCTGAGGCTTTAGCCCGGTTGGAGAAGGGGAAGTTCACCGAGCTAGTTAAGCAGGCGGTTATTGCTGCCTATAATAAAGCCAAAAGGTTGGGGGAGTAGTAGCCCTCAATTATTCCTTCCCCCCCCATAGTAGATTTATTTCCTGGTTATTTGCAATTTTCCCTGAAAGTAATATAATTAGGAATAGTCAGAGATTTACTACTATTTGGGCTAAGGAGGGTATCATGAGAATTAAGAATATCTGGGGCGAGCCTAAATTCTTTGGCTCAGCTACGGTTGGGCCTAAAGGACAAATGGTCATACCGGTCAATGCTCGCAAAGAGTTAGGCATAGATACCGGAACTACACTCCTATTTTTTACCGGCCACGAAAGCAGAATGTTAGTATTACTCCCAGCTGATGTCATGGAGCACATGTTAGGCAGGATGAGTGAGCAGGTGTCCCGCTTTGAGAAGCTAGTAGAGGATTATAAGTCGAAAGCAGCCACGGGAGAGAAGGGGGATTAGTTAGGTGAAAAGCTGGCAAATTGTAACTGTTTTATTATTGTGCCTGACTTTGGCTGGCGCTGTGGCTTGTAGCCCATTTGGGGGTGGGGGTGATGAGGAAGAGGTTACCAGCCAAACGGTTGAGGTGGTGCGGGGCGATTTAATCATTAGCGTTAGCGGCAGCGGTAGTATAGGTGTTGCTAATGAAGTGAAGTTAGCCTTTGACGGCGGCGGTAAGGTAGACAAGATATATGTTGACGAGGGTGATGAGGTCAGCCAGGGTGAGGTGTTGGCTGAGTTAGTCCCAATTGATACTGAGGCTCTGGAGTTAGCCTTACTTAAAGCCGAAATAGCTTTACACCGAGCGGAATACAACCTGGATAAAGCTAAGCATCCATATACTGATGATGAGATTGAGAATGCCGAGGATGTTGTAGATGATGCCGAGGATTACCTGGATTTTGTTGGATACATGCTGGCATATGCTCTACAGCATGGTAGTGCGCAGGAGGTTCAACAATGGCAAACGGAACTATATCGTGCCGAGGCGAGTCTGGATGAAGCCGAGGATAGATTGGAGGCAATGTTATCTGCCCCTGATGAGGATGAGATAGAAATACTGGAAATGGAGGTAGATGCCGCTGAGCAGGCTCTGGATGAAGCCGAAAGTAAGCTAGAGATAGAAAATATCACCGCTCCCTTTGATGGAGTAGTGACCAGTGTTGATGTTGAGGAAGGGGACATTATCCCAGAGTCGGGTATGTCACAGGTAGCGATTGTTCGCTTAATTGACCCTACCAGTATGGAGTTAGGTGTGGACCTGGATGAGATAGATATTCCAGATGTAAAGTTGAACCAGAGAACCATTATTGAGGTAGATGCCTTACCCGATGTCCAGCTTGAGGGCAAGGTTATCTCCATTTCTCCTCTGCCGACAGTAGAGGCTGGTGTGGTGCTATATAATGTTAAAATTGGTTTTGATGTTCCGCAGGGTTCTGGACTTAAGGTTGGTATGAGTGCTACGGCTGATATTACAACTAATGAGCGAGGTGGTGTTTTGCTGGTGCCCGACCGGGCTATTAAGCAGGATAGCCAGGGCAATTCAATAGTTTGGGTTATGGTTGATGAACAGATTGAAGCGAGGCCGGTAGTTATCGGTATCAGCGACGGTTTTCAGACTGAGATTATAGACGGGCTTGATGAGGGAGAAATAGTGGCTATAGAAATACAAGCCGCGCCAGAACCGTCGGGTGGAGGGGGGTTTATTTTTCGTTAAGAAGCACTAAGATTATTGACTATTGAGGTTAAAGGCGTGATTGAGCTGGAAGACATTACCAAGGTTTACCGCATGGGGAAGGTAGAGGTCAATGCCCTCAGGGGGATAACTCTGTCTATCACTAAGGGAGAGATGGTGGCTATTATCGGTGCCTCGGGCTCAGGTAAATCAACCCTGCTAAATATAATAGGCTGCCTGGATAGACCTACTTCGGGTAAATATATCTTCGACGGGGCTGACGTTAGTCAGCTTAATGATAACCAGCTAGCTGAGATGAGAAGTAGAAAGTTTGGTTTTGTCTTTCAGGAGTATAACCTTTTATCCCGTGCCACTGCCTTATCCAATATAGAGCTTCCCCTTATCTATGGCGGTAGTGGTCACAAGCCCCAGCGGGCTATGGAAGCACTGGAGAGGGTAGGGTTGGGGGCAAGGGCTAAGCATAAACCCACCGAGTTATCAGGCGGTGAGCAGCAGCGGGTGGCTATAGCCCGGGCACTGGTCAATAATCCAGCCCTCATTCTGGCTGATGAGCCTACTGGCAATCTTGATAGTAAGACGACTACTGAGATTATATCTATGTTTCGACAGCTTAATCAAGAGGGCATAACTGTAGTCATGGTTACCCATGAGGCAGATATAGCCTCTCAAGCCCAGCGCATCATCCGCCTTCATGACGGGGAGATTGTCAGCCAGTGAAGTTTATAGACTTTTTGGCTACTGCCCTAAGGTCACTGTTGGCCAATAAACTGCGTTCCTCATTAACCATGCTGGGCATGATAATCGGGGTGGGGGCGGTAATAGGACTTATGTCGGTGGGTAGGGGCGCCGAAGCTATGATTACCTCTACCTTTGAAGAGCTAGGCACCAATGCTATCTATGTTATCCCTAGTTCGCCGGGGGCGGGGGTAGCTGGGCTAGGTGGGGGTGCTCCTACTCTTAGTTTGGATGATGCCGAGGCTTTGGCTAATCCGGCTTATGTTCCTTCGGCAGTAGCCGTAGCCCCGATGAGCACTAACTATGCTGAAGTGATAGCTGGTAACGAAAGTGCCGTTACATCAATAACTGGCGCTACTCCTGAATATCAGGGTGCGTTAAATTATTCTCTAGCCTCAGGTCAATTTATTTCCGAGAGGAATGTGGCCCATAGAGATACGGTAGCGGTGCTGGGGGATAAAGTGGCTGAAGACCTGTTTGGTTCTGACGACCCTTTAGGACAAAAGGTTAAGATAAAGGAACGTCGGTTTACCGTTATCGGGGTTCTGGAGGCTAAGGGTGGGGCGTTTATGGGAGTTAGCCAGGATGAGCTGGTTGTGGTACCAATAACTACCTTTCAGACCCGGCTATTTACCCAGCGCACGGCTGGGGGCGAAGATGCTGTTCAGACAATTGTGGTTCAGGTAGCCAGTGCTGAGGCGATAGACGGGGCGATTTATAATATTGAGGATGTTTTAAGGCAGCGCCATCGGTTAGCCGCTGGGGAGGAGGATGACTTTGCCGTCATCAGCCAAGAGCAGATAGTTGGCATGCTCCAGCAGGTAACCGGGGTATTTACCATATTTCTGGGAGCTATTGCCGGTATTTCCCTACTCGTGGCTGGTATAGGTATTATGAATATTATGCTGGTTTCGGTAACCGAGCGCACTAGGGAGATAGGCATTCGTAAGGCGGTAGGAGCTAAACGGAGGGACATTTTAGGCCAGTTCCTGATGGAAGCGGCGATGCTTAGCCTGACTGGGGGTGGCATAGGTATAGCTGGTGGCTGGATTATGTCACGCCTTATTTCTCGAATAGATATCGGTGGGCAGGCGATACCGTCTGTGGTATCGCCAGATATTGTAATTTTGGCTATATCGGTCTCAATTTTTATTGGTCTTGTCTCTGGGATATACCCGGCACTTAGAGCCGCCAGGCTAAATCCCATTGATGCTCTCCACTATGGATGACCCAAATAGGGTAGATTGAAGGGGCAGAGCCCCTTCAAAACCAATACTTCCCCCTCTCCTTTGAAGGAGAGGGGGATTAAGGGGGTGAGGTAGTTAAACAATCGCTATGAGTTGGCTTGATATAGTTATTATAGTGGGTGTAGGTGTTACTACCTTCATTGGGGTGAAGAAGGGGGTTATAAAGATAGCATTAACCCTGGCTGGCTTAATCGTGAGTATAGTCCTGGCTGGGCGTTACTATGCTCCCTTTTCCCAGCAGCTAACGCTTATTTCCTCACCTGGCTTGGCTAAGGTGGCTGCCTTTGCCATCATATTTATTGGCGTGATGGTAATTGCTACTGTGCTTGCCCGCTTACTCAAGTGGGCGGCTTCGGCGATAATGCTGGGTTGGGTCAATCGTCTTGGTGGCGGTATTTTAGGTTTTATCGTAGGAGCTATGTTCTGTGGTGCCTTTTTAGCGATGTGGGTCAAATTTCTCGGTATGACGGGAGCTATTGCTCAATCAACCATAGCGCCTATACTATTAGACCAGTTCCCCAGAGTGCTGGCTCTGCTGCCCAAGGAGTTTGGGGCAATACGTGCCTTCTTTCAATAATTGGTTTTAGTTCTAGTAGGTTCCTGGGGCAGGCTCCTCACCCGGGTGCGACTTACGCCATTTCTCCAGAAGCTGCTCTTTAGCCTCGGGATGCTCAGGGTCGGGTATGCAGCAGTTGTCTATGGGGCAGACTTCAGCGCACTGGGATGATTCATGGCTACCAACACACTCGGTGCACTTATCTGGGTCAATCACATAGATTGTCTCCCCCTCGCTAATTGCCTCATTGGGGCATTCCGGTTCACAGGCTCCGCAACTAATACACTCATCCGTAATCTTGTATGCCATATATCCCTCCTCACTTTACTCCTTAAGGAATTAATTTGTTTTGGTGTGATGCTCCGTGTTGGTCAACAATGTCTACATTTTGCTTTGAACCTTCTTTCTTAGAGCTGCAGCCACGTGTTTAGGGACAAGGTCATCAACGATAGCGCCCAAGCTGGCGGCTTCCTTGAGCAGGCTGGAGCTAAGGAATTGATATTTCAGGTCTGACATTAGACAAACCAGTTCTATCTGAGGGGACAACTTTTTGTTCATCATTGCCAAATCGAATTCCCTCTCAAAGTCGGCACTCATTCTCAGCCCGCGCACTATAACTTGTGCCTTTGCCTTCTTGGCAAAGTCAACAGTCAGCCCGGTAAAAACTCTTACCTCAACATTGGGCAGGGTGGCTGTGGCTTGCTTTACCAGTTCGGCTCTCTCGTTAGCGGTGAAGAGAAGGTCTTTGTCCGGGGTATCATAGACCCCAATAATTAGCTTTTCAAAGAGCTTGGTGGCTCGGGTAATAATATCAAGGTGCCCGTTAGTTATGGGGTCGAAACTGCCTGGGTAGATAGCAATGGTCAAGGTGTGCCCTCCTTTTGGTATATTGCAATGCAACTATCCCCGTGGCGGCGCTCTTTAATGAGATTTAATGTAGCATAGGTTGAATCTAAGGGATGGTGGGGGGAATGGGTTACCACTACAATTGAGTTTGTCCCAACCAATTTGGAGGTTGCCAGTTGCGCCACCAGGTTGCCTATAGAGGGGTTAGAATAGGGCGGGTCCATCAGTATAATGCTATACTCCTTATCAAGAAAGGAAAGTGCTTTGGCTACACCGCAGCAATAAATATGAGCCTGGGCGGCCAGCCTTGTTTTTTCTAGGTTTTGCTTAATTATATCACAACATCGCGGCTCATGCTCAACAAAGTCAACCCAGTCTGCGCCTCGGCTTAACGCCTCTATGCCTAAGGCTCCGCTGCCAGCGAATAAATCAAGTACCCGTGTCCAGTTGCCGGTAATGGTTTCCAGGATAGAAAAAATCGCGCCTCGGACTAAATCTGTCGCCGGACGAGTAGTAGTCCCCTTGGGTACTTTAAGTCGGTGTCCTTTTGCTTTACCTGCGATAACCCGCATTCTTGTTGGCTGCTCTAGATATATTATATCAGATAAATTATCAAAAGTTGATTGTAACCTCGATGGGGAAGTCATTATGCCGTAACCAGTTCTGCCTCCTTTTTTACCTTGGTGAAATCAGCCAGTGTATTCTGGGGACATACCTCAATACATTTAAGGCAAAGGGTGCACTTCTCCTGGTTAAATTCGGGTAGAGCCGTCTCCTTATTCCACTCTATAGCTTCGTCTTCACAAGCCTTGAAGCACTTTCGGCAGTGGATACAGCCGAAGTCACACTTCTCCCTCCCCGGAATATCCCTTAACGGCTTATAGTTACAGAGAAAGGCAATCTTGGTTCCGGCTGGAACCAGCTCAATGAGGTTCAGCGGGCACTCGGTGACGCAAAGTCCACAACCATTACACTTCTCGGTATCAACAATAGCCACATTCTTCTCTGGGTCTATGAATATTGCACCCTGCTGGGGACATACCTCCACGCAGTCACCGAGACCCAGGCAGGCGTATGGGCATTTCCTATACCCACTGAGGAGTTGTGCCGCTGCTTTACATGTCTCAACTCCGGAGTAATTGTATATAGTCTCTGAGTTGCCATTACAGTGGACGAGGGCCTTTTTGCTCATCGCTGACGCATCTAGGGTTATTCCGAGAGCCTTCTCTAGGCGCTCCAAACTCTCAGGGTCTTGCAGCACCACAGTGCACGGCGTCTTGGTTATTAAGTCTGGGTCTGCTGCCAGCGCCTGGGCATAGGCAAAGCAGCCGGGACGGCCACAAGCGCCACAGTTCATCCCGGGCAGGATGGCATTTATCTCCTCCGTTTTCTCAAGCCCTTTTACCTTTTGTGGCACCTTGATGTAGACAAAGTATATTATTAACCCGCAAGCTAATCCGATAGCGATGAGTATACCTATAATCATCTTCCCTTTATTCCCCCCACTTATATTATAATATTTATTATATCATCCCTCCAAATCCAAGGAAGGCAAGGCCAAGAAGGGCAGCAATTATAAAGGCGATGGGTAGTCCCTTCATTGACTTGGGGATATTGGCCATTTCTAGCTTCTCCCGTATGCCTGACATCATGGCTAAGACGAGGGTAAAGCCTAAGCCACCACCGAGGGCGGCAACTATACTACCAGTGAGAGAATAATCCTGGGTTACGTTTATCAGGGTGATGCCGAGCACGGCGCAGTTGGTGGTAATAAGGGGTAGGTATATGCCAAAGGAAAAATAAAGCCCCAGGTTCGTTTTCTTGATGAACAGCTCTATAATCTGGACCAGCGTGGCTATCACCAGTATAAAGATAACGATATACATATACTCAATGTCAAAGGGAATAAGGATACGCTGGTAGATGAGCCAGGTGGCCAGTGAGGCAATAGACATTACGAAGGTGACGGCTATCCCCATACTGATAGCACTATTTAATTGCTTGGAGACGCCGAAGAAGGGACAGAGACCCAGGAACCTCACCAGGATGAAGTTGTTGATGAGAACCATACCGAGGAATATGGCAATGAGTTCAGTCACCCTTCATCACCCCCTTCCAGCGGAATATGGCCATGATTAGCCCGATGACCAGGAACGCCCCGTACGGTAGCACAAAGATAGCCATAGGGTGTTCTCCTAGGACAGGTAGGGTGCCAAAATCAAAACCGAATACCGTTAGATTGCCGGTCCCCAGCACTTGCCTTATAAACGATATCATAAGCAGGGCTAGCATAAAGCCAATGGTAATCCCCAGGGCATCAGCAATGGAGTGTAATACTGGGTTCTTGGAGGCAAAAGCCTCGGCTCGGCCGAGTATTATACAGTTTACTACTACCAGTGGCAGAAATATGCCTAAGGATTCGTAGGTATCCGGAAGGTAGGCGTGGAATATTAGATTCACTGCGGTAACCAGGGTGGCAATTATGACGATAAATATGGGAATCCTCATTATGTTGGGGACAATTTTCCTGATAGCGGCTATTATTATGTTCGCTCCCAGAAGGACAATGAGCACTGCCAGGGTCATACCCAGGGCGTTGTCAATCGAGGTGCTGATGGCCAATGTCGGGCATAAACCTAGGGCAAGGACAAAAACGGGGTTTGAGAGAATTAGTCCCTTGGCAAACTCTTTGCCGAATTTACCCATTTACCCTCCTTCCTCACTGTCCTTCAGCAGTTTAACCTTTTCCATAGCTTCGGTTCTAACGGCGTCAACCACCGCCGAGGAACTTATCGTTGACCCGGTTATGGCGTCTATCTGTCCACCATCCCGGCTTAGAGCCACGTCGGCAATATTTAGCCCCCTGAACATATCGGTAAAAGAACTCTCAGCTATTCTACTGCCCAGCCCCGGCGTCTCCTTGTGAGAGATTATGGTTATCCCTTTTATCGTCGTCTCATCCTCGAGTCCGACCAGGATATTAATATCGCCTCCGTATCCCTTCCCTATAGCGATAAAGGCATAGCCAACCTTATCACTGTTTGAGTATATTATGTATATATCATCCTTAAACTCATATCGGCTCATTTCGGGGAACATCGCCGAGAGCATATTCTGCACTTTTTCTTCCTCTTGGGCTTCAATCCTGTCCCGGGTAAGGCTGTCAACATAGGTAAGCAGGCTGACACATACTGCCACCACTATGGTAAGCAGGATTATGGGGAAAGCATTTTTCAAAGTGCTTTTAGCCGCCACGTGCCACCTTCTTTACCAGCCCGTAAGGCCTAACCTTAATAAAGCGGTCAATAAGGGGGGTAATGGCGTTCATAAACAGGATGGAGTAACAAACCCCCTCGGGCATACCGCCGAAGTGTCTTATCATTACGGTTAATACTCCAAGAGCCACAGCAAATACTATTTTCCCCCGGTTGGTAAGAGGCGAGGTTACATAGTCGGTGGCCATAAAGAAGGCGCCGAGCATGAGTCCCCCGGACAGGATGTAAAATAGAGGGTCCTGACCTAAGGCGGCCGCCATTAAGGCGACCATTCCGATGTAAACTGCCGGGATTCTCCAGTTTATTATACCGCGAGCCAAAAGGAAGATGCCGCCAATTATTATAAGGAGGGCTGAAGTCTCGCCCAGCGAGCCAGCAGTGTTGCCCATGAACATCGCCTGGTATAGTGATAGTTTGTCAGCCTGCCAGACAAAACTCTCACTTAGGGGGGTGGCAGAGGTTATCGCATCAGCAGTAAAGCCCATCGGCTTTACCCACGTCGTCATCTGCATCGAGAAGCTGACGGACATAAAAGCCCGGCCGCCCAGGGCGGGATTAAATATGTTGTGCCCCAGACCACCGAAAGCCTCCTTGACAATACCAATGGCGAATATAGAGCCTATTGCCGCCATCCACAAGGGTATTGTCGGCGGCAGGACTAAGCCCAGCAGAATGCCGGTGACCACAGCGCTCCCGTCCATAACAAAGGCTCGGTTCCTTAATCTCTTGCATACATACTCGGTTACCACCGCTGCCGCCACGCTCACACCAATCACCGACAGCGCACGATAACCAAAGAAATATATTGCCGCTCCGGTGGGAAACATAAGGGCAATCACTACCCGATACATTATCTTGCTCACGGAGAGCCCTTTCCACAGGTGTGGGCCAGGTGAGACTAAGAATTTCCTCTCTGGTATCACTTCTTGACTGCCCTCTTAGCCAGTTCTCTCTTGGCTACCTTTATGTACTGCACTATCGGTATGTTTGCCGGGCATGTGTAAGCGCAAGCTCCGCACTCAAAGCAGTCATCAATATAAGCCTGTTGGCACTCATCGTACCTGCCTGCCTTGGCATACCTAGCCAGCAGGGTAGGCATGAGATACGTGGGACAAACCTCTATGCACTTGCCACAGCTTATACAGTCCTGCTCTCTTATTGGTGTGCTTTCTTTTACAATTATGCCGTTGGTTCCTTTAATCACAGGGAAATCAAGGTCAAACTGGGAGAACCCCATCATCGGCCCGCCAAGGATGACCTCGTTGGCTTTGCCGTCTATCCCTCCACAGTAATCTATCAGACTCCTTAGCGGGGTGCCGAACCTGACCAGAAGATTCTTCGGATTCTTAACCGCACCGGTGACGGTTACCACTCTCTCGACAAAGGGTTTGCCTTCAACGACAGCATCGTGAATTGCCTTAGCGGTACTTACATTGTGGACGACCACACCAACATGCAGTGGCAGCCCACCGATGGGAACTTCCCTGCCCAATATCATTTTGGTCAGAATTTTTTCCGCACCCATCGGGTATTTTGATTTTAGAGGAATTATCTTAAAATCCTCTTTGAACCCCATGGCCACTATTAGCTCCTCCATGTGGTCTATGGCATCTTCCTTGTTATCCTCAATGGCGATATAGATACTATCTGGAGAGAGCACCTTCTTTATGATGTTTAGTCCCGAGAGCACCTTCTCCCCATATTCAAGCATTACCCTGTGGTCTGAGGTTATATAGGGCTCGCACTCGCAGCCGTTCAGAATGACAGTGTCTATCCTGACGTCCTTAGGTGGTGATAGCTTAACATGGGTGGGAAAGGCGGCTCCGCCAAGCCCAACTAAACCAGCGCCTCTTACCCTGTCTAAAATCTCCTTCACCGAAAGCGCTTCAGGGTTCTGGGGTGGTTCAAGTTTTACCCATTCATCTGCCCCATCAGAGGTTACCACCAAAGCCTCTACTAGCTGGGCGGTTGGGGGGTTTACCACCATAGTGGTGCCGGATATCTCACCGGATATTGTGGCGTGAACGGGAGCATTGACAAACTTGTCGGAATCACCTATCTTCTGGCCGGTCAGCACTTTATCTCCCTTGTTGACCACAGCTTCACACGGTGCCCCGATATTCTGGTGCAGAGGGATGATTACCTTTTCCGGTAATGGTGCCGGCTCAATCTGGTTTTTGGCGGTAAGCTTACTCTCGGGCACTTTCACTCCATATGGCGTGCCCTTCTTTTTGAGCCTGATGCCCAAGTTTTTCATCTCACTGCCTTTCGCTTAGATACGTAGATAATCCCGAAGAGCGATGTATTATCCTGTCGGTATCTACTATGAGACACTCCACATCATCCAGCGATTCAACCAACTCCAAGCCGTCATCAGGACCCATGACAAAAACGCCGGTAGCCAGGGCGTCAGCCTGGGTGCAGTTTTCGGCTATTATGGTGACGCTGATGCACTCCTGGGCTGAATAGCCCGTCTTGGGGTTGATTATGTGACCGGCTTCCTTCTCCGGGTCAAAGTATCGCTCGTAATTCCCCGATGTAGCTACGGCTTTATCCGAAAAACTGAAGGCGGCGAGGCACTGGCTGGTGTCATCGGGGTTGACCAGGGCAACATTCCATGGCTCTCGGTTTGGCTTGGAACCTAACGTGCCCATGTCGCCACCGGCATTCACCAATGCGTGTTTGATGCCCATACTACTGATGACTTCTAACGCCTCATCTACGGCGTAGCCTTTGGCGATTCCACCGAGGGTGATTTTCATTCCCTCTACCGTGAAGTATATCCGGTTACCCTCGATACCTATCTTATCCCAACCGGTGAGCCCCAGCGTCTGGTTTATCCTGCTCTGCTGGACCTCCTCGCTCTCCTTCCATAAGCCACCCGCCCACAGGTCTAATAACGGTTGAATGGTTATATCGAAACAACCGTCAGTCATTTGACTGTAATCCAGGGACATAGTTAGCAGTAGCAAAAGGTCATCGGAGGCTGTGTCCAGATGCCCATCCCGGTTAAGTTGGAATGCCTGGCTTTGTTCATCAAATATTGAGGCTACGCTCTCTATTTCTTCCATTCGGGCAAAGGCAGCACTTATCGTCTCTTCCGCAGTTTCCTCATCCGAGTAAACAGTAATGGTGACGAAGGTACCCATCATATCGCGGGTCTCTTCGAACTTCATCAGGGGCTTGCTGGCACAACTGGTGGCTCCAAGGGCTACAGTGAGGAGTATTAAAAGACCGGCTATAACCTGGTGAGACTTCTTCATATATCCTGCTACTAGCCTTTCGCTGGTATATGCCAATCAAAATAAAGCGCCTATAGCTTTTGGGGGAAGGCTATAAACGCTCAAGGTTTGACTCTTGCTATTTTCACAGCACCTCGCTATTTTAACAAAAAACGATGTGGAATGCTACAGGTTTACTACTTTTAGTAGGTGATTTTTTCCAGCGGCGGGAAAGGGTGTCTATTGAGATTGTTTAGCAACCTATCCCCCTAACCCCCTTATGCAAGGACTTCATCTACCTCTTTCAGGGAAGGGGGGAGTGTAGGTAAGAGAGGGGCTTCGCCCCTCTCTAAAATCTCTTCCCTCTCTCTATATTAAAAGGGGAAGCCCGAAGGGGCGTTAGCCCCTTCGAAAACTATAGTTCCCCTTCCCCTTATCAAGGGGAAGGGGATAAAGGGGATAGGGTTTCCAAATAAAAACCTAAAGGGGGTGAGGTTAATAAACAACCTCTTATTATGTCTATTTACTATTTACTCAGTTGGTGTTGTATAATGAAGCTGGTATTTATTAGGCAAGCCGGTAAGGTGGATTGGGAGGTAGATAGCCGGTGAATAGAACCCGGGGCTTTATTAATTTGAATAGATTTAGGTCGGGTCAGGCTATCAAAAGGCTGAGTAAGTCGTTATATAGTAAGAGTGGAAATAAACGGAGGAAAGCGAAGGGTAAGAATGGATAAACACCGCCGTACCCTATACGCCTTGCTGGGGATTGGTATTGCTGCACTTTGTGTTGGCTTAGTCTTTTTATTTACTCACTTCGGCTGAAGGTGAGATAAATGGAGGTATCAAATGCCGAAAAAGTTATCATCTAAGCAATCTTTCCTGCTGCTGTATCTATTGACTGGAGCTGGTATTCTCACTCCCTTTTTGCTCATGAACCTTGATGTCCTGGGATTACTATATGGCCTGCCTTTGTTTCTATTGCCCTTCCCTATCATTATTGCTACTTTCTTTGTTATAGTAGCTATACCGAGTGCTCGAATTGCTCTTGCCAGGCTTGAAATACCGGAAAAGTATTCGCCTAAGCATTTCTTGCTACTGTTGTGGCTATCGGCTCAAGCCTTTCTTCTAGGTATCGCATTGCACGCTGCCATTTATGCTCTGTTTATTCTCTGTTTTGGCTGGGGGTTTTGGGGTCAAGGTGATGAACCT
>Ga0307432_1001657_pt1 | contig 13130 bp, 9 predicted proteins | sample SalMarWE160150MG_FD_202158 | JGI IMG/M metagenome (GOLD analysis project Ga0307432, IMG submission 202158) | Salt marsh sediment microbial communities from the Plum Island Ecosystem LTER, Massachusetts, United States - WE1603-150 | ecosystem: Environmental > Aquatic > Marine > Intertidal zone >...
CCCGCGAGGCACTGGCCATCGAGGTGGAGCGAAGCATCACCAGCCGGGAGGTGATCGAGACGCTGCGGTATCTCTTCGAGGTGCGTGGGACGCCGAAGCACATCCGCAGTGACAATGGTCCGGAGTTTATCGCCCAGGCGTTGCGGAACTGGCTGGAAGTGTCATGCGTTGGCACACTCTACATCGAGCCGGGCGCGCCCTGGGAGAACGGCTACAACGAGTCGTTCAACAGCCGATTTCGCGATGAGTTGCTCAACGGAGAGCTGTTCACGAGTTTGAAGGAAGCGAAGGTGGTAACGGAGGACTATCGGTTGGAGTATAATCATCGCCGGCCGCACAGCAGCCTGGGGTACCGCCCTCCGGCCGCTTTCGCGGCCTCGTGTCGGGCGGGCTGCGCTGCGCTACGCCGGGGCTCCGCTCCGCCCGCCCGACGGGACGAAACGTCATCGACTCTCGTAGCGACTGGTACATAAATCGAGGGCAGGTCACTCTCAATAAGAACTGCCGAAGGCCAATCACCTGCTTGATGAACCCATTTGGTGTTTCCGCCAAATGGGCGTGTTTGGAATACGCCTTTTTCCCGGACTCCGTCTTCAACCTGGCGGCCACCTCTTGCCGCGCCGCCTCATGCTGATCATGCGACACCGTCCGTCGCTTCGAGTTGCCAGCCAGGCAATCTGCCGCTAACCCGCAGCACGCGCACGAGTGACACTTGTAAACCCGGTATTTCGATGCCTCGCATGTGTCACGATCCTGCGTCTTGACGGAATCAAACTCCAACGCGCGACCGAGCGGGCAATAGTAGCAGTCCTTCGCGGCATCATATATGAACGCCGAACGGTCCAACTTCCCCGTCTGAGCCCGGCTGGGATGACGTCGTGGCCCTGACGATACCGCCGTTTTTCTATTTCAATGTGAAGTAGGTCTGCGAAGAATCATCACTCCCGCAAGACTGGGAGTTACGGTCCGCCTGTCACGGGCTAATGAATCCCATCATCCCCCCGTGTTCATCATCTTTATGCCGTAGTCCCCCTTTCGCTCTCCTGGGTGGAGCCCCCAACCCTCCTTTAATTCAAGCGTCCATCCATCTCCTGTCAGTGGACGAGCGCTCGGGTCGCCTGGTGCCGGGACTGTGACTTGTGATCGAAACCATCCTTTCTCGGTCAACAAGGCGCCGCGGGTGACAGTCAGCGTTCCCCAAAGGTCGTTAATCGTTATCGCCTTATGGACGGTTCCAAGTTCGTCCAACGGTTGGAGCCCGCCCGGGTCGAACTGCAGCTTCGCCATCCGGAGTGGAATCACAAGAACCGGATTGTCGACAAAGCGTTTTCGATACTCCGCCAGAGTCATCTTGTGCAGATCGTTGCGCTTGGCTTCTACGGCGATGAGTTGGTCGGCATCATATGCGTTTGCGCGTTGATGCGCCATTGCTTCAAGATCACCGCTCGGTGAAATTCCCATGGCCTCCTTGAGTAACTGCCCGAGGTCATCACGCCCACGGAGGTTCTTGCGCCAGTCGGGCTTCGCCTTGTCCAATAAGTAGCCATAGGCCGGGCCGGAGGCATATGCGAAAGACCGGATAAACGATTCATATTCGGTGCCACGCCGCAGATTCATGAGCGTTCGCGCGAAAGCCATCCTGTCCGAATCGGTTGACAGCCGGATACCGGAATACTCAGCCAATCCCTCATGCATCTCCAAAGCCCGTTCTTCCGCAGCGGCCTTTGGAAACAGCGACCTTCTATAGGCCCGGAAGCAGAGTGCATCCTCGATGGCACGACGACGTTCCGTATCAAGATGTTTGAGGGCCTCAATCAAGGCGCGCCATTCCAACTGCAGCCAGGTGCGACCATCGCGTTCATTGAGATGCCCGTTGCCGGGGCTCGCCGCAGAGAATCCGAGCCTCTCCTGGATACGGTGCCACATTTCATGGGCCATGAGGCACAGCCGATTGCCCTTCATGGTCGGCAGCGGCCAGGTCATCATCGACCATTCGACGCCTGCCCAGAGAATGACAGAATTGCCGATCGGCTCACCCGGTGACAGTGTTCCCACATAGACATCTCCCTTCCTAACAAGATTGCCCTCGCGATCGGCCTGGTTGGCCACAACCGATCGCGAATTCGGTTCAACGAACATCATCGGGCCGTAGACCTCGAGCCCCCACATCCGTCCTCCGTCCCGATCGGATAGTGCCTTCGCCTCTTGGAAGTACTGCCGGGCGAGATTCGGATCGATTGGAGACTCCCCAAGGACGATCGCACTTTGAAGTATGAAGACCGCGACAGACAATAGGAGACAACGCAAAAACCGTGTTAGAGGAATTATCATACTATGTCCTTTCGCACTTTGACGATGACCATACCCGCTCCGACCAATCCGGCTTACGGTTCAACGCGCCGGACGTAATAGATCGTGCCGGCGACGAAAGCGGCAATCCCCAGCACTACGGACAGCAGCCTGTACCACGAGCCAAGGTCAAACGCACGCGGTTCGAAGATATAATCGATGCCCATCAGAACACAAAGAAGAGCAATCGGCGCAGCGATGCCAACACCGGTCGCTATTGCGTGGCTGGGTGCGAAGGTTGAAGCACACCAGGCCGCACCGAAAAGGAGGATGGCCGTGGTCGTCAGGACCGGAATCATCGAACCTCGGAATATGATCAGATCCTCCGAAACGGTCCCTGTGAGCGGCGCGATGCCATAGGCGATTGCCAGATCAACCGACCAGATGAATAGCCCAGCGCCAATGGTCACTATGGCTTTGCTTGCGATGATGGTCCAACGAGACGGCGGCAAATATGCCAGGAACTCGGCGGATCGATCCGCTCGCTCCGCCGCCACAGCGCACCCGCCAAGCATCACGACCGTTAACAACTGGAAGGCGAGACCAAACGAACCGTTCATAACCAACGTATCAGGCCAAGGCCAAACCGTTTCATTGAAACGCACATCAAAGTATATCTTGACTGCCGCAAAGGCTATGGTCAGTCCGATTAGACATACAAATCCGTAGCCCAACACGATTACATTGATGCGGAAGTCTTTCCAGATTAATGTCCTCATACCAACGCCCTCTGCCCCTTGATGTAGTCTTTGAACACGTCCTCGAGCCCCAGATCGGTTACCTCGACACTCTCCACAGGGTACTTGTTTTGTAGGAATTCCACCGAAGCCGGCGAGTAGCCGCGAACCGTCAGTTGCCACTCACGATGTTGGAATCGCTGCCAGATCGTCCCGTCGGGAGGCTCACTGGGTGAGCAGCCGTCCCGCAAAACAATCCGAATACGCTTGGTCCCGGTGAGCAACTCGTCCGCCGCACAATCAACCAGCAGACGACCCTCGTGTATGATGCCGACCCTGTCCGCCAGACGTTGCACGTCACTGAGGGTGTGGCTGGAAAACATCACCGTCTTCTGTCGCTCGCAGATCGTACGCAGAACGCCGTCCAGGAATTCCTCGCGGATCAGTGGATCAAGCCCTGATGTCGGCTCGTCGAGGATAAGAAGCTCCGGCTCATGCGCTACCGCAATCAGCAACGCAAGCTTGGCCACCATGCCCTTCGAGAGGTGTTTGACTTTCTTCCTCTCATCAAGCTCGAAGAGCGCAAGGAGTTCTTTGCAAAGCTTGTCGTTCCACGTCTCGTAGAGTGAACCGCAGAAACCGACGACGTCGCTTACGCGCATCCAGCGATAGATGAAATGCAGCTCCGGGACGTACCCGATGCGTTGCTTCACCTTCTCAGCGCGATTGGCCACATCAAAACCCAACAGACGCGCCTGACCGGACGTCCTGCGTAGAACACCCATGAGCATCTTGATCGTCGTACTTTTTCCCGCACCGTTGGGCCCAATGAAGCCGAAGACGCATCCCGGCGGAATCTGTAGTGTCAGATCATCTACAGCCGCTTTATCGCCGAACCGTTTGGTCAATCCGGCCGTTTCGATCGCGAAGTCGAACGGTGTGTTGACAGTCATTACTTGCCGCTCCGTTCCGTGTTAACGTCCTTCCAGGCCTTACCGAACGTGGCCCGGATGTGCATGGCCGGCATGTTGGCCGCGTGTCCAGCCCGGATGCCCTGGCCGAAGGCTGAGTAGACGGCTTGCTCGGATTTCGTCTGGGCCGATGTGGTTCCGTTCCTGGTCACGAACATCCCCAGCCCCTTGCGGGCCTCGATCAATCCCTCGCGTTCAAGCTCCTCATAGGCCCGCTGGACCGTGTTCGGATTGACCGTCAGGTCCAAAGCCATCGCTCGCAGCGAAGGAATCATCTCCCCCGGCCGATACACACCGGCCGCTACCGCGCTGCGGATGTAATCGCCGATCTGCTGATAGATGGGCACGGGACTGTTCGGATCGATACCCACGACACCACACCTCCGGTTGCCGCCGGGAAGAGGCCCAAAGCACCATCGGATCACACTACTGCACTAGCACACTAATACAGTATAGCACGTACTCATGGGCATGTCAAATGGCCTGAGCCCGCCCCGACCAGAACCGCGACTGCCGATTGCAGATTGGGGATTGCGGATTGATCAGAACCACGACCAACAAAACCGAGCCGCGACCGTGAGGGAGCGGACAAGCCTCCGCAGCGCCGTGCGCGTTTCCGATCCGGATCGGCGATTCCAGCAGGTGATTCGTACCTCCGCTGATTTTGTCACGAATCCCACTGAGTACCAATTGAGTGCATCCCATTTCGGGTGGCATGGGCAAGAATCTGAGCTCATCATCAATGGTTCAGATTCTTGCCCGTGCCCTTCTTGAGCCCAGCAATGCACGGGCAAGCTTCGATCGTTCCTCACTTCGCTTGTCCATGCCACCCGCCGACATAACCAAGCCGCCCTTGACTCGACGCGCCGGGTGCCATGGACAAGCGGCAGCTTGCCCGTGGTCATCGGAAAGCATACGCACGGGCAAACAAGTTTGCCCATGCCACCCACTCGACAACACAATCACACCCCTTTTTGGTATGCATCCGGACCAATTCCCGTCCCGGCCTTGACACTTATGTCGAATACACGGCATACTCCAGTGGCACTTGACACCACCGGAGGCAAGTCCATGGCAGTACCGGGCAGTGAAGAGCGTCCGTTCGTTGGCCGGTCAGATGAGCTCAAGCAGTTCGACAAGGTCCTCGCATCGCCCAAGGGCCATGCCGTCATCGTTACCGGCCAGGCCGGAATGGGCAAGACCTGGCTGGTGGACAAGATGGCAAGGACATCGGCCAAGCACCCCGGCTTGACCTGCGATCACGTTCGCTTCGAAGTGGCCGAGTCAGACACACCCGATCAGCTAATGGAGCTAATGATCGATCGCGCCTTCAATGTAGCGGGCCTGGAAGAACGCTCGTTCGAGAAGACTGAACGACGCATGAGGCAACGGCTAGCCTTGCTCAAGCTTCTTCCGAAAGGTGACGCACTCGGTGATCTCCTTCAATCGCTCCGTCGGGATCAGAAGAAGAACGCCCGTGATCAACTCCTGGAAAAGCTCAACCTCATCTCAGTTCGAATGGACAAGAACGCGCGTGCGGTCTTTGTGATCGACTCTGACAAACACATGTCCCGAGGTAGTGCGGATGCGTGGCGACAGGTTGTGAAGAACCTGCCACACAGAATAAAGTTCATCTTCGCTCAGCGTCCTGAAGATGTTCTAGCCTCCGATCATGAATTCATGACGCTTAAGAATGTCGTGCGCATTCCCAAAGACGACCTGGGAGTGCTCGGTGAGCAGGCCATCGACGATCTGCTGAGCATTCGTCGAGACGATCTGCCCGTGCCCGTTTCCGATGCAAAGAAGGCCATCGCCCAGTACAAGGGGCATCCCTACGCCATCCAAGCCGCACTCGATCTTATCGCGGACGGGGTATCTTTGGAAGACCTGCCGCCCGACCCGCCTCCACGGGAAATCGCCAGGATGCAGTGGGATCACCTGTGCAATGAGCATAAGGAAAAGGCGATCGAGTTGTTCAGGGCATATGCACTTCTCGAGTTCGCAGTCCCGGACGAGGTCGTCGAGGCCGTCAGCGGGCTTTCGTCGGCGGCGCGACAGGCCCTTTTGGCCAATGCCTACCTGTCCGGCCTGCTATGGAAAGAGGCGGAGGGGCGGAAGATATACCACAACCTGCTGGCTGATTACATTCGCGGCCAGGTTTCCGGCGCGGATGCCAAAGTTTATCACCGCCGGGCTGTTGACATCTACCGCAAGCGGCTGACGGCTGACGTCAAGCCAGATGCCCTGGCGGCTGAAAGGCTCCCTGAGCATGTCCTTGCCGTCGACGGTCCGAAAGCATTCATAGAATCATTTGTCAACGAATGTACGGGGCCGCTGCGGACACTCGGACTTCTCGATGCTGCGATCTCACTCTCGCATCGGGCGCTTAATGAGTTTGTTTCACCTGTAACGGAGGAAGAGGCTGTGGTTCTGGGCAACCTCGGGCTGATCTACGAGACGCGCGGGGACCTGGACCAGGCCGAGAAGATGCACAAAAAGTCGCTGGAGATCGAAGAGAAGCTCGGGCGCCTCGAAGGCATGGCCAGCCAGTACGGCAACCTCGGGCTGATCTACCAGACACGCGGGGATCTGGACCAAGCCGAGAAAATGTACCGAAAGGTCCTTAAGATTGAGGAGGACCTTCGTCGCCCCGACAGTATTGCCAATACGTATGGCAACCTCGGGCTGATCTACCAGACGCGCGGGGACCTGAACCAGGCCGAAGAGATGCTCAGGAAGTCGCTGGAAATCAACCAGAAGCTCGGACGCCTCGAAGGCATGGCCATCCAGTACGGCAACCTCGGGCTGGTCTACAAGACGCGCGGGGACCTGGACCAGGCCGAGAAGATGCACAGGAAATCGCTGGAGATCGAGAAGAAGCTCGGGCTCCTCGAAGGCATGACCAGTCAGTACGGCAACCTCGGGATCATCTACAAGACGCGCGGGGACCTGGACAAGGCCGAAGAGTTGTTCAGGAAGTCGCTGGAGATCAACGAGAAGCTCGGGCGCCTCGAAGGCATGGCCAACGACTACGGCAACCTCGGGAACATCTACCTGACGCGTGGGGACTTGGACCAGGCTGAAGAGATGCACAGGAAATCGCTGGAGATCAACGAGAAGCTCGGGCGCCTCGAAGGCATGGCCAGACAGTATGGCAACCTCGGGCTGATCTACCAGACGCGCGGCAACCTGGACCAGGCCGAGAAGATGCACAGGAAGTCGCTGGAGATCGACGAGAAGCTCGGGCGCCTCGAAGGCATGGCCAGTCAGTACGGCAACCTCGGGCTGATCTACCAGACGCGCGGGGACCTGGACCAGGCCGAGAAGATGCACAAAAAGTCGCTGGAGATCGAAGAGAAACTCGGGCGCCTCGAAGGCATGGCCAGTGAGTACGGCAACCTCGGGCTGATCTACAAGACGCGCGGGGACCTGGACCAGGCCGAGAAGATGCACAGGAGGTCGCTGGAGATCAGCGAGAAGCTCGGGCGCCTCGAAGGCATGGCCAACCAGTACGGCAACCTCGGATCAGTGTACAAGCAGCGCGGTGACATTACAGCAGCGAGGGAGTACTGGATCAAGTCTCGCGACCTTTTCGAGCAGATCGGGATGCCACACATGGTCGAGAAGACACAAAGGAACCTCGACGGATTGCCGCCGGACACACCGTAACGACGCCGGGTTCTAGAGCATTTCCCGTTCTGGTGGACCGCGCGACCCCCCTCTTTCCCCCCTTGTTAAGGGGGGATGAAAGGGGGGTGCTACGGCACGTAATATCGGGAACTGCTCTAATGTGCCAATCCATAGCCAAAGGCACTGGCGGGCAAGCTGCCAGTGGAATCCTGCAATGAGGCGACGAAGCGCCGCAGGGGATAGTAGTACCGGGGATGCCGTCAGGAATCGGGTGACGATGACTCGAAGTACCACTCACTATTGCCGGCTCTGATTGTCCTCGCGACGGGGAGCCACTTATGGGACATTTTGTAGAAATCTGTGATCGGCGGCGCGGCCTCATTCACCATCGGCGGTGACGCCGAGGGCGACATCACGGTTCACGAGGTCTCGTCGCTTACCATCGGCGGGAACGCATCGGGAAATATTTTCGTCACCGGGATGGTCACCGGACCACTCACGGTATCCGGCGAGATTACAAGCTTAATGTTAACTATTGACGGGTCCGTTGCGCCGACCGGCCAGCGGGTAGGTCGGGCTCCGCCCGGCATCGGGAAGCTGAATGATGTTCTGTCGGGCAAAGCCCGACCTACCTAGCGGATGCCTCCTGTCCCACGCCGAATGCCCCAGCGCCCACGACCGCTAACCTTTGTTCACACCGATAGTTACATTCACACCTGGGCGACCGAATCGAGAGGCACGCAGCCGGTCAATTTTTCGGCTTGCGTCGGCTGGCAAACCCGGTATTCTGTCAGACGTCTCAATCACATGTCGCTCCTCCATGGAACGGAGCGAATATCATGCGGGGTGCCGATCGAGGATTCGAAGGCGCGTCTTTGGTGAGGTTGTCACCGTGTCAGCCGCTGTCGCTAGGAGCGCGCGGGGTCCGCGCCAACAGGCCGCAATACTCTTGTGACGCATTCAGGTCACTCAGTCCCGGTGAACATCTTCTGGAAGACAGCGATGTCGCGGAGGTCGACGTCGGTGTCGGCGTCGAAGTCGGCGAAGAGGCAGCCGGGTCCGGCGTAGTTGTCAGGCCCGCTATTGGAGACGCACTCTTGAAAGAAGTAGAAGTCGGCCAGGTCAAGCAGCGCGTTGCTGTCGTAGTCCCCGCTGCCGTCTTCGGGGATCATGCCGTACCTGATGTACCCCCAGCGCGTCGTGCTGTCCTCGATCGATGCTCTTGCCCCGAACACGATCACCGAGTCGGTTGTTGGGTACAGTCCTTCGGGAACCCCGGAGTCGATCACTTGACGGTCGATGTAACATGCGTAGAATTCGTCCCCGTCGAGCTCCAAGCGGTACGTGTGCGGGACCCCCGGAGTAACGTCGACCCATACGGAAGGGACGTACGGGTCTCGTCGGAAGAGCACCTGATCCTTGGCGATTGTGAAGTGGTAATGGATCGCCATTTGCCCACTAACAGTGAAGCAAACAGGAGCTACTGCTCCGAACGCCACGGGACCGTCCGTCTCGACAACCCATTCCACGAAGAAACGCTCGGTTCCAGTGAATTCGGCAATCGAGCGACGGTAAGAGTCGTCCTCGCCATAGACCGGCGGATCGGGATGAACGATCTCTACGTACTGGTAGAACCACCCGTCCTCCAGCCAGCGATCCGGGTCAAAGGGTCTATCGTCGCGCGTCCAACCGCTGTTTTCGGGAAAGGAGGTGCCTACGTATGAGACAATCTGCGCGGATACGGGAACCGCCAAGCCAACGAGACAAATAAATGTGCATCGGAACATGGTCTCTTGCGCCCCTCAGTTCTTGTTTCATTATGCACGTCCGGGGGGGCATGTGTCAACGGTAATCTCTGAAGGAGACGCAACAATGAAAAGCAACAGATTTGTCGCGATCATCAGTACTTGCGCAACGCTCGCCGTGCTCATCAAGGCAACGCCCGTACAGGCGTGCTTCGTCTGCGATGATGATGGCGGGCCCACGATCTGCGTTGAATTTGACAATCTGCCGTACCCGCCGCTCGAGAACTGGGACTTCCGGTTCGACTTCAGCGACCCAAACAACCCGAGCGTGGACCTGCTCCAGGGCGACGACGGGCAGGGGACACCGTATTACTGGCGGATCTGGTCGATAATCCCCGGAGAAGACCCCACCCCGGCGAATATCGGAAGCATCACGGCCTACGAGGATTTCGATTACCACGTCAAGATCCTCCAGCCAGACAACGACCCGGGGGCCGATAACGTGGCCCTGGTTGATCTGCGCCCCGGCGATGGGACGAAGTATTCAAACCTGACCGCCGGCGCCATTGACGGCGACTTGACTGGAGACCTGTACGTCCAGAAATCAAGCAGCACGGGCGAAGGCGGAGTCGCATCGTTGACGATTGATGGGAGCATCGAGGGAAACATCAGCATCCCGGTCTTGTCGAATCTGACTATCTCCGGTGCTGTGGGCAGCGACGCGACGATCACAATCGGAGACATCGACAGTACCGGAGACGTTCTCAACTTCAACGAAAACACGGGCGAGTTCGCTGGTATTCTTACGCTGAAAAACGGCCTGCCTCAGTCAGGACAGATTGTCGAGATTAATGGGTTGTTTACCGGGCTGATTGATTTCGAGGGGAATGACGTCATTGGAGATTTGGAGATCCACAAAGGGGGGAGTGGGAACATCATCGACGGCGGAGAAGTCGTGAACCTCGTACTACTCGGCGGAGGCGGCAACCACCCACCGCCCGATGATCCGTTCAGCGGCGAGGCGACCTTCGCGAGTATAAGCGCTACCGGCGAAATCCAGGCGTGCCCAGGCAATCTCTCTTGTAGAATCAACATTCTTGGGGACATGAGAGGGGTGATCGGCGCTACAGGTATGGAGGACATCTCGGGCAACCTGACGGATGTAGCACAAGTCATTGTCGGTGGTGATCTGCCTTCTGGTGGGTTCAGCTTTCAAAGGGACATCGCGGGGGAGATTTCCATCGCGGGCAAGGTACACACAGGTGCTGAGATCTTCGCGTCTCGTCACATTGCCGGGGCTGTCACAATTATGGGGGATGTGGACGGAGATATCCTAAGTGGCAGCGGCGAAATCACGGGGCCAGTTACCGTGGGTGGTGTCTTCGATGGCAACATCTGCGGTGACAATCTCGAACCGGACGAGTGTCTGCCCGACAATATCGACATTGGGAGTTTCGGACCGGATTGGACGGTCTGTGGCGAGGGCGCCCCGGCCTGCCAATGCGGCCTCGACCCACCGGAACAACCGGAGGGTGAAGAAGGCTATGCCAAGAACCGTTACCTCTCATTGGTTCCGGGCAATACAGGTGTCCTAACGGCCCTGCGCGTGAAGTTCGTGGACATGCCAGAGCAGTTCGAGAGCTGGGAAGGCGAAACCGTGTGGGTCGGTGAGCCGGAGGAAATCTGTGAGAACTCCGGGCAAAGAGACCCACCGCCTTGGGGGTGCGGCCCAGCCTATCCTACCCTGACGCTCATGGTCGCAGAGTGCGTGTGTGAGCCGTACTACGCCGACTGGCCGACCATTGTCGGCAATGATGTTGACCTGCATGTATACGGTCAAGAGATCGTTCCTGGTGGGACGTATGAAATTGAGGCGATCCACGAAGGCTGCTACGTTGGAATCGAAAGCAACTACTCCGAGCCGCCGCTGGCGATCACGACGAGCCGTTGGGGTGACATCTGCGGAGTCTACAACAACGAAGATCCAGAGAACCCCTATTGGACCGCGCCTGATGGGGAAATCAATACGACGCTGGACGTCACGGCGTGTCTCGAGAAGTTCACGAACAAGGTCGGTGCGCCAATCAAGGCAAGGTGCGACGTCGATCCAGAAACCCCGCAGCAGAAGGTCAATATCTCGACGGATGTCATGCGGATCCTGGATGCATTCCGTGGTCAACCGTACCCGTTCCCAATGCCGACCCCGTGCCCATAGCTGCACTATCGCAATCTATATGAGGAGAGACTCTCATGAATAATGTGACTTTCAATATTCGCTGTCTGTTCTGCTGTTTGGTATTTTGCCTGCCCGCAACCGCTGGAACCATCTACGTTGATGCCAACGCCACAGGTCAGAACAACGGTACGACCTGGGACAATGCGTATACGTCCCTGTCCGCGGCCATTGAGAATGCCTCGGCGGTGGATGAGATATGGGTGACTGAAGGGACGTATGGTCCGCTCGTTCTGAAGGACGGTGTGGAGGTGTACGGTGGGTTTGCCGGGACGGAGACCACCGCATCGGCCAGTGATCCCGACGGGCACAAAACGTACATCAGTGGTCGTGGTGAGTCGCGGGCCGTTCACAGCATCGGCAACGACTCGTCAACCGTTCTAAGAGGTTTTTACATCACGGATGGGTTCATCGATTCTCCCGACACTGGTGGCGGTGTTTATCTGGAGAAAAGCGACGCGATGTTCGTGCGTTGTGTTTTCACGAAGAATAGGTCAGTCACCATGGGCGGAGCAGTCGCCGTTTTTGGCGGCTCGCCCACGTTTGTAAATTGCCGGTTCCACGGCAACGACGGCGGTTGGGCAGCCGGAGCTGTGTTCAATCACAGATCGGCGAGTCCCGTCTTTGTGAACTGCCTGTTCTACGAGAACACGGCCTGGGAGGGCGGCGCGGTGAGCATCGTAGCGGGGGCGCCCACATTCATCAACTGCACAATCGCGGACAACAGTGCGACCATTGGCAAGGCCGGTGCCCTGTTCGACAGCCGCGCCGAAGCCATGCTCTATAACTGCATCCTCTGGGACAACAAAAGCCCCGTTTCCAGGGCTAATGAGATCTATGACAAAGCTGTAAGCGGCAGGACAACAACCTTGGCGCACAGCAACATCAAAGGTGGCTGGCCGGGTGAGGGGAACATGGACAGAGACCCCTTGTTCGTCGACGCCGCAAGCGACGATTACCGCTTGCAGGCGACTTCGCCCTGCGTAGACAGCGGTCGCAACGCACTGTTGCCCAACGATGTTGCGGACCTCAGCACTAATGGAGATACCAACGAGGTGTTGCCGAAGGACCTTGCTCTAAAGGGGCGCGTAAGCGGCGATGCCGTCGATATGGGTGCCTATGAGTGGCACCCGCCCGGCGAGTAGAGAGTTGGACGCTATGGGAAGACGCTCCGCTTGCTTGCGCTCGCGGCTCTGATTCGCAATGATGATCATCAAAAGGATCTACGTTGGCGGTTCCTGACCGAGGCTGCGGCCCCAGTCCTGCTTACGGACGGCGTTGGTGATGCGCTCAGCCATCTCGACGGCGGCATAGCCCTCTTCGGCGCTGACGGCTGCGTCTCCGCCGGTGCGGACCGAATCCAGGAATGACTCGATCTCGGCACGGAGCGGTTCCACGTCGTCGACCTGGAGCGGTTCGATCTTGACCATGGAGCCGAAGTCGAGAGTCGCCATCTGTGAGAGGTCCTCGAAGTCGCGCTCCTTGGCCATTCGGATCAGATCGAGATTGTCGGCCAGCTTGATCG
>Ga0307432_1001659_pt1 | contig 13107 bp, 11 predicted proteins | sample SalMarWE160150MG_FD_202158 | JGI IMG/M metagenome (GOLD analysis project Ga0307432, IMG submission 202158) | Salt marsh sediment microbial communities from the Plum Island Ecosystem LTER, Massachusetts, United States - WE1603-150 | ecosystem: Environmental > Aquatic > Marine > Intertidal zone >...
TGGTTCCCCATGCTTTTGTTAATAGGGGTGTGGATCTTCTTTATGCGCCAAATGCAGGTTGGAGGAGGCAAGGCCTTGTCTTTCGGCAAGAGCAGGGCCAGGCTTGTGAGCGATGAGAGAAACAAGGTCACCTTTAATGACGTTGCCGGCATAGAAGAGGCGAAGGAAGAGCTTCAGGAGATCATTGAATTTTTAAGGGATCCAAAAAAATTCACTCGTTTAGGAGGTAGAATCCCTAAAGGCGTTCTCCTCGTGGGCGCTCCCGGCACGGGAAAGACCTTGCTTGCCAGGGCAATAGCTGGAGAGGCAGGGGTTCCTTTCTTGAGCATTAGTGGATCAGATTTCGTGGAGATGTTCGTAGGCGTCGGCGCTTCACGGGTACGGGATCTCTTCGTGCAGGGGAAAAAGCACGCGCCGTGTATCATCTTCTTGGATGAGATCGACGCTGTGGGACGACATAGGGGAGCTGGGTTAGGCGGTGGTCACGATGAACGGGAACAGACCCTCAATCAGCTTCTCGTGGAAATGGATGGATTTGAGTCCAATGAGGGAGTTATACTCATTTCCGCCACCAACAGGCCTGATGTACTCGATCCCGCGCTTTTGCGGCCAGGGAGGTTTGATAGGCAGGTAGTGGTTCCGGTGCCCGATGTAAGGGGAAGGGAGAGCATCCTCAAGGTACATACGAAAAAGACGAGGCTGGCGGATAATATCGATCTTTCCATCATTGCCAGGGGAACGCCGGGATTTACCGGAGCAGACCTTGAGAACATGACCAATGAAGCCGCGTTGCTGGCCGCCAGAAGGAATAAAGACAAGATAGAGATGGTTGATCTGGAGGATGCGAAGGATAAGGTCCTCATGGGTACCGAGAGAAGGAGCATGATCATTAGCGATGAGGAAAAGAGGACTACCGCCTTTCATGAGGCGGGCCATACCCTGGTCGCCAAACTCCTGCCTAATACCGATCCGATTCATAAGGTAACCATCATCCCCAGGGGAAGGGCCCTCGGGCTGACACAGCAACTCCCTCTTGACGACAAGCACACCTATACCAAGGAGTACCTCATAGACAACATCTGTGTGCTGATGGGAGGTAGGATTGCGGAGGAAATTGCCCTGAACACCCAGACCACCGGCGCGAGCAACGATATCGAGCGAGCCACCGAAATAGCGAGGAAGATGGTCTGTGAGTACGGCATGAGCGAGGCACTCGGTCCCTTGAGCTTTGGAAAGAAGGAGGAAGAGATATTCCTCGGTCGCGAGATTACCCAGCACAGGGATTACAGCGAGGAGACGGCGCGAAAAATCGACCTAGAGGTGAACAACTTGATAAGCCAAAACTACCAAAAGACGCATACGCTGGTAAGCGAAAACCTTACTGCCTTGAACAACCTAGCCAAGGCCTTATTAGAGCGGGAGACTCTGAACGGCCCTGAGATAGACGAACTAGTGGGAAACACGCGGAAAAAGAGAAAACCCGGGGCAACCAAGGGGAAGGGAACCGATGATTCCTCAGCTACAAAACAGTAACATCCTGAAATGGTCGAGTTACTGCCTCGAGCTTGAATCGAGAACCCTCATAATGGGTGTCCTGAACGTTACCCCTGATTCCTTTTTCGATGGCGGACGGTACCACAAATTCCACGACGCGGTAACGCAAGCCCTGAGAATGGCAGAGGAGGGTGCTGATATCATCGATGTGGGCGGAGAGTCTACGAGGCCTTATTCGAATCCTCTCCCTATTGACGAAGAGCTCAAGAGGGTTATACCGGTCATAGAAACACTCTCAAAGGAGCTCGAGATTCCCATAAGCATCGATACCTACAAGAGCAAGGTCGCCGTACGGGCACTAGAGGCCGGCGCTGCAATGGTCAACGATATCAGCTCCATGAGGTTCGATCCCGCCATAGGCAGCATTGTTGCAGCAGCAGGAGTTCCCATTATCCTCATGCACATGAAGGGAACACCCCAGAACATGCAGAGCAACCCCACCTATAAGGATCTGCTCGGAGAGATCATAGAATTTTTACAGGGGGCTGCGGATAAGGCGCTTTCCATGGGAATTCAGAGGGACCTCATCATCATCGACCCAGGTATTGGTTTCGGAAAATCCTTTGATGACAATCTGGTGATCCTGAGAGATCTGCGGAGATTCTCCTCCCTCGGCTACCCGATCCTGGTGGGCACCTCCAATAAGTCCTTTATAGGCCACGTGCTCGGCTCTCCCGTCGAATCACGTGATACGGGGACTATGGCGACTATTGCAGCTGCGGTGATGAATGGGGCACATATCATCAGAGCTCATAATGTGAGGGAAGCCAAGGAAACGGTAACTATTATTGATGCGATAAAAGCGGGTGCTTCCGCCCCTTTGTCCTGAAAAGACCCCTTCTCTCCCCCACTATCAACCGAGTATCCGTAACGAGAGTGAGGTGTACTGTGTTGCTTTGTATTGATGTGGGAAATACCAATATCGTGATCGGGATCTATAAGAATGAGGCGTTACACGCGCACTGGAGGATACGGACCGAAAGGGATATGACCAGTGATGAGTTAGGCCTTCTCTTGAACAACCTCTTTACACCGGCAAGATTGGAGGTAACCAGCATCACGGATGTCATCATATCCTGCGTGGTGCCGCCTTTGCTCAGTGCCTTCAGGGAGTTCTGCCTTCTCGCAGTTCACCGTGAGCCCTTGATCGTGAGCGCGGACATAGATACGGGAATTACCATCAACTACGATAACCCAAAGGAGATAGGCGCTGATAGGATCGTAAATGCAGCGGCTGCATATCATAAATATAGAACCGCTCTCGTTGTCGTGGATTTCGGCACCGCTACCACCTTTGATTACGTTTCTGCCGGCGGCGTCTATGAGGGGGGAGCGATCGCCCCCGGAATCATCATTTCCGCGGAGGCCCTTTTCTTGAAGGCTTCTAAGCTGCCTCGGGTTGAGATCTTTGCGAAGCCGAAAGAGGTGGTCGCAAAGGAAACCATCAGCAGCATCAATGCAGGCCTCGTATATGGGTACGCCGGCCTCGTTGACGGAATTGTGGAACGGATAAAGGATCAGATGGGATCCGATCTTATGGTGATTGCAACAGGCGGCCTTGCACCGCTCATAAGTTCCGAGGCCAGAGCTATAGATTACGTGGAGGAATTTCTAACCCTTGAGGGTTTGAAGATCATATTCTCCATGAACTCCTCAAAATAAGGTTACTCACCTATGACCCATGTCTATACACTGGATAACCTTCCCGAGAAGATCAGGAATCCCGTGGCTACCATAGGGAACTTCGACGGGGTGCACAAGGGGCACGAGGCCTTATTCAGAAAGGTCATCGAGAGGGCATCCGATATCGATGGGACCTCCCTTGTCATCACCTTCGATCCTCATCCCATAAAGGTGATGTCACCTCGTAGATTAAAGCCCCTGATAACCGGTTTAGAACAAAAACAAGAGCTCGTCACCGATTTTGGACTCGATATTCTGCTCTTGATACAGTTCACCCCGGAATTCGCTGCCATCAGCGCCAGGGAGTTTATTAAGGGCATATTAGTGGATAGATTGGCTGTTAAGGAGATAGTCGTCGGATATGATTATGCCTTTGGACACAACAGAAAAGGAAACATCGAGGTCTTACAGGAGATGGGACGGGAGTTCGGTTTTGCTGTGCATCAGATAGGTCCTGTGTTTGTGGGGGAAACCTTAGTATCAAGCACCTCCATCCGGAACCTTCTTCTGGAGGGAAAGGTATCAGAGGTAAATCAGTTACTCGGCAGACAGTACCAAATACGGGGTGAGGTAATGAAAGGGAAAAACAGGGGTGAAGCTCTCTTGGGTTACGCAACGGCGAACCTGCAGCCAACAGATGGTCTCATCCCAAAACGAGGTGTGTATATCGTTCTGGTGGAGGTAGCCGGCATTCTTTACCAAGGCTTGACCAATATAGGTTTTAACCCCACATTCAAGGAAAAAGACTTAATGATTGAAACTCATATCCTCGGCCTGTCAAGGAATATCGTCAAGGAGGAGATCAGGATCAATTTCCTTTTTCGATTACGGGATGAAATAGCCTTTACCGGTCCAGAGGAGCTCTCTCAGCAGATATCCCGTGACATCAAAGCGGCTCAGGAATTCTTTCGAACAGCAAAGATCAGCACATGAACTGGAAATTTTGGGTCGGCACTGCGATCAGCGCCTTGTTCTTATATCTCGCATTCCACAATATCGATCTGCACCTCATCTATCACTCCATGCAATCCACGAGTATACCCCTCATTATCACGGTGGGATTCCTCACGGTTATCCTTTATCTTATAAGGGCGTTGCGATGGTTTCACCTCCTTGCGCCCATAAAAAAAATTGGGTTAGACAGCCTCTTCTCTTCCACCGTCATCGGCTTTGCAGCCAACTGCGTGCTTCCAGCGAGGCTCGGAGAATTTATTCGAGCGAATTATATCGGGCGCATGGAACATATAAGCAAGAGTTCGTCCCTGGGCACTATTGTGGTAGAGAGGTTGTTTGACACCTTTACCATCCTCTTGATCTTCGCCTTTGTTATGTTTTTTATTGATTTTCCGGGGGAGTGGGTCTCAGCAGGGAGAGCCCTCAGAGCCGGCGGGCTATTCCTTTCTCTCCTCTTTTTAGCGTCAATCGCCCTGCTCATCATTTTAAAGGAAAAAACCAGCACCTTTCTCGCGGTTTTCGAAAAGGCGCTGGTTTTCCTGCCCAAGAAACAGAGGCATAAGCTCATCACCATGCTGGATGGCTTCAGCAAGGGGCTCGTCCTCGTAAAAAGACCAACCAATCTCATAGCGGTGATCTTCTACTCCCTTGCGCTTTGGGGCCTGTCTGCGGCGCAGATCTATGTCCTTGGTCGTTCCATGGGCTTATCCCTGCCCTTTATGGCACCATTCTTTATCCTCGTGCTCCTGTGTTTTAGTGTTGTCCTACCATCGGCGCCTGGATATATCGGCACATTCCACGTGGCATGTCAGTATGGATTGATCTTCTACGGCTTCAGCCGCGCTCATGCGCTCTCAATGGCAATCATCCTGCACGCAGCGGGATTTATCCCTACCGTCCTTTTAGGCTTACTCGTATTCGTACTACACCACATCTCTTTTCGTTCACTCACCAACGGGAAGCTTTCAGATAGCTGAGGAAATGATGATTAAACTGAGAAGACCGGAGGTTCGTATCGAGTTGATGCCCACGCTATCCCAGTGTATCGAAACGGCTGCCAAACGGGAGTACTGGAGAAGCATCGACGAATATCTCAAGGCAAAACCAGGAGATAAAGGCCTCGAGGAAAGGATTGAACTGCTCAAATCCTTTCTCGAAACAGCGGACTTCAAGGATTTGAGGTCTCAGTCGGAACGGTATATGACAGAGGGGAAAAGGGTTGCCTTCACGGTCTTCGTCAAGGATGGGAAACCGTGCCACAGGATGAGCATTGAGTAAATTGCGCCTTTCCCTGAAATGCGGAGAGAAAAAACTTGTCATCTCACAACTCGCGTGATATAGACGGAAAAAAATTTCGAGGAGGGCAACATGTCTGAAAAGTCCTATCGCATAGGGGAATACGAACCGATTACCAGAAGAGGTTTCCTGAGGCTATCTGGCGTGCTTGGCCTTGGTTTGGCAGCCTGCCCCATTGGGGCATCCCTGGCAGAGGCATCAAAATTCGACAGGCAGTTATATAAGGTCTCGAAATCCTGTCCTGAGATGGGTACGCTCGTTTCTATGACAGTTCTCAATGATTCCAAGGACCAGGCCTATGAGGCAATCGACCTCTCCTTCGAGGAGATAGCGAGGTTATCCAAACTCATGAGCAGGTATGATTCCGGCACACCGGTGTCTCAACTTAATCGAGATGGATTTCTCAAAGACGTTCCGCCAGAGCTCTCTTTCGTGGTGAGGAAATCGATGGGGTATCATGAGATCAGCAATGGTCTCTTCGACATCACCGTAAAGCCTCTTGTTGATATGTATAAGCAGTTGTCTCAGAGCTCACAAAATATTTCGGTTCAGGAGGAAAAGATCCGCCATCTATTGGAGCTTGTAGATGCAGGGGGGATCATCGTGAGAGAGGACTCTATCGCCTTTAGAAAGCATGGCATGGGGATTACCCTTGACGGGATTGCCAAGGGTTATATCGTGGATAAGGCGATTGGAGTAATGCGAAGGAAAGGCATTCAACATGCCCTCATCAACGCTGGAGGCGATATTAGGACGGTAGGCGATAAGGGAGGTAAGGGCCCCTGGAGGATAGCGATCGAGGATCCCCTCAAGAAACATAAGTATCCCGATATCATTGGGATCACGAATAGCTCCATTGCCACCTCTGGCAACTATGAGGTATTCTTCGATGACCAGAAGATCCTCCATCACATCGTGAATCCAAAAACCGGGCTTTCGCCATTGATAAATGCGAGCGTTTCTGTTCAGGCTTCAACGGCAATGGAGGCTGATGCGCTCTCAACCACGCTTTTTACTCTTGATCCCGCAGCAGGCATACACTTGATACAATCGCTGCCTCACTGTGAAGCCCTGGTTGTCACGAGGAACAATGTCAAGCTCAAATCCACAGGATGGCAGGGCATGAGAATATGATATCTTTCACGTATTCCGCATCCTCTGCTTGCAATGAGGAGGGCAACCTGTTTATTGTTCCTTCGCCAGAATAGCCCGCAGCTTGCTGCGAGGAGATTCATTCTGAAATCCGTAATGCCCTAACGAAGCTTCACCTCATATAGACATTACCCTTCTACTGACTCGTCCCTATAAAAGTTTTGAAACTTCGTGTATTGTTCTCTGAAGGTTAAATCAACCTTACCAGTGGGCCCGTTTCTGTGTTTGGCGACAATAACCTCCGCCTTTCCCTTGTTTTCCTCTGTCTGGTTGTAGAGGTATTCCCTGTAAATAAATAGGATTAGGTCTGCATCCTGCTCGATTGCGCCGGATTCTCTCAAATCAGCCAGAAGCGGCCTCTTGTTGGGCCTGTCCTCTACCTTTCGGTTCAGCTGGGAGACGGCTATCACGGGAATATTCAGGTCCTTTGCAAGGGCCTTGAGGGACCGCGATATATCCGATATCTCAAGTTGTCTCGATTCGGTGGACTTCTTGCTCTGCATCAATTGGAGATAGTCAATCACCAACAGGTCAATATCAAATTTCTTTTTAAGCCTCCTGGCCTTTGCCTTTACTTCCAAGGCAGAGAGCCCGGAGGAATCATCGATATATATGGGCAGCTCCGAGAGCCTGTTTGCTGAGTCTGTTAAGCGGACGTAGTCGTCATCCCGAAGGGACCCCTTTCTTATCCTTGATGCGTCTATCATGGCATCCGCTCCCAGGAGCCTCATGCCGAGCTGAAGACTCGACATCTCCAGAGAGAAGATCGCGACCCCTATCTTGTTCTCAAGCGCAGCATTGTAAGCTATGTTCAACGCCAATGCCGTCTTGCCCATGCTCGGGCGTCCTGCAATAATGATGAGATCAGAGGGTTGGAGGCCGGAGGTGAGGTTATCGAAATCGGTAAAACCGGTTGGAACACCGGTAATATTGCTTCCGGTGCTCTTCTCTATCTTCTTGAAGCTCTCCTTGATGACCTCACTGAGCGGGGAAAAGACTTGTTCGACATTCCTCTCGGCTATCTCAAAGATGGATTGTTCAGCCAGATCGAGGAGTTCCTCTGTATCATTGGCACCCTGGAAACAGGCCTCTGAGATAGAGGCACACTTGTTAATGAGCCCCCTTCTCGTGGAAAGATCCTTGACGATCTCTGCATGATACACTATGCCGGCAGATGTCGATGTTGCCTCTGCAAGGGAAGCCAGGTAGTCCGTGCCTCCCACTTTTTCCAGGACCCCACCCTCTGTTAAGACATGTGCAAGTGTGATCACATCAATCGGGTCATCCCTGTTATAGAGCGCGAGCATGCCTCTAAAGATGAGGGCATGGGTCTCTCTGTAGAAATCATCATCGGAAACAATATCCGCTACTTGGTTAAAGGCGTCGGCATTTATGAGTATCCCGCCCAGTACGGCTTGTTCTGCCTCGAGATTATGTGGTGGCACCTTATAGGTTGAATGGGCGGCATCTTCCTTGTTTTTAGGCAGACTCATCTTGTGCCTTTTCCTCACCCTCGACCACCACCGTTATCGTGGCTACCACCTCGGGGTGAAGTTTAAAGGAAACGTGAAACTCCCCCAGCGACCTTATAGCCTCATGAATGATGATCTTCCTCCTGTCTACCACCACGCCTTGCGCGTCGAGCTGCTGGGCTATATCCCGGCTTGTCACAGAACCATAGAGCTTGCCATCCTCACCTGCCTTGGCCCTCACCCTCACGGTAATCCCGGAAAGTCTTTCCATTACCTGCTCGGCTTCTTCCTTGTCCTTTGCCCTTTTTGCAAGTATCTTCTTTCTCCTCATCTCAAGGGCCTTCAGGTTCGCTTCGGATGCCTCTATGGCCAGGCCTTTGGGGATAAGATAATTTCGGGCGTAGCCTCTCGCCACATCCGCTATATCGCCCTCATAGCCAAGGGCCTCGAGATCCTGCATCAAGATAATCTTCATACCGCGTCTCCGATCCATATATCGTTCTTGCTACAACCAGAAGCCTTGCCATGGCCGTTTCAACCGGCTTCTCACTCCTCCCCCCATCCCTGCACGATAGGTGCCGCATAAAAACAGTTCTTATTATGGAGATAATTGCACGGCATCCTCAACGAGAAGTCCTCGTCAGGGAAATGTATTCTCTTCAAAGCCTACCTAAGACACGTGAATGAAAAGAGGGTAGCAGGCAGTATGATAAGGAGCAATCCGTTACATCGAAGAAGGGAGCCCGCACTTTGACTTGTTGAGAGCCCCCACTACCAATTCCGAAAGACTCAATGCCTTTTATCTCCTGAAACGCTCAGTATTCCTTCAGCTTTACCTTTGCCGTGGTAAAGGGTAGGAGCGCGATGTTCCTTGCCCTTTTTATGGCAAGCGCCAGAGCCCTCTGGTGCTTGGCGCAATTTCCGGAGATCCTTCTTGGTATGATCTTCCCCCTTTCCGTAGTGAACATCACAAGCGTCTTGGGATCCTTGTAATCTATCGGAAGGCTTGGATCAGCACAAAACCGGCAGATCTTGTGCTTGATAAATACACCTTTACCTCTCCCATCGTAGGCCATTATTCTTCCTCAATTGCTTGATCGCGGCTTTCCTCTGCCACTATCTCCTGTTTCTTCTCTTCTCTCATCAACTCTTCCGGGTCAACGTCATCATCGATCTTCACGGTGATATATTTTAAAACACGCTCGTCTAGCTTGAGATTTCTCTCCAGCGTATTCACCGTATCGGGGTCTCCGCAGAACTCAAACATCAGATAATACCCCTTGTCGAAATGCTTGACCTCGTAAGCCAACTTCTTCTTTCCCCATTCATCAATCTTTAGGACATACCCCTTCAGCTTGGTGATGATATCAGATAACTTTGCGACCACCTCATTCAGGGATTCGGCATCGAGATTGGGATTAACGATGCAAATCATCTCATAACGTCTCATTGAACCTTACACCTCTCAACTGTGAACTCAAATAAGCTCTTGGATTTTCGTACCTTCTATCCCTGCTGCCACCAATTGTCAACTCAATTTTTTATCTGCCAGGGCAGCGGACGGAATAAGGGCCAGCAGTGCCCTTACCCGGCAGGAAAGCGTGAGAAATTTTTCTGGAGACCGAACAGTATCAGCGTATCGCCTTTTTGAATCACCGTAGAGGGCTCTGGAAGTATATATGATACCCTCTCATCTCCCGCTTCGCATTCCCTCTTGATAGTTAATACCGTTGCGCTAAAGCGCTCCCTGAGCCGTAACTCCTCCAGGCTCTTGCCGACAAATTCATCGGGGGGATTCACCTCCAGTATTTGAAATCCCCCGCCCAAGGACACCCTTCGAGTGTGCATCTTCTGTTGGAGACGGAAAGATGTGGCGAAAGAAGAGGGCATATCCAATTTGAATATCTCCCTGTTGTAGGCCTCTATTACATCACTCCTCCGTATCGTGCCAACCAACTGTCCTTTATTTCCTACTGGGATCTCGCTAAGGTCAGACTTCCCAAAGAGCTGCATCACCATGTCAAGGGATTCCTCAGCCTTCACCACTGTCACATTGTGATCCATGAGATCTGAGGCAATTACCACATCACGAACAGTTTCATAATCCTTGAGGATAGGTCGTAAGGTCGCTAGTGCAATATGACCGCAAATTCGATTATCGGTGCCAACTACAAAAAAGTGGTAATGGGAACTCGCCATCACTCTTGTAATGAGCTCGCTTAAAGTCGCTGAGGGAGATACCAATTCAATCTCGGGAACCATCACCTGAGCAACCGTTAGGCGCTTAAGGACATTGAGCTCCTTTCCAGCATAGATGTTCACGCCTCTTCGTACCAACTTCAGGGTATAGATCGACTCCTTAGAAAGGCGTGCTGATACCACGAGACCTATGGTGCAAGCGAACATTAAAGGGAGGATGATGCGATAGTTCGAGGTCATCTCAAAGATTATGATCATTGCGGTAATGGGCGCCCTGGTCGTGCCGGCTACCACTGCACCCATTCCCACCAAGGCATATGCGCCGGGGGACGCCGTAGTGTAAGGAAAAAGAACATGCACAACCTGGCCAAAGGCACCCCCCAGGAATGCCCCCATAAAGAGGGAGGGTGCAAATATCCCCCCAGAACTACCTGAACCGATGGTGATGCTGGTGGCCAATATCTTGGCAACCAGGATCCCTAGAAGCATGATCCCGAACATCTCACCGCGTAGGACTTGAGTAATTGATTCATATCCCACGCCAAATACCTGAGGGAAGAAGATTCCAATGCATCCAATAATACTCCCCCCGATTGCGGGTTTAACAAATTCGGGCAATTTCCATCGTTCAAAGAAATCCTCCATGCCGTAAAGGAGACGAATGAAGATAAACGCAACCACCCCAGCTAGCACTCCCAATACGAGATAGAGAAACAGCTCACTATAGTGTGAAAGGTCATAAGCAGGGACTTCAAAGGCAGGGTAGTTACCTAGATAATGTCTGGATAAGGCCGTAGCGATGACCGATGAAACCACAATTGGAATAAATCGTAATGCAGCCAGTTCACTCAGGATAACCTCTAGAGAAAAGAGTGCACCGGCCATGGGGGCATTAAAGGTTGCGGCAATACCTGCTGCTGCACCGCACGCTACTAAAATACGCAGGCGTTCCCCGGACATCTTAACCCATCTTCCGAGGGCTGATGAGATGGCGGAGCCAATCTGCACGATAGGGCCTTCACGGCCTACCGAGCCACCAGAACCAATACAGATAGCAGATGCAAAGGCCTTGGCAAAGACCACCCGCGTTCTCATCCTACCGTCTTTTAGGGCAACAGCCTCCATCACCTCTGGCACACCATGCCCCTTTGCCTCTTTTGCAAAGTAATAGACTATGATCCCCACGAGGAAGCCACCTATCGCAGGTAGCAAAATTCTTACCCAAAAAGGAGTGGTGACTACCATGCTCAGCAGATCCCTTCCCTCCATCCCGGTTATAGTTCCCCACCCCAATTGGGCAACCGAAAGGATCAGCTTTCGAAACCCGATTGCGCCAAATCCACCTGCCGCGCCAGCGATCCCTCCCATCACGATCATGAAGATATACTCACGCCGTGTTAGGGCAATAGACATCTTCCCTAAAGCCTGCCGAATCTTTAAATAGAGGTATCCTTTCATCACAAACCATTACGGCCGCATAGGCAGCCGGTATTCCTCAAACCGATACAGCAATTCATGAAAACAGATCTTAAAGGAAGGAAAGTCTGGAGGGAAATTCACCATTGCTTTACGTTGTATGCAAGGGATGAATGACGAGACAAGCTACGGCAAAACTCTTTATGGCTAAAAGCATCGATCTCCGATGAGATCTTACGCGCGCTCAAGCCGGACAGCTCACCTTCACTCAAGGACCGAAATTCTTTACATATAGCAGGCGCTTCACCTCCCGCGGAGCTTTACTTTTCCTCCCGTTTGAGCACCACGTATCTCGTGTGCCCGAGATGTCGCACCACCATAAGTATCTGCTTCTTTGAGGCGGCTTTTTCCATTATCCTCTTATAATCATCCATATTCTCGACGGGTTCACTTTCTATCTCGTGAATAAGATCACCCCGTTCAAGACCCGCCTCATCAGCCGCGCTACCCCTTTGTATACCCGATACCACAACCCCTTTCTCACCTTGTAGGGATAGTGCCTCCGCGAGTTCAGGGGTAAGCTCCTGAACGGAGAAACCAAACGCCTCTTCGGTCTCTGGAGCGAAAGGAATTCCTGCCGGGGCTTCCTCTTTGAGCTCTGCAATTACCACCGTAAATCGCTTTTCCTTTCCCTTCCTGATCGCGACTATCTCAACCTCCTTTCCCACCGGTGTTTGCGCAACAATGGGGGGAAGCGCGCTCATCTCCGTAACCTTCTTGTCATCAAACCTGATTATCACATCTCCCCGCTGGAGACCTGCTTTTTCTGCAGGGCTGTCCTTTGCTACCTCAGCAACGAGGGCGCCCTCCGCTTTAGTAAGCTCGAATTTTTCCTTGATTTCAGGGGTAACGTTCTGAATAGTCACACCAAGCGAACCTCTCGTGACCTTGCCTTTGTCCTTCAACTGAGACATGACGGATTTGGCCATGTTGATGGGTATGGCGAAACCAATGCCGATATTCCCCCCTGTCTGAGAAAAGATTGCGGTATTTATTCCCACGACCTCACCGTTGAGATTGAAGAGCGGGCCTCCTGAATTTCCGGGGTTGATAGAGGCATCGGTCTGTATGAAATCATCGTAGGGTCCGGCTCCGATTGTTCTTCCCTTCGCGCTCACAATCCCTGCGGTGACCGTGCTCCCGAGACCAAAGGGATTTCCTATTGCCACAACCCAATCGCCCACCCTCAGCGCATCTGAGTCGCCGAGCTTGGCAGCAGGTATTGGCTTGTTCAGCTCAATCTTGATGAGGGCTATATCGGTCTTTGGATCCCTTCCGATGATCTTGGCCTCATATTGTTCCTTTTCGGTGAACGTGACCA